>WNGK01001868.1_pt1 | contig 22667 bp, 7 predicted proteins | sample 5400601 | NCBI WGS metagenome assembly WNGK01 (sample SAMN13153376, study PRJNA577476) | soil metagenome | isolation source: 60 cm soil or saprolite under Garry oak tree replicate 1 | place: USA:California | collected 2016-06-15
GAATGGCACTCCACGAGTTCCCACCGTCTGTTGTGCGGTAAAACTGATTAATATAGTAATTAGGGGAGGCTGCATCCGCCATCAGAGCATAGAGCGTTTGTGGCGATGAGGGAGCAACGCCGAGCGCGATACGCGAGAAGTTGCCGATTGGCAAACCATTTGTGAGTTTTGTCCATGTGGGGCTGGCTGCATTAGCATTGCTTGTCCGGTACACACCAGCGGCCCAGAATGCAGCATATGCGGTATCTGGTGTGTTTGGATCTATTACGATATCTGTTGCGCCTTTAACAGTCTGTGAGATACTGGGTAAACCATTGGTCATCTGAGTCCAGGTCACTCCGCCGTCCAGGCTACGGTGAACGCCAAAGTTTGTGGCGGCAAAAATAGTTGTAGGGTTGACAGCAATGCGGGAGAACCTTGCCCCCCTGAATGTTGTTTGGCCTGACATGGTCCATACGTTTCCGCCGTCTGTGGTTTTGAGAACACCATTGCCGTAGTAGCTGTCATTAGAGAAGTTTCCTTCGCCTGTGCCCACATAGAGCACGAGATGATTGGTGGGATCAATGGCAATCGCGCCAGTTGCGAGTGAATCTGCATTATCGGTTTTGGGGTTCCATGTTCTGCCTCGGTCAGTAGTTTTCCACACGCCGCCCTGTGCAGCACCCACGTAGATAGTATTGGGGTCAGTTGGATCAACCACTATACTGGTGATTCGCCCAGTCACCTTTACTTTGACTGGTGTGTACGTCTGGCCTTTGGGAATAACGGTTGGTCCTAATTGTACCCAGTTACTCGCTTCAGCAGTGGTTGGCATTTTGCGTGCATGCTCTAATGCGGCGAGTCGTAAGTCTGTGTGAGGCTTTCCTTCACTCCCGAGCTTGCGATCGGCGTTGAGTTCCTCGTGACGCTGCAATGGGTCGTCTGGGGGAGGAGTTGCTCTGTTGAAATCCTTTTTTTGGGCTACATCTGTCATCACTTATTCCTTTCTAAGTATTAAGGGTACTGGCAATCAGTCTATAAATCCTTCAGTAATAATACCTACTCTTACAGGAAAGCATTCCTGAAGTTTAATGCTTATGATATACTCAACGCTAGAGAAGGATAAGTTGAAAATCCATCCCCCAAAAAAGAACCTCTCTAGCATACAAAGAGAAAACGAAAAAACAAGTCATACTTTTTGAGACGAATCGAGATCATCTTGTAGTGCGTTAGCGGCGCCTGCTTTGTAGCAAATAGCAAGAGAGGTCCTCATGGCTCTCGATCAAGACAGACGAATAGCTGATAAGCAATCTACCACCTCTATGTCGACTTCGCAAGAGCCATCGGAAACGAATCGCAATCCGCTGCCAGCGATTGCTCTTCCAAAGGGTGGAGGAGCTATTCGTGGCGTCGGCGAAAAATTCGCCGCCAACCCGGTAACCGGCACCGGCTCCATAACCGTGCCCATTGCCACGAGCCCGGGCCGCTCTGGCTTTGGTCCGCAGCTTTCGCTCTCGTATGACTCTGGTGCGGGCAATGGACCGTTTGGCTTCGGCTGGAGCCTTTCGCTTCCTGCCATCACTCGCAAAACAGACAAAGGCTTGCCCCAATATCTCGATGCCAATGAATCCGACGTTTTTATCCTATCCGGCGCGGAAGACCTGGTGCCAGAGTTCAAAAAGGATGCCACCGGCAAATGGATTATAGAAGACGGCAAGCATGTCATCCTCGATGAGCGACGCACGGTAGATGTTATCACCTACCGTGTTCGCTATTACCAACCCCGCATCGAAGGACTGTTCGTCCGCATTGAGCGCTGGACCAATCAAACCAACGGGGAGATTCACTGGCGCTCCATTTCCCGAGACAACATCACCACACTATACGGCAAGACAGCGGAAAGCCGCATCGCTGACCCAGGCGATTCGTCGCGGCGCATCTTCAGCTGGCTCATCTGCGCAAGCTACGACGACAAGGGCAACGCCATCGTCTACGAGTACACAGCGGAGAAGGACGACAACGTTGACCGCGCACAGGCCAACGAGCGCAACCGCGTGCGCACAGCCAACTGCTATCTGAAGCGCATCAAATATGGCAACCGCACCCCCAATCGCGACGCAAACTGGCAAGCCACCGACCCCACCCAGATTTCGGATTGGATGTTCGATGTGGTATTCGACTACGGTGAGGGGCACTATACGGAAGGTGCACCGGATGCCCAGGGGCGCGTCTTCGCTCGAGCCCAGATCGATCCTCCGGCAGGATCACACTGGCTTGTTCGCCAGGACCCTTTCTCTTCTTATCGCGCCGGCTTCGAGGTGCGCACCTACCCCCTTTGCCGTCGCGTGCTCATGTTCCATCATTTCCCGCAGGAGCTGAGCATCAATGATTGCCTGGTGCGCTCCACCGAGTTTTCTTACGCTGAAAGCCCTATCGCTTCTTTTATCACCAGTGTCACCCAGTCGGGGTATGTTCTCCAGCCGATCCAGAACCAACCTGATCGGTATCTGAAAAAATCGCTCCCACCACTAGAATTCGAGTACAGTCAGGTTCCCAGCCCCGAACAACTAGCCCGGCAGCCAATTCGGGAGGTTGACGCAGAGAGCTTGGAAAACCTGCCCATTGGCCTCGATAGCGCCAGCTATCAGTGGATGGACCTGGATGGCGAAGGCATATCCGGCATCCTCACCGAACAGGCAGACGGTTGGTCCTACAAGCGCAACCTTAGTGCGAACAACCCGGTGCGCGAGGACGGGCATGAGCGCACAGTCGTTCACTTTGGTCCGGCGGAACTGGTCGCCAGCAAGCCAGCCGTCGGGTTAGCCGGTGGCGGGCAATTTCTCGATCTTGCCGGCGATGGTCAGGTAGACCTTGTGCAGATGGAAGGTCCGTTGCGCGGCTTTTACGAGCGCACCGATGAGGCCAGTTGGGCGCCATTTCAGCCCTTCGTCTCCTGGCCCGACTTGAACACCCGCGACCCGGACCTGAGATTCGTCGACCTGACCGGCGACGGTCACGCCGACATCTTGATCACCGAGGGCGATGTGCTGACCTGGTACCAGTCTTTAGCGGAAGAGGGTTTCGAGCGGGCAGTCCGTGTCAGCCTACCATTGGACGAAGAGCAAGGCCCGCGTCTTGTTTTCGCTGATGGCACCCAGTCCATCTACCTGGCTGATGTGTCGGGCGACGGAATGAGTGACCTGGTGCGCATTCGCAACGGGGAAATCTGCTACTGGCCCAACCTGGGCTATGGTCATTTTGGCGCCAGGGTGACGATGGATCATGCCCCATGGTTCGACTCGCCTGACCAGTTCGACCAGCGGCGCATCCGCCTGGCCGATACTGACGGCTCGGGAACCACGGACATGCTCTACCTGCACCGCGACGGCGTGCACATCTACTTCAATCAGAGTGGCAACGGCTGGAGTGATCCCGTCGCCCTGCCGCAATTCCCACCAAGCGACACTCTTTCCTCGGTACAGGCGCTCGACCTGCTCGGCAACGGCACCGCCTGCCTGGTCTGGTCATCGCCGCTGCCAGGCGTCGCCCGCCGGCCGATGCGTTACCTCGCACTGATGGAGGAAAAGCCACACTTATTAGTTGGGGTGAGAAACAACCTTGGCGCCGAGACAAAGGTGCATTACGTGCCATCGACCAGGTCCTACCTGGACGACAAGCGCGACGGCAAACCCTGGGTCACCCGGTTGCCTTTCCCCGTGCACGTGGTTGAGCGCGTCGAGACATACGACCGCATCAGCCGCAACCACTTCGTCACTCGCTACGCCTACCACCATGGTTACTTCGACGGTGTCGAGCGCGAGTTCCGTGGCTTTGCCATGGTGGAACAATGGGATACGGAAGAGTTCGCGGCCCTCACCGATATCGGCACACTGCCAGAGGCCACCAATCTCGATGCCGCCTCACACGTGCCGCCGGTGCTGACCCGCACCTGGTTCCACACCGGAGTCTATCTGGACAGGGAGCACATCTCGCGCCAGTTCGAGGACGAGTACTACCGCGAGCCAGGTTTGAGCGACCCAGAATTCCGGGCGCTGCTGCTCCCCGATACCATACTGCCCACCAGCCTGACGCTGGAAGAAGAGCGCGAAGCCTGCCGCGCCCTCAAAGGCTCCATGCTACGCCAGGAGATCTATGCCTTCGATGGGACGGACAAGGCGGAACATCCTTACACCGTCACCGAGCAAAACTTCACCATTGAGAGATTGCAGCCCAAAGGCGACAACCGTCACGCGGTGTTCTTCACCCACGCACGCGAGGCCATCAGCTACCACTACGAGCGCAATCCCGCCGACCCACGCATACAACACGCGTTGACGCTGGAGGTGGACGAGTTCGGCAACGTCTTGAAGTCCGCTGCGATTGGCTACGGCCGCCGTAAGACGATTCGCGTCGTCGATGCGCAAGGGAAAATAACAGAGGTACCGAATCCTGACTTAAACAAACTTGATCCACGTGATCAGGAAAAGCAGACCAGGACCCTTGTCACCTACACCGAGAATGGCGTCACCAACGCCATCGACACGGCCGGCGACTACCGCAAGCCGCTCCCGGCTGTAACCCGCACCTATGAACTGACCGGCTACACACCCACAGGTTCAGCAGAGCGGTTCCAGGCTTCGGACTTCGTGAAGCCGGATCCCAATGATCCTGATACGCAGAAGCGAGTCCACATCTTCAACAGCGAGATCAACTATGAGGAGAAGCCATCCAATGGCAGACAGCGGCGCCTGATCGAGCATGTACGCACGCTCTACCGGCCTGATGACCTCGGCGTTTCTCAGAACGATCCGCTGGCGCTGCTTCCGTTGGGGACAGTCCAGCCGCTGGCACTCCCAGGCGAGAGCTACAAGCTGGAGTTTACCCATGGGCTTGCCAGGCAGATTTTTGTCGACAGCGGCAAGCTGTCGCAGGTCGATCTGGACTTAGTACTCGCCAAAGAAGGCAAATATGTGCATAGCGAAGGCGACAACAATTGGTGGATTCCTTCGGGCCGAATGTTCTATTCGCCAGGCGCTGACAATGACGCATTGACCGAATTGACCCACGCACAACAGCATTTCTTCCTCCCGCACCGCTATCGCGACCCATTCCACACCAAGCAGGTCCCCACTGAGATGTTCGTCGATTACGATGCTTATGACCTGCTGATGTTAGAGACGCGCGATCCGCTCGGCAATCGTGTCACCGTGGGTGAGCGCAACGTCGATCCGACACAGCCACTGGTTCGTCAGGGCAATGATTATCGCGTGTTGCAACCGGCGCTAATGATGGATCCTAACCGCAACCGCTCGACCGTTGCCTTCGATGCCCTGGGCATGGTGGCGGGCACTGCGGTGATGGGCAAGCCAGAGGACAATCCGGTACCCGGTGACCTTCTGGCAGCGACCTTCCACACCGACCTGACCCAAGCAGAAATCGACCAGTTCTTCGCAAATCCGAAGGGGACGATGGCAGCCACACTACTGGACAGCGCCACCACCCGCATTATCTACGATCTGACAGGCTACTGGCGTGAGCCTGATCCACAAAAGAAGCCACCAGCCTTTGCAGCCACTCTTGCTCGCGAAACACACACCAGCGATCCTGTTCCAGCGGGTGGTTTGAAAATCCAGGTAAGTTTCTCTTACTCCGACGGCTTCGGCCGCGAGATCCAGAAAAAGATCCAGGCCGAGCGGGGACGCGTTCCCAAGCGCGATGCCAACGGTAAGATCATCGTTGGCGCAGACGGTCAGCCAGAGATGACGGCGAACGATGTCAGCCCGCGCTGGGTGGGCAGCGGCTGGACGGTGTTCAACAATAAGGGTAAGCCCGTGCGCCAGTACGAGCCGTTCTTCACCGATACACACCGTTTCGAATTCGATGTCCACATCGGCGTCAGCCCGGTTCTTTTTTACGATCCAGTCGAACGCGTCGTCGCCACGCTGCATCCGAATCACACATACGAGAAAGTCGTCTTCGATCCCTGGCAGCAGGCAACCTTTGACGTAAACGACACCATTACTCTCACCCCAAGCGCTGACGACGATGCAAAGGGGTTCTTTCTCAACCCTGATGGCACACCGCGAATACCATCGAGCGAATACCTGCCAGGCTGGCAGGTATTAAGGACCGACCCCTTACACGCTGCCGAATTCGCTGCACATTATCCCGACGTCGCCGACCGTTCGAACGAAACGACCGCCGCTACGAAAGCCGCCGCCCAAGTTAACACGCCCACCACGGCGTATTTCGACACGCTGGGGCGACCTTTCCTGACTGTCGCTCATAACAAAGTGGTATGCCCCAACCACGACCTTGATGGCACGGAAGATAAGTTTCACACCCGTGTCGAGTTGGACATCGAAGGCAACCAGCGTGCCGTGCGCGACGCCATCGTACAGAACGGCGATGCGTTGGGCCGCATTGTCATACGCTACGACTACGACATGCTGAGCAACCGCATTCACCAGGTCAGTATGGAGGCGGGCGAACGCTGGATGTTGAATAATGTGGCGGCCAAGCCGCTCTACGCCTGGGACAGCCGTGATCACCGGTTCCGTACAGCCTACGACCGACTGCGGCGGCCGACCGATTCGTTCCTGCGCGAGGGCGCGGGCGCAGAGGTGCTGGTGGGGCGCAGCGTTTATGGAGAGGGCCGGCCCAATCCTGAGGCGAGCAATCTCTGCGGCAAGGTGGTTCAGATCTTCGATCAGGCCGGCACCGTCACCAGCGACAAATACGACTTCAAGGGAAACCTGCTGCGCAGTCAGCGCCAGCTTGCGCAAGAGTACAAGATCACGCTGGACTGGTCCGCCGCGGTGCCGCCGGAAGCTGAAACCTACACGAGCCGCATGCGCTACGACGCGCTCAACCGCCCAATCCAGATGATCACCCCGCACAGCGACAAGGCTGGAGCCACGGTCAATGTCATTGAGCCGATCTACAACGAAGCCAACCTGCTGGAGGAAGTGCATGCCTGGCTGAACCAAAACGCTGATCCTACGGACTGGCTCGAGCCAGCCACTGCAAACCTGCATGCGGTCACTAACATCGATTACAACGCCAGGGGCCAGCGGGAACTGATCGAGTATGGCAATCGCACGACCACGTTCTACAACTACGACCCGCTCACTTTCCGCCTGGTTCAATTGCTTACTCTGCGCAACGCCGTCGCCTTCTCGGACGATTGCCCACAGCCGCCCCCCGCGGGCTGGCCCGGTTGCCAGGTGCAGAACCTGCATTACACCTACGACCCGGTCGGCAACATCACCCACATCCGCGACGATGCGCAGCAAACCATCTACTTCCGCAACAAGCGCGTCGAGCCGAGCGCCGACTACACTTATGACGCCGTCTACCGGCTGATCGAAGCCACAGGTCGCGAGCACCTGGGCCAGAATGGTGGAGGCAAGCCACTCCCGCCATCGGCCCCGAACTACAACGACAGGCCGCATGTTGGTCTCCCCCACCCCGGCGAGGGCAATGCCATGGGCACGTATCTTGAGCAATACCGGTATGATGAGGTTGGCAACTTCGTTAAGCTGCTCCACCATGGCAGCGATCCTGTCGACCCCGGCTGGACACGCACTTATGCCTATGAGGAGGACAGCCAGTTGGAGCCTGGGGAAAAAAAGAGCAACCGGCTCACAAGCACAACCGTCGGAAATATAACCGAAGCCTATAGCACCAAGGGTGATGGCTACGATCCCCACGGGAATATGCTCTCCATGCCGCACCTTCAAGTCATGCAATGGGATTTCAAAGACCAGCTTTGCATGACACAACGCCAGAAAGTCAATAACGAAGATGAAGAGGGGATTCAGCGGCAGGGCGAGCGGACGTATTATGTGTATGATGCGACCGGGCAGCGCGTGCGCAAGGTCACCGAACTGAGCACGGGCCAGGTCAAGGACGAGCGCATCTACCTGGGTGGCTTCGAGATCTACCGCAAGAACGGGGCGAACCCGATTGTGCGCGAGACGCTGCACATCATGGACGACAAGCAGCGCATCGCCTTGGTCGAGACGCGCACCCAGGGCAACGACCCCGCGCCGCAGCAGCTCATTCGCTTCCAGTTCGGCAACCACCTCGGCTCGGCCAGCCTGGAGCTGGACGATCAGGCCCAGATCATCTCCTACGAGGAGTACACCCCCTACGGCAGCACGGCATACCAGGCGGTGCGCAATCAGACCGAGACGCCCAAGCGCTATCGCTACACCGGCAAGGAGCGGGATGAGGAGAGCGGATTGTATTACCACGGGGCGAGGTATTACGCCCCGTGGTTGGGGAGGTGGATGAGCGCTGATCCAATAATGCTGGGCGACGGTATAAACGTATTCTCTTATGTATCAGACAACCCGATAAGGAAGACGGACACTGCGGGATTCAGCGGTGCAGACGGAGGAACTCATTCTACAGGACTACAGGCTCAAGAAGAGCCAGCGTGGGAGGGAAGCTCTATTCTGGTCAAGTCAGAGCACCTTAGATCCCCAGAGGTGTGGACCGATAAATCTATGCTGCCGCTGGATGATTTTAAGCATATGAGATTCACAGAATCGGGGTACCTACAAATTGACATGAACTACAAGAGTCCGAAAGATCCGTTCAAATGGGAAATGCTCAAGTCTTTGGTCGGTTCCAAAGAACCCGTGGTGATCGACGAGATTGATTGGACAGACAAGATTACGGGCGAAGCGGTTGAAAGGCAACCAGGCGATCGGATTACCACCATTCAGCAGCTCAAATTTGGTTTGCCAGAGCTAGGTGGCGAGGGGATCACACTTCTCTCGCGAAGCCTCCAGCGAAAGGTATTCGGTGGCCTGATGGGGCCAGAGCTGACTCCCCTGCAACTTACTGACGGCGGCATAGCTTTCAAGTTCTACGGGACGAACAGCGCGAGCGACGATGTTTCGAAAATCTTTGTATTAAAAGAAAGCATACAAGAAAAGCTAGTCGGAAATCCTGGTCACATACTAGCACATGAACTCTTTGGACATTTCTATCTCGCAACTCGAGGAGCCCATTATGAGCATGGGAACATCCCCCGATGGGCCGATCCCGGGTTGTACGCTCGCTTCAGGCTATCCACGGATGCTGGAATACCCCTGCCAGACGGAGGACTCTATCAAGGCTCGATAAAGGACTGGATAGATGATTTCGCCGCGCCTTCTGATGCCAAGGAATGGATACAGGGAATACTGAATCCAAGTGACGCTGGAACACTCGTCCACCCACCTGACGCTGGAACAATCCGCCAGAAACGTAAACAACACTTAGTGCCAGTCGCACCACCACGTTGATGACGCTTGGCTGACCAGTAGGCAGGTGATGAAAACCTACGTGTGGAAGAATATTTGTCAAACCATCGAATGTAAAACATCAAGGAGGTATCCCATGCCGAACAACAACGGTCCCAATCGTGTCTGGAGCCTGGAGATCTGACAAGAAAACGATAAAGACTTGATAGTGTCTCTATAAACGATGATCTACTAAAGAATAGCAAGAAATCTGGCTGTACACTACAGCGTAGATTACGAGTCACAAAAGAAGGGACAATCAGGAGGTAGACAGCGTGTGATGCACCATCACTATGGAGAAAAATCAGCTGCAGATGATATACATCATTTGACGATCTTGAACGCTCGTATTCTTCAAGCTGAAGGGGATGGGGATGCAGAGACTCTTGCAGCACTGCTCTCCGAAGATTTCAGCATCATCCGTGCTGGTGGTGCGAGGCAAGACAGGGAGGTGTTCCTGGGGACTGTAGCGGCCAATGCTCACCGTGGTCGTAGCGCCGCGAAGCCTGACATCTACTCGGTTGGCGAATGCGCTGTGTACACGGTCATCGTGACAACGACGCAGGATCCAGATGGCACGCCGAACCCCGGCCGTTTCTGGAATACGCGGCTATTCATCAGTGAGCATGGTCAATGGCGTTGCACTGCCTGGCAAGTGATGAAGATCTGCGATGTCTGACGCTCTTGATTGGCCTCGTGATGGCAGCAGAGCGTCTGAACTGAATTAGCGGAACGGCTTCTCGACTGGCGCGACGACAAGAAAAGCGAACAAAAGAATGGCCTACAACATCTGTTGAGTTGATGAAAATTGGTATCAGGTAACAACGACGGCGACCTTTATCAGGAGTAACAAATGGCCGAAGTCGACTTTCTACAAAATGATTACGAACTTAAAATCAAATACTTGACCGACCACTTGCAACGGATGTGGACCCGGTTCAACTTCTTCGTCACCATCGAGTCGGCGCTGATAAGCGGGAAGTTTCTGTTCGCTAGCAACAGTCCCAATGTGGGTCTGACGATCGCCGGGATAATGCTGTCGTTGATCTGGTATGTCATGGGCGCGCAGGATCGCTTCCTGGTCGATATGTATCGCACGGAGGTGCAGAAGACAGGTGAGCGGTATGCGCTTGCTGCATTAGGGGAAAGCGCGGCGAAAGTGTATGACTACGTGGGCCGAACCGACGAAGACTATGTCAAAGAGTATCTCAAGGAACGAGAGGCAAGGCACCGCCATTGGGGCAAGGTGAGATACAGGCTCGATCACGTGAGTTCCTGGCGGTCGGAACGCTTTAGCACCACACATCTGGCAGCATTCATACCGTTGCTCGCTACCGCCCTCTGGGCTGTGCTGCTTGTGTTTCAGTTTGTACCGTAAGGAGGCAGGAATGAAAATCGCAATCATCTCCGACATCCATGACAACGTCTGGAACCTGCGTGCTGCCATGCACTGGCTGGCGTCGCTGCAGGGTGATGAAGCCGTCCAAGAGCTGATCTGCTGTGGAGATCTCTGCTCGCCTTTCGTACTCGGCCTGCTTGCCAATGGATTTCCCGGTCCGATCCACGCTGTCGCCGGCAATAACGAAGGCGACTGGCGCCAGATCATGATCAACGCCGCGAAGGCCAATCAGGGGCGGCGGAAAGAGGCGCAGATCTCATTTTATGGCCAGTTCTTCGAGGGAGAGTTCGGCGGCAAGCGCATCGCCGTCAACCACTACCCGGAGATTGCCCGCACCATCGCTGCCGCTGGTAAGCACGACCTCGTCTGCTTCGGCCACAACCACGAGTACGAGATGCGTCATTTCGGTGCGACTCTGGCGCTTAACCCCGGCGCGCTGATGGGCTATAACCCGTTGAAAGACGCGGAGATCAAGGATGTGGAGGCCACGTTCGCCATCTACGATACCGGCGCGCCAGACGATCAGGCAGTCCGTTTCTACGAGGTCACAACGCCGTGGCGCAGTGTAGCTGAGCCGGGGACGGTGATTCTGTTCGAGCGGGTGAAAGAAACAGGGAGAGGTACCTTATGAGAACAGTCGTTGCTCCACTGAACCCCGGCAACCAGGGACCTGCCGTCGTCGACCTGCAAGCTGCGCTGAGGCTACTCCTCGACAGAGGGCGTATCGCGCTCGCTGATCCAGAGCGCCAGGAGATCGACGCAAGATTGAACGAGGAGCGGGCGGTGCAGGTCTATGAGGCAGTGACGCGCCGCCTGGTCATACTCTTTCGTGTCCAATATAGATTAGGCGATCTCGACTTCGTGGACGACGCTACGGCCACCGCCATGAACGCCCTGCTGCGCGAGCTGGGGGAGCTGGAAGAGCCGCGTACCTTCGTAGTCAAGGGCCAGGTGCGCCTGGCAGACGGCACCCCGCTCGCCGGCGCGCTCGTGCGCGCCTTTGACAAAGACTTGCGCACCGCAGAGCCGTTAGGTGAACCAGCTACTACCGACCAGGCTGGGCGCTACGAGATCACCTACACCGCCGAGCAATTCAGCCGCGCCGAGAAGGGCAGCGCCGATTTGATTGTTCATGTATATAATGGAATGGAGACACCGCCAGTCTCTTCGCCGATCATCTTCAACGCGCAGACTTTCGAGACGGTGGATCTCACTGTGGGCGGTGAGTACCGTGGACCGTCGGAGTACGACGAACTTATAAGAGAACTCACCCCGGCGCGGCAGAATGTGCCGCTGCATGAGCTGACCGCGGAGGATGTGACATTTCTGGCTGGTGATACGGGCCAGGATGCGCAACGCATCAACTGGCTAGCGGAGAGCGCGAAGCGCCATCAGGAGGCTGACAATATTTTTCCGCAGGTGTTCTATGGTTTATTCCGCCAGAACCTTCCTACTAACTTGTCCGCGCTACTCGCCCGGGACATGGATGTGTTGCACCGGGCGCTGGAAACCTCCATTCGCGATAACATCATCTCCTTAATCCCCGACGGCATGCTGGACGAGATCATGGCCAGGCTCGTGGCGCTCAAGGCGAGGCGGATGCTCAAACCGGCGGGTGAAAATGAGCGGGCTTCGTTCGGCGATTTAGTACGCATGGTCCTGCCGAATCCGGATCAGCAGCGAGTGCTGGCTGATCTGTTCGTCCGCCACCATGGACCGGATGAGGAGTTTTGGCAAGCAATCGGTGAAAAACCTGAGTTCACCGCCAAGGAGGTCAAGCAGGTGCGGATAGCGCTGGAACTGGGCGAGTTCACCGGCAACCACCTCCCGTTGGTGCGCGAACTACAACGCATGGGACAAGACAACCCCGCTCTTACAGAATTGCGCGGCCTGGCCCGGCTAGATGAGGCTGACTGGAACGAAGTGCTTCAAAAGCCACAGGCGAATGGTCAGCCCATCGGCTTCCCAGTAGATACGCCCGGCATAAACGACCAGGAAAAGAGGGCGAACTACGCCAAGACGCTGAACCAGTTCATCGAAAACGCCTTTCCCACGGTGGTGATCGCCCACCGGCTCGATAGAGACGACAACCAAGACAGCCCCTTCAAGCCAATGAAGGAAGATCTCAAAACCTTCTTCACCAATAATCCGACGTTTGAATTCGGCGCCACCCCAATTGACTTGTACCTGAGCGAGGACCGCGAGAAAAAGCTCGATGGTGTGGATGTGGACAAGACGGAGGAGCTGACGGCGCAGCTCAAGAGCATGCAGCGCGTGTTCAAGATCACGTCGAATTTTGCGCAGATGAGTACGCTGCTGGCCGATGACCTGCATTCGTCGCAGGCGATCGTGTACATGGGGCAGCGAGCATTTGTGGACCGCCACCGCGAAACATTCGGTGGCGAGGAGCTGGCGTTTGCCGCGTATAAACAGGCCGAGCATATCCACGACATGTCGCTCATGCTGTATGCCAGGCACAGTACCGCGTTCAACGCTCCGACGCCTTATGTGATCTCCGGCGATCCAAGCAAGGCAGTTTCGCAGGCAATGCTGCTTGCCCCGACTCCGACGAATGACGCCGCATGGCGAACGCTGTTCGGGTCGATTGATCTGTGCGATTGTGAGCACTGCAAGTCGGTTTATAGCCCGGCGGCCTACCTGGTGGATATTCTCAAGTTCCTGAAAGACGGCCCAACCAAGAATAGTAAAACGCCGCTGCAGGTACTATTGGAGCGCCGACCAGACCTCGAACACATTGAGTTGACCTGCGAGAACACCGACACGCGTCTGCCATATGTGGACCTGGTCCAGGAGGTGTTGGAGAATACCATCGCTGCACCATTTGTGCCGTTTGACATTATCCCGACCACAACTCCTCCGTGGACGCCAGAAACTGATTTGGATAAGGACACCTTGTCGCCAGAGCTGCGGAACGCATTCGCCGGCAAAAATATCACCCTGCCGCAGAATGCTGTTATCACCGTAGTCGAAGCAGGAAAGCACTGGCTGATCACCGATCATGCGCGACTTTATACGGTGATAAAGGCACTCAACTCATCTAATGTTACGGTTATCTCGCAAGACCTTCAGACCGGCGGGACAGCCGAGGAATTGAGTGCTAACCCCGAGCACATTAACCCGGAAGCTTACAATAAGCTTGCCAATGCAGTTTTTCCGTGGAGTTTGCCGCTCAATCTGTGGGCAGAAGAGGCGCGCGTGTACCTCAATCATCTTGATGTGCACCGGTCTGAGATGATGGAAACGTTCTATAAAGGAACGCCGCTCACCACGCTGGCCGACCCCGCCATCGCCATGGAGTATCTAGAGCTAACAATGTTTGAGTGGCAGATCATCACTGGCGGGCTGAAGGTGCGGTTGGCAACGACAACCAATCTCAACAACCTCAACAGACCCACTGAACGCCGCGTGATCGACAGCGTGGCGGTTGCGGTCGGTGATCGGGTGCTGGTCAAGGATCAGGCCAACGCCGCCGATAACGGCATCTACATCGTTACCCCTGGCCTTGGCGTTGGCCTGATCGATCCTAGCATTTTGTTGCGCGCTTCTGAGAGCGCCTTTCTGCCCGCATTTGTCAGTGTGCAAGCGGGGACAACCTATCAGGATTCGGGTTGGTTACTTACTATCGGCGCGAATGGAAACCTCAGCGTTGCCGCACTCCAGCCCGGGGATTGGTGGGGCCTTTCGCAACAGGTCAATGGGTTACGTGATACGTTTGATGGTACCACGGTTTCGGGGAACTGGGATGAAGTGCTCAAGAAGCGTGTCTCAATCCTCTTGCAACAATCCGGTCTCAGCTACAAAGACCTGCTCGAACTGCTGGGTACTTATTTCGTTAACCCAGTTACCGCGCCTGGCGGTAGGACTCTCAGCCTGGTGTCCACCTCCACTGACCCCAAAGAGTCGGCTACCTGCAATCTCAGCAAATTGGAAATCAAGTGGCTCGATGCAACGATCCTCAGCGCAACGATCCTCGGCAAAATTCATCGTTTCGTTCGCTTGTGGCATAAGCTCGGCTGGACGATGCGTGACCTGGACAAAGTGATCACTGCGCTGAAACCCACAGACTTGAACGACGACTTTTTGGTGCAGCTCTCGCACATTCAGCGCCTGCGCGCAAAACTGAATGTCCCGCTGGTCAACATGCTGAGCTGGTGGGAGGCCATTGGCACTGCCAGTTACATTGACCACCTGGCCGAGACTCAGCCAGAGGTTGCATCGCTCTACAAACAGCTTTTCCGCAACAAGGCGGTTATTAACCCGGTGGATGAAGCCTTCACTGAAGACGCCAGCGCCCTGAGCGGCAAGATAAGCGATCATCTTCCCACCATCCTGGCGGCGCTGGGCATCAGTGCCACCGACCTATCGCTGTTGATGACGGGCACGGCAGCAGTTGTAACAGACGACAAGCTCAACCTGGCTAATCTATCTCACCTCTATCGCGTTGCTTCCTTAGCCAAGGCGCTCAAGCTGTCTATCCGTGAATTGCTGTCGGTCAAGGCGCTGACTGGGATTGACCCGTTTGCGGCAACCGAAGCCACACTGCGCTTCGTGGAGAAGGTGGGCGTGATTCGCGCCTCAGGCTTCAGCATCAACGAGCTCGATTACCTGCTCCGGCATCAGTATGTGGTCTCGACCGGTGTCGCCCCGACAGACGAAAGTATCGCCGCGATCTTGGCCGGAATCCAAGATGGGCTGCAGAAGATCAAGTTGGAGACCACCCTTGTGCCTGACCCGACTGGAGAAGTCACGAGAAGTAAATTGGCGCTGGTCCTATCAGCACAGCAGGTCGAAGCATCCTTTGCTTTGATTGCAGGTTCCTCGCAGCAAAGCGCCGATGACCAGAAGGCGTTCATCCAGGACAACTTTAAGTTATTCCTTGTTATGCAGGTGGAAATGGACGCAGCTAAATCCAAGCTGGTCGACAATCTGCCCACATCAGCAGCGGACCGCGAAATCCAAAAACAGGAACGTTTTGAATCGATTTTGATGCCGCTGATGGTGTATCTGCGGCGCTCTTCAAGCGAAAGCCTGGTCAAACAAAAACTGAGCGAGGCTTTGAAGCTAGATACCGCTCTAACAGAGTTATTGCTCCAAAAGATGCTCAAATCGCGCACGGACGCAAACCAGCCAGCTATGTCAGATTTTCTGGCGTTGCTTGACGGCGGGCTCTCTGCGACCTATTTCGACAACCAGGATTTGACCGGTGCCACAGTAAAGCGCACCGATCCCATGATCGATTTCAACTGGACCTCCGGTTCGCCTGACCCCAACATCGCCGTGGGCACCTTTAGCGCCCGATGGATCGGAAAGGTACAGCCACAACGCAGCGAGACCTATACCTTTTTTGCGCGCATCGACGACGGCGTTCGGCTATGGGCGGACAACCAGCTCATTATCGACCAATGGCAAGACCAGCCTGCCGCCGAATACAGTGCGGCGATTGCGCTCAAGGCAGGTCGGCTTTACGACCTCAAAATGGAGTACTACCAGAATGGCTTCGATGCAGTTGCCGAGCTTCGCTGGAGCAGCCCCTCGACCCCGAAGGCGATCATTTCAGCCGAGTATCTGTTTCCTGACGCGCCTGTCCTTACATATCAGTCGCTTCACAAAATTGCCCGGCTGATCTCGGCCTTCAAGATTTCGGATGAGGAACTGACCTACCTCTCCGCCCACAGCACGGACCAGAAATGGCTTGACTTGACGGCGCTGCCTCTGGTTGAAACTCAATTGCCGGCATTGTTCTTTGCCGCCTGGGAACGGATGGTGAATCTATTCCGCTTCCGAGATAGTCTGCCGTCCGGTAAGGTTCAGCTGTTCAGTATCTTCAAGCAGGCAGCCAATCCAACCACAACCAAGGCGGATTTACTAAAAACGCTGAGTGAGCGCACTGGATGGAACCTGAGTGACCTTGAGTTTCTGGATAGCACGCAAGGGCTCGGTCTCGCCTTCCCCGACGATTTCAAGGACGAGCGAGCGCTCGTGCGCCTCCAGACTTGTTTCAAGCTGATGAAACGGCTCGGCGCTTCGGCAAAGCAACTCTGCGACTGGGGCAAAGTGAACCAGATAACTACCGAAGAGATGGACAATGCCCGCAGCATCAAGAATGCGGTCAAAGCCAAGTATGACGACAAACAGTGGCTGGTGGTGGCGAAACCACTCCGCGATGTGCTGCGCGAAAAGCAGCGTGCGGTCTTAGTTTCATATCTGGTGGCTGAAAGAGGGGTACGCGATGCCAACGAGCTCTATAAGGATTTTCTCATTGATCTAGAAATGAGCCCGTGCATGATGACCACGCGCATCAAGCAGGCGATCAGCTCGGTGCAGCTCTTCATCCAGCGCTGCTTGATGAATCTGGAACCCGACGTTTCCCTGACTCTCGAAGAGGCGAAAGAGTGGGGTCAATGGCGCAAGCAGTATCGCATCTGGGAAGCAAACCGTAAGGTTTTCCTTTACCCCGAAAACTGGATCGAGCCGGAACTACGTGACGACAAATCGCCGTTCTTCAAAGATCTGGAAAACGAGCTGCTGCAGAACGACGTGACGATGGACACAGCGGAGACGGCGTTCCTGCATTACCTGGAGAAGCTCGACGAGGTGGCGCGGCTGGAAATTGTTGGAATGTACCAGCAAAAAGAGACAGCCATCGGCAACGAAAAAGCCATTGATATTCTGCACGTCTTTGGTCGCACGTTTGCCATTCCGCACATCTACTACTACCGTAGACTGGAGGATTCGGTTTGGTCGGCATGGGAGAAAGTTGATCTGGACATCGAGGGTGATCACCTTATCCCGATCGTGTGGGATCGGCGATTATACCTTTTCTGGCCTATTTTCACTGAAAAGGCCTCGACTCCAACAGAGCCAGAGAAGAAAGCTGGTGCTGATCCCACAAAGTATTGGGAGATTCATCTAGCTTGGAGTGAGTACAAGAATGGCAAGTGGTCTGCCAAGAAAGTCTCATCGGAGTTTCTGCCGTCTCGTGAGTCGCCTAGTACCACGCTTCCGGAAAAACACACCTACCTTTTTAAAGGTCTCGACAACCCACCGGCGATCCGCTGTTTTCGCTCAGTAACCCAGACGTTCGTTATGGGCCCTGGCCCAGGACAACAACAGCCGGGTGGCGGCAGTTCGCCCTCGGAGGGATCAGGAGGTACGCTATCCGGTTCCGGTAACGGGACAACTGATGAATTAGTCGGTACAGTGATCGGTGTTGTCTTCCATGACCTGAACAACAACAAGAGCCGAGAACCGAACGAGCTTGGGATTCCAGGTGCGATCGTACGTGCAGACGCTCAATCGGTCGAAACAGATGACAACGGACAGTACGAGCTTACAGTTTCCTTAAGGGGATCGCTCACGCATAGAGTATGGATTACCCCGCCAGAGGGATTTGCCTGCAACACCGCCAAATCCGTGATGGTAACGCTGTCAAGCACTCAAAAATTGAAAAACGCGGATTTTGGCTTGGTTCAGGCTGTGCCTCCTACGATCATTCAAAGCATTATGCCTATCGGCGAGTTTCGCTTCGTTGGGTGTCAAGGGATGTTAAAGGTCTTTCCCAAGAGTAATTCCCGCTCCATACAAACTCCCACAGGAACTCATGTCGAAAGTATGATGTTTGTGGAAGATGGAAATACTGATGGCAGGTTTCTCATATCAGGCTATTATGGCGATGATCGAATTGATCGATACGACCAACCAGTGCTTGGCAAAACCCCCGGCACCTTCCGCTTACTCTTGCCGCATCAAGATGTGAGACTTACCCAACTTTCTTCCCTCTTCTATCAAGACGATCTGCGTACCTACTTTGTGACGCCAACAGACGACAAAATCTGGTTCGATCCCTTTGCCCTGCGTCTACGTTGGTTCACCACTCACTTTCACCCGCAGGTCTGTGACTTGATCAAGGCGCTCAAGCGCGGCGGTATTCCCAGTTTGCTGACTTTAGCGAACCAACGCTTGACCGACCTCGGGTCAGTGTTCAGCACCGAGTATGACCCCAAGATAGCTGTTTATAGTAGTGACTTCCCGAAAGAAGATGTCGATTTCAACTACAGTGGTGCCTATTCCCTGTATAACTGGGAGCTTTTCTTCCACGTTCCGTTCCTGATCGCCACACGACTGAGCAAAAACCAGCGTTTTGAAGAAGCCCAGAAGTGGTACCATTACATGCTGGATCCCACTTCAAGCGAACCCGGCGGGCCGGAGCGCTTCTGGAAAGTGAAACCGTTTTATGAGGAAACACGAAAAGGAATCCGGACTCTCGAGGAGTTGATGGATGAAGGGGCAGATCTGGACCAGCAGTTGACGCAATGGAAGGAAAATCCTTTCAAACCCCATGCGATTGCCCGCTTGCGCACCGTGGCTTACATGAAGACGGTGGTGATGAAGTACATCGACAACCTGATCGCCTGGGGCGACCAGTTGTTCCGCCGCGAGTCCATCAACGAAGCGACGCAGATCTATATCTTGGCGGCGCAAATCCTCGGCAGGCGTCCCGAGGAAATTCCGCCGCGGGCTGTGCCTGAGGTTCAAACCTTCAACTCTATCGACAAACAATTAACCGACGAGAAGCAATTAACTGAGTTCTTTGGGCCACAGGTGAATATTGAAAATTATATATTCCCCTCAGGGCCATCCAATACGTCTTCAACCAGTGGCACTTCATCGCTCGGGACAATGCCGCTGTTCTGCATCCCCAAGAACGACAAACTGCTCGGTTACTGGAGCACGGTCGCCGATCGGCTGTTCAAGATTCGGCACTGCATGAACATTGAGGGCGTAGTGCGCCAACTGCCAATCTATGAACCGCCGATCGATCCGGCGCTGTTAGTCCGTGCCGCCGCTGCTGGCATGGATATCAGTAGCGCGCTCGGCGACATCTATGCAGCGTTGCCACACTATCGGTTCAACGTCATGGTGCAAAAGGCAACTGAATTATGCAACGACGTAAAGTCGCTCGGCACGGCGCTTCTGTCAGCGCTCGAAAAGGGCGATGCTGAGGCGCTGGCCCTGCTGCGGTCAGGGCATGAGATCAAGTTGCTGGATGCAGTCCAGCAGATTAAGGAGAAGCAGGTCGACGAGGCTAATGATGCATTGGAGGGACTGAAGAAGACACGGGAGATGGTGGGCATCCGACAAGTGTATTACCAGAACGTCGCATTCATGAATGACTGGGAAACCATTGGGCTGTATCTCATGGGAGGTTCGCTGCTTTCTCAAATGATAAGTACGCTATTAGGTATCACTGCGACTGGAGGGTACGCATTTCCCAGCCTAACTGTTGGTGCAGCAGGCATCTCCAGTCCAGTCGCGTTGCTTACATATGGAGGCCCCAATTTAGGCCACGCATCAGCATCAGCATCCGAAGTCATGCGGGGTATTGCGGGAATTTTAAACACGGGTGCCTCGATGAGTTCCACTCTCGGAGGTTATTGGCGACGTATGGACGAGTGGCAGTTGCAAGAAAGTTTAGCTTCAAAAGAACTGGAACAACTGGATAAGCAAATCGCCGCTGCTGAAATCCGCGTCGCTATCGCTGAGAGAGAGCTGGAAAACCACAAACTGCAGGTTGAGAACGCCAAAGAAGTGGATGCCTATATGCGGGACAAATACACCAACCAGGAACTCTACAACTGGATGGTCGGGCAGATCTCGAGCATCTACTTCCAGAGCTACCAGATGGCCTATGACATTGCCAAGCGCGCCGAACGGGCATTCCGCCACGAGCTTGGTCTCTCCGAATCGGACTTCATTCAATTCGGCTACTGGGACAGCTTGAAGAAGGGCTTGCTGGCGGGCGAACGGCTGCATTATGATCTCAAGCGCATGGACGTAGCGTACCTCGACCAGAACAAACGCGAGTACGAGATCACCAAGCACGTCTCGTTGGTGTTGCACGATCCCATGTCCCTGATCGCGCTCAAGGAGACGGGAACTTGCTTTGTAAGTCTTCCGGAAGCTCTCTTCGATATGGACTATCCAGGCCACTACATGCGGCGCATTAAGAGCGCCTCGCTTACTATTCCTTGCGTCACCGGGCCATATACAAGCATCAACTGTACCTTGACCCTGCTGAAAAACAGCATTCGTATGAACAGCGACCTAACAAGTGGCCCGGACCCCTACTCCGGTCCGATAAATGCTGAAGATAAACGCTTCAGCACCACCTTTGGAGCTATCGAGTCTATTGCTACAAGTGCTGCTCAAAACGATAGTGGCATGTTCGAGGTGAGCTTCCGAGATGAGCGTTACCTGCCCTTCGAAGGTGCGGGTGCCGTGTCAACGTGGCGTATTGATATGCCCAAGGACTGCAACGCCTTTGCCTTTGAGACCATTTCAGATGTTATCATTAGGCTGAACTATACAGCGCGTGAAGGTGGATCCAGATTGAGCGCCGAGGCGAAGAAGGCAGCTCAATTACCCAAGTCTATAGCACAGAGTATGCCTACTAGCAGTACTCAACCTCCAGACCAGCTCAACCTGACCCGCATGTTCAGCGTCAAGCACGAGTTTTCAAGTGAGTGGTATCGCTTCCTACATCCAGCTGATATAACCAAAGATCCACAGGTATTGTCACTCGGTCTAACACAGGAGCGATTCCCATTTCAGTTTAAAGGAAGACAAATTGATATCAAGAGAATCTATATCTTCCTAAAGTTGAATGACAAGGTCTACTATAATGATGATCTTGTCTTTGCACTCGGGAAAGAAGCTATCAACGACTCCTCTCAGATCACCGATTACCCTGGTACATTCAAAGCAACCGGAAGTCCCATTTATAAGTTACCGCATGCGGAGCTGTTCAAAGATCAGGTCGAAACTGTTGGTCTATGGAAATGGTCGATTGTGGTTGCAAGAGATGATGTCAACAATCTTCAATCTGATCCTACTCATCCTCCTTCTCCTTCCTTGAAACAAACGGTGAAGGTAAACGGGAAAGACTATGTACGCTTGAATCCAGATGCTATTGCGGATATCTGGATTGTGTGCGAGTACCAGGTTGTTAAATAACGCGATGTGCAAGTTTTTCTGAGCGGGGTTCAGTGGCGGAAAGCACCTGGAAGCTGGATCTGCCGAAGGACTACCCTGCCTTCGACTATGACACGATCTCTGACGTTATCCTACATATCCGCTACACTGCGCGCCAGGGCGTGAATCCCACCAAAGTGAAAAAAGCGTTGGATGACCTTCTCCAGCAGGCCGACCAGGCCAATCTCGCGTTACTCTTCAGCCTGCGGCACGACTTCCCCACCGAATGGTCGGCGTTCGTCAACGGTGCGGGCGACTTCGCCGCACCGATTCGCAAGGATTACTTTCCCTATTTCACACAGGGAAAGCAGATCAAGATCACCGGTCTCGACCTGTACGGACCGCAAGTGACGAAGCACGATACAGTCGGTGACCCGGCAGCGGCAGCGGCAACAAAGGATCTATCAGAAAAGGGGCAATTCACTTTTACCCGTGGACCAACCGAGGTTCTGACGCGAACGAGCTCACAGGTCTTTCTGATAGTTCGCTACTCATTCTGATTGGATGTGAACCGGTAGCAAGAGAATGTTATCAGGGTTTAGCACCAGCGGTGGTTGGTGGATACAGCTCTTGCTCCCAAAAAGCCCTAAGATGGTGTGCAGGGTGAGAACAATCGTTTGTAGACGCCTCGTGCGAGAGAAGGGTATCCATGCCCAAACATAGAAACAAATTTCGATGCGGTCCCTGCTGACGCCTAAACGACGGTAGTGTTCATCGCTAGCGCCAAGTGTCGCTGGTAACATTTTCATGACACACTCTTACAGCTCTGCGATTACGCTGCTCCAACTATCACTTTGCCGCGCGTCTCCATCCAAATATAGAGGAGGGGGCTTGCAATCAACAGGAAGAGGATGCTCGCGAGGAAGATCCACGTGAACGGCTTCGCTGGATGGAAGTTGTTCCACGAGATGACAATAGCCAGAGCAATCGCAGCAATTCCT
>WNGK01004178.1_pt1 | contig 22667 bp, 21 predicted proteins | sample 5400601 | NCBI WGS metagenome assembly WNGK01 (sample SAMN13153376, study PRJNA577476) | soil metagenome | isolation source: 60 cm soil or saprolite under Garry oak tree replicate 1 | place: USA:California | collected 2016-06-15
CGATTAAACGCGCTGGGTAGCGCCATTCAAAATGTTGATCGGATTAACGAAGTGAGCAGCCATTTTGAAGATAATCTGCGCGAGTTGCTGAACGCCACTCCCGGTTTGCGCTGCGAGTTTCCGCTCACCAACGAAGGCAAAGTGCAGCGTTCAGGTTATCCCGACCTGCGCATAGTCGATCTGGAAAGCAAACGCGTCTTTTATCTCGATCCAAAGCTTTACGCCGCCGGAAGTCGTGACAGTAGTTTCCGGACGTTTTATTTCGAGCCAAAAAAAGCGACGAACAAAGTGCGCGACAACGCGGTGCATTTCATCGTCGGTTTTCAGCATGAATCGCGGAATGTGCCGGCCTCGCTCAGCCGCGAGGCTTCGGATTCCCGCACGGCCACAGAGCGCCACGGCTACAGTCCGGTGTGGAGGTTCACGCGATGGGATCTTGTCGATCTCTCCCGCTTCGAGGTGAAATTGAAAGCCGAGTTTCAAGGAAGTAATCACGACATGTATCGTCCGGAAGCGATTGTGGCTTCAGGTAGCGGCGACTAAGTCAGTTGTCGCCGCGAGACTAGCAGTTGCTCATACTGGCGCGGGACGTAATGGTATTGTTTCGATGATTGCAAAACCGGCAGAGACATTTCAATTCGACGCCATTGACGATGTGCTGAGCGACATCGCGAAGGGGCGAATGGTAATCGTGACCGACGACGCCGACCGCGAGAATGAAGGCGACCTGGTGATGGCAGCGGAAAAGGTCACGCCCGAAGCCGTCAATTTCATGGCGACACATGGACGCGGCTTGATTTGCGTGCCGATCTCGAATGAGCGTGCCGAACAACTCGGTTTGCAGCGAATGGTCATTCAAAATCGCGAAAAACATCGGACCGACTTTACCGTTTCCGTAGATGCGGGACGCGGCATCACCACTGGCATCAGCGCCTACGATCGAGCCACGACGATCCTTGCAATCGCCAACCCAAAATCTTCGCCCGATGACCTTAACCAGCCGGGGCATGTATTCCCGTTGCGCGCGAAGGACGGAGGCGTGCTGCGACGCGCAGGACACACCGAAGCTGCCGTTGATCTAGCAGGAATGGCGGGCCTGCAGCCAGCGGGAGTGCTGTGCGAAATTCTGCATGACGATGGTACGATGGCGCGCTTGCCGGAATTAATGGAGTTCCGCAAGAAACACGGCCTGCGAATTTGCACGATCCAAAGTTTGATTGCTTATCGCCGTCTTCGCGAAAAGCTCGTAGAGCTGGAGCAAATCGTGAAACTGCCAACTGATTACGGCGATTTCGATTTGCACCTATATCGTTCAAAGCTCGACGGGCAGCATCATCTCGCGCTGGTGAAGGGCAAGATCGACAAAAACAAGCCGACGCTGGTGCGGGTGCACAGCCAATGTCTCACCGGCGACGTTTTCGCCTCGCGTCGCTGCGACTGTGGAAATCAATTGCATGCGGCGCTACGGCAAATCCAGGAGGAGGCTAACGGCGTTCTGGTTTACATGCGCCAGGAAGGACGGGGAATCGGGCTGGCGGCAAAAATTCACGCGTACAAATTGCAGGAGGAAGGCCTCGATACTGTGGAAGCCAACGCCAAGCTTGGTTACCCGAGCGACCTCCGCGATTACGGACTCGGCGCGCAGATTCTTTTCGATCTCGGCGTGCGGCAGTTTCGGTTTCTCACAAATAATCCAAAGAAAGTTGTCGGTCTGGAGGGCTATGGTCTCGAAATGATTGAGCAGGTGCCTATTCGCGCCGAGGCCAACCCGCATAACGTAAAATACCTCGAAACGAAGAAGACCAAACTAGGACATATGCTGTGAATGACGAATGACGAAGTCTGAGAATATTCTTGTTGCCGCGAAAAGATCATTCGTCATTCGGGCGTTGTCATTCTTTCGACATTCGACATTCGTCATTTGTCATTCCTAGATGTCGAGCACCGCGCCGCATCGTCCGCAAATCGGCAAAAGCAAGCGCACGTTCTGCATTGTGGCGAGTCGGTTCAATGAGCAATACGTCCAAGGGCTTATAGATCACGCTACGAAAGAGCTGCGCGCTCTTGTCCCAAACGCGGTCATTCTCATCCAGCGGGTGCCGGGAGCTTTCGAAATTCCTGTCGTGGTGAAGGAACTGGCATCGCAAAGAAAAGCCAACGCAGTCATCGCCTGCGGTGTGATTTTGCAGGGAGAAACCAATCACGCCCAAAATCTGAGCCGCTCCGTCACGGATGCGCTTCAGCGCATCGCGGTGGAACAAGCCATGCCAGTTATCAACGTAGTGCTCAGTTTCGACAACGAAGATCAGGCACGTGCGCGGTGCCTTGAAAACCACATCAATCGCGGTACGGAGGCCGCGCGCGCGGCCGTAGAAATCGCAAAGGTCCTGACGGACCTTCGCAGAGATTGATCGTTATGGGCAAGAGACGACGCGCGAGAGAAGCGGCAATTCAATATCATTTCTGGCGCGATCTCCAGCGTGGTGAAACACCGGAGAAGATCGACGATTTCTGGGAATTTTGCCCAGCTACGCCACGGGTCCGCGAATTTGCGCAGCCGCTCATCGAAGGAATGGTGGGACACCTACCGGAAATCGATGAGCGCATTTGCCGCTACTGCGAAAACTACGAATTCCGTCGCATCTCAGCGGTTGATCGCAATGTTCTCCGGCTGGCGATCTATGAGATGCTCTATCGCGACGACATACCTCCAGTCGTCTCGATCAACGAAGCTATCGAATTGGCCAAGACTTTCGGCGGCGCTGAATCAGGACGTTTCGTGAACGGGATTCTCGACCGGGTCCGAAAAGACTTAACTCGCCCGGCACGTGAAGCGGTAAGAAGAGAATCGTGATTCGCTAATTCGTTACATCGATTCGCGATTTTCGAATTTCAATTCACGCTCTACAGACATGAACTTCCTTCGCTCTCTCGCCGAACAATTTGCCGGCAAACCGATCGATTGGGAGGAGCTCGAAGAAGCGCTCATCCGTGCCGATCTCGGCGTGCCGATGACGACACGCATTATCAAGACTCTACAGGAGCGCGAGGCATGGTCTTTGCTTGGAATCGGCGATGTGATTAAGGCCGTGCGCGAAGAGATCGCACGGGTTTTACCGGCTGATCCGACGCCAATCCGTCGAGTGAGCGGCAAACCAAGCGTGATTTTGATTATCGGCGTGAATGGAACCGGCAAAACAACATCGACAGCGAAGCTCGCGCATTATCTGCGAGGTAGGGGCGGTTCACCTGAACCGCCCGCGGGCGATTGGGGTCAATCGCCCCTACCCCGTCACGCACAAATGCTGCTAGCCGCAGCCGATACTTTTCGTGCCGCTGCGATCGAGCAGCTGGATATTTGGGCGAAGAGACTCGGCATTGAAATGATTCGTGGCCAGTACGGCGCCGATCCAGCCGCGCTTTGTTATGAAGCGTATCAGACAGCCGCCAAGCGCGAGGCCGACTTTTTGATTTGTGACACCGCCGGCCGTCAACACACCAAAACGAATCTAATGGCCGAGCTGCAAAAGGTGAAGCGGACGCTTGGCAAGCTCGATCCGGAGGCACCGCATGAGACATTGCTCGTGGTCGACGCAAGCACTGGTGGAAATGCGCTCAACCAGGCTCGTGAATTCCACAGTGCAATGACGCTTACCGGTCTGATTGTCACTAAACTCGATGGCAGCGGCAAAGGCGGGATCGTCGTTGCGATCCAGGATGAACTTGGAATCCCAACGCGTTTCGTCGGCACCGGAGAAAAAATCGCTGATTTCGCACCGTTCGACGCGCGCGATTTTGTCGCGGACATTGTGTAGCTTGAAAGCTGACGGCATGGCTCAAGCAATCAAAGAAACGGTGGCACCGGAAGAGATGGTGCCTGCAGCCGAATCAAAAGGCCTCGGCGGTTTTCTCGCAAAATTCACCGTCCTTAAGGGCGCGCAGCACAATTTGTGGCTCACGTTTGTAATCAAGTTCCTCATTTACACCGCCTACTCCGTCACAAACAAAACCATGGTCCTTTGGCTGTCGAAGGACCTCGGGTTCAGCGATCAGGCAGCTACCAGTTTAGTAGGTTGGGTTTGGGCGCCGGCAATGACCGTGTTTACATTGCTCGCGGGTTCGGTGACGGATGCAATCGGGTTGCGCCGCACGTTTTTCCTCGGCGTCGCCATCTGCACGATTGCACGCAGTGTGATGGTCGTCACCACGATGCCGTGGCTCGCGCTCGCGTGTGGCCTCCTTCCGCTGGCGGTCGGTGAAGCTCTCGGAACGCCGGTGCTGCTGGCTGCAACGCGATGTTATTCCACGGTCGCTCAGCGATCGATCGCTTTTTCGCTCATCTACATGATCATGAACATTGGCTATGTCGCCGCGAGCTGGATTTTCGATTACGTCCGCCAGCTGAACTTGCATATCAGCCTGTTTGGGTTTGAACCGACAACGTATCAGCAACTGTTCATCGTTAGCCTGGCGTTCGAGATCGTGCTGTTTCCTGTCATTTATTTTCTGCGTCGAGACACCAAAGCTCCGAGCGATTCAGGCCGCGCACCTTCCGCCTTCTGGCTCCGCATCGGACAGACGGTGCGGCGAAGCGCGATTGAAACGGCACATCTGTTTCGACGGCTGATCGGCCAGTCTGGTTTTTACCGCCTGCTCGTTTTCTTCCTGTTCATTGGATTTCTCAAAGCGATCTTTTTACAGATGGACTACGTCTTTCCGACGTTTGGCATTCGCGAGCTCGGGTTTAACGCCCCTGTAGGGAAGCTTTCGGCAATCAACGCGATTGTGATTATTTGTCTGGTACCAATAGTCGGCGCGTTGACGCAAAAATTCGCGGCGTATCGCATGGTCGTGGTCGGTGGAGCGATTTGTGCGGCGGGAGTGTTTATCATGGCTTTGCCGACGGAATGGTTCCAAGTCGCTGCAAATAGCGTGGCCGGTCGATGGCTGGGCCATGGATATCTCGGATTACACGGGAGTATTCACCCGTACTACATCATGACCGCGCTCTATCTGATCGTCTTCTCGATTGGCGAAGCCTTTTATTCGCCGCGCGTGTATGAATACGCGGCAGCTATTGCTCCCAGAGGACAGGAAGCATCGTACAGTTCACTTGCCTACCTTCCGTTTCTCGTTGGCAAACTCCTTGTCGGCACCGGTGGCTGGTTACTGGCCGCGTTCGTTCCGGAACACGGTCCGCGGCATCCCGCAACGATGTGGCTCATCTTTGCTCTGGCGGCCTCGGTCGCGCCCGTCGGATTGATTGTTTTCCGTCGCTACATTCGGGTTCCAGAGGCGGGCCGGCAGGACGTCGACTAACGAAATTCGAACCGGCGAAGCGTGGCAACCAACAATGAGTCTCGAACAGGTGCGGCGACCATTTTTCGACTTAATTACGAATCTAATTAGAGGAGACGTTTAGCACCTGTACCATTTGTAAAGAAGGTGTTGACGCCTAAGTTGATAGGCTGGCAAGCGAGAAAAGGGTTAAAGGGCATCGAGACTTATGAACACCACACGTTTGATACACGCACATCATGGTTCGTATAAAACTTTGTGGTTCGGGCTGCTTGGCACAACCGTTGTCATTGTCGGCTCGATCTTATTTGGTTATGCTCAAACGCAGAAGCAAGAAGCTGAGAAAATGAATCCGACCAAACCTGTTCCAAGCGACGCCGAGTTGCAGCAGAAGTTAACCAAGGACCAGTACAAGATCACACGTCAATGCGGCACGGAAACCCCGTTTCACAACGCGTACTGGGACAATCACAAGCCGGGAATTTACGTCGACCTCATCACCGGCGAACCACTCTTCAGTTCGCTGGATAAGTTCGACAGCGGCACCGGTTGGCCCAGCTTTACCAAAGCGATTAAGTCAGAGAACGTTACGGAAAAGCGCGATATTTCTTACGGAATGGAGCGCACCGAGGTTCGTGCAAAATCAAGCGATTCGCACCTCGGTCACCTGTTCGACGATGGGCCCGCCCCAACTGGTCAACGTTTCTGCGTGAACTCCGCCGCTTTGCGTTTTATTCCAGCGGAGAAGTTGAAAGAAGAAGGCTACGCCGAATATGTTTCGCTGTTTCAGCCACCTCAGCAGACTCAGTCACAGCAGCAAACGGGCAGCGAACAACCGCAGGCGAAAAAGTAAGTAGCCGCAGCTTGTTTATCGCAGACGACAGAATCCTTCCGCATCGCGTACTGTTCGCCGGTGTCCTTTGAAAAGAGCAACGGACACGATAACCTACAGCCATCATGACCCGCGACGATTTTGATTACGCGCTTGAAAATACGCGCGTGATCCTTGCGCCGGAGCGTCAGATCGCGACGTTCGGCAGCACCAGTTTCAATTTCTATTTGATCTCGGAGTTGATGGACCGGGTGAACCAGGTGCGGATTCGCAACGGCAAGATCCAGGCGGAACGACCGCAGATTCTGACACCGGAGCATTATTGCCGGTTGCTACTGGAAGGCTTCGGAGAAAAGGCTGAGCGATACGTCGATCAGCTTCGTGAGCACGCGCGGAACATCGCGGTGCTCCGTTACGGTTTTCAATTTCGCAAAACCGATCTAAACGAACAGACGCTGAGTGACTCGATCGACACGGTGATCAATCGCACCAAGCGGCAGGTCGAAAACAAAAACGAACCGCTCAGCGCAATCATACAAGGTGTAGACGACGCGTGGGAAGTGTGCCTGCTCAAATTCACCATCGACCTCGTCGAGCGCTCGTCAGGCGGCAATCTAGGCGATTTTCGCAAACGCGGTTTGATCTAAGACTCTCGCGCAACGGGTCGCGTCGTGACAGAACGACTCGGGCCGGAAAGATTTACCCGAATAAATGCGCCGGCGCTGGCTAGCGCCCGGCGGCCGGGCTCAAGATGAGCGTTCCACAGAGGCCACGCATGGATCATGTGCGGCCAAATTTCCAAAGTCATCGAAACATCTGCCGCACCTGCAGCCTGCGCGAAACGACTGGCGTCGTCGAGCAACGTTTCATTAGAACCTACCTGGATCAGTATTGGAGGAAGACCTTTCAAGTCGGCGTAGAGCGGAGAGACGCGCGGGTCTTTCCTGTCCATTGTCCGGGGAACGTAGGCGTTGGCCAACTCATTCAAATATGTCCTGTGGACGATTGGATCTACGGCGTCCTTGGTCGTCAGGGTGGCGCCAGACATTGTTAAGTCCGTCCACAGCGATACGAGCCATGCACATGCGGGAAGTTCCTCGTGTGCATCGCGCAACTGGCCGATCAACGCCAGTGCAAGCCCTGCGCCAGCGCTGTCGCCACCGATTGCGATCTGCGAAGCCGGGATGCCTTCGTCTCGCAAAAACCGCCAAGCGGTACGCGCATCGTCGTACGCTGCTGGAAACGGATGCTCCGGGGCAAGTCGATAAGCGACGGCGAGCGTCCGTGTTCCGGCTGCGCGCCCCGCCTCTGTGACCATGCGGCGGTGGCTAAGAATCGAACCAGAACAGTACCCACCGCCATGAAAAAATATCAGGACGCTCGACGCGTCGCTGTCGGGAACAATTGACCATTCTCCGGCCAGACCGCTGATGTCCACCGCCTCAAGCTTCACATCATCGGCCACAGGCCAAATGGAACCGATATCATCGAGGCGCTTTCGACGGCCAGCCCATCCCACCGGCCGTGGTTTGGAAGTCAACAGAGCGCGGATAGAGTCGATTTCGCTTTGAGCCATTGCGTTCTGCGTGATCCTCAGCTTCGGGGACGATTTGTAACTAAGACGCTGAATTTTCGGCTTTCGTCAAGGCGCGCACCTTGGCATTCTGCGCGCTCAAACGGCAAGTGAAAAATTATCTCCAGCTTAATCTCAGTTTGCTCTACTGGATTTTGGTTGCACCCTTTAAGGGCCAATTTTTCAAGATCGGGCCGATCTTCCGGCAAATGGTGTCAATTGGAGTGCGCGCTGCCCCGATGGTAGCACTTACGGCATTCAGTATCGGTGTAACGCTGGCCATGCAGGCAGCTCACTCTCTCCAAAGTCTCGGGGCCGAAATATACGTTCCCGACCTTGTAATGCTCACGCTTCTGCGCGAGCTCGGACCAGTTTTGATCGCGGTGATCGTGATTGGTCGAAGTGGTTCGGCTGTGGCGGCCGAGCTGGGCACGATGAAAGTATCCGAGGAGATCGAAGCGCTGGAAGTCATGGCGATTAACCCGGTTCAATATCTGGTGGTGCCGCGTTTTCTCGCGATGCTCGTGATGCTGCCGGCGCTCACCATCTTCGGAAATTACATTGGCATCCTCGGAGGCTGGGCGGTCTGTCGGTTCGCTCTCGATTTCAACACCGCCGGCTATATCATCCGCACAGTGGAAAGCGCGGACACATGGGATTTGTACTCGGGAATGATTAAGAGCGTGGTCTTCGCCTGGATCGTCATTACAATCGCCTGTAACGCAGGGCTGAATGTTGAAGGTGGTGCCGAAGGCGTCGGTCAGGCCACAACCGTAGCGGTCGTGCAATCTTTACTGGCGATGTTGGTGACTAACGCGGTATTAACATCGATCTTCTTTTTCAACGGATGATATGAATGACGAAGCCCTAATGACGAATGACGAAGGAATGACGAAACCGAGAATAATTGGCGTGATTCGTTACATCGTTAGACCGTTACATCGGGCTCCCAATTTAACGATTCAACCATTCAACGATTTAACGTGGCAAAGCCATTCGTCGCTGTTTTCATGTCCTCTGACCTCACCATCATCGAAGTAAACAATCTCGTCCGGACATTCGGAGACCGCGCCGTACTCGATAGCATTTCTTTTAACGTTCAGCGGGGCGAGACGGTGGTTATCATGGGCGGCAGCGGTTGCGGCAAGAGCACTTTGCTCCGGCACATGATTGGCTCCATGCAACCGACTTCAGGATCGGTGAGGCTTTTTGGAGAAGAAATTACAGAAATGAAGGAACGCGAGATTGAACGTGTGCGGCTACGATTTGGAATGTTATTCCAGTCGGGCGCGCTGCTTGCGTCGCTCACCGTCGGCGAGAATGTTGCGCTGCCGCTTTTGCAGCACACCAACAAATCCCCAGATGAGGTCGAAGAGATCGTGAAACAAAAACTTGGGATGGTTGGGCTTACCGGCTTTGAAGAGCTTAAGCCAGATGAAATTAGTGGCGGGATGAAAAAGCGGGTTGGACTTGCGCGCGCTCTCGCCCTCGATCCCGAGTTGCTATTCAGCGATGAGCCGACCTCGGGGCTCGATCCAATCATGACCGCAGTGGTCGACCAGCTAACGCAGAACCTGACTAAAGACAGCCACATGACCGCAGTGGTCGTGTCACACGATATGACTAGCGCCTTTCGCATTGCCACGCGGATGATTATGCTCGGCCACGGTTCGATCGTGGCGGAGGGCACGCCAGATGAGATTCGAAACAGCTCAAGCCCCGAAGTGCAGCAATTTATCAATGGGAGAGCCGACGGTCCGATTCCGTTGAACATCTCGCAGGAAGAGCATAAAGATCACCAACATGTCCGGCCACGGCCATTTCTGGGCGGGCGGTTCCGTTTTCATCACAAGCATCCATGAAGCGCAATCTATCCGATTACCTCGTCGCCTTATTCGTAATCGCATGCAGCATCGTTCTGCTCGCCGCGCTTACTTTCGCGCTTTCGGGATATCACCTTAAAAAACCGACGCGCACTCTGCAGATCAATTATGAAGATGTGACAGGCGTAAAGATCAATTCCGAGGTGCGTTATGCGGGCGGCCCCGCTGGACGTGTAATCGCGATGCGGCATCTCACCGCAAAAGAGCGCGAAGCAAGCCCAAACAAGAAAGACGCTGTGCGGGTGACGGTCAGCCTGGACGAAGGAATTCCGCCGTTGCCCATGGATGTAACTGCTACGCTCAGCTCCGACAGTATGCTTTCCCCGAAATTTGTGGCGCTTTCCGCAGGCACACCGGGAGGTCAGACACTGGCAAATAACGCAGAGATTGAAGGCCATCCCTCTTATGGCCTCGAGCAAATCACTGCGGCAGCCGGCCCGCTATTCGATAATGCAAACAAGTTGCTCGACAATTTGAACGTCACGGTCACGGGTTTGAAGAAGGATCTCGAACAATTCACGCCAAAGCTTGGGCCAATTGCGGATTCGCTCAAGACGGACGTGGACAATTTGCAGAACGTGCTCAAAAACGTAGAGAGTATGGCCAAAGATGCGGACAAGGTGTTCGGCACGGCGGATATCTTCGTTAAATCGACGGACAAACAGCTTCAGGAACAGTTGAAACAGTTGCACGTGACCCTGTTAAACCTGAAAGTGGTTAGCACATACGCCAAGGAGCTTGTCGAAACGCTCGCTCAAAAACCGAATCGCATCATTTTTAGCGGCAAACCGGCCACGCTCACACCCGAGTCGGAAATCCTCAAGAGCTCGAAGGCTCTGCCGGCCAGAAAGCCCTGACTTAGTTGTCAGGGTAGCGCTAACTGCGCTGCAGTTTCCGATAGCGCCAGATCAATTTAAAAAAGCGTAACGCGTCCCGCATCGGATGAATCTTGCTCACTTCGTCGGAGTAAACAGTCGTGATTGGGACCGATTCAATGCGGTAACCTTTGCGGCTGGATGTAATCAGCACTTCAGTTTCGTACTCGAAACGGTGTCCACCTCGAAGTAAGTCTGGAACCAATTGTCGATCTACCATACGATAACCGCATTGGGTATCGGGGATTTCTTGTCCGCAAAGCCTGCTAATCTGGCTGCTCATGTAGTGGTTCACGACACGCCGGACAAAGGGCATTCCGGCCAGGTTGTTCATTCGGGTACCGATAAAAAACGCCGGCTGCGCCGCGGCGTCGGCCGCCGACAAAAATCGATCGATCTCTTCGGGAAGATGTTGGCCGTCGGAATCGAGAAGAATGGCCCATTTGATTTGTCGATCTGGTCCCACCGCTGAATGGCCGGACGGATTCGCTGCACCGAACCAGTGCCCTAGTCCTGTCTTAATCGCTTCGCCTTTGCCGCGGTTCTGAACGTGAACAATCACTTCCGCGCCGGCTTCGCGCGCGCGTTGCGCGGTCTGATCGGTTGAGCCGTCATCAACTACAACAACGTGGTCGAGTCGCTGACGGGTTCGGCGAACGATGTCTCCGATATGTTTTTCGTCCTGATACGCAGGAATGACTGCAGCAGTTTGCGAACGAATCTGATCGAGCGGGTCGCGCTCCACGTGTGTCATCGTCGCACTACCGGATGAAAATCGGCCGCGTGGTAAGAGCTGCGAACCAGCGGACCGGAGGCGACGTAAAGAAAACCTTTCCTCCGCGCCATGTCGCCGTAGTAATTGAATTGCTCCGGCGCGATGTATTCAACGACAGGCAAGTGTTTCGGAGTTGGCCGCAAATATTGGCCCATGGTCAACACTTCGCAGCCGACCGCGCGCAAATCGTCCATTGTCTGGAAGAGTTCCGTCTCTTTTTCACCGAGCCCAAGCATCACACCGCTCTTCGTCACTGTTTGTACCGACAATTCTTTTGCGCGCCGCAAAACCCTCAATGAGATGTGATATCTTGCGCGCGAGCGCACCAGCGGCGTCAGGCGTTCGACCGTTTCCATGTTGTGATTGTAAATGTCCGGCCCGGCGTCGAGCACAGTCTGAATGCACCAATCCTGCGCGTGAAAATCGGGAACCAACACTTCCACGATGATTGACGGATCCATTTCGCGAATCGCTGTGATCGTGCGGGCAAAATGATCCGCGCCGCCGTCCTTGAGATCGTCGCGCGCAACCGCGGTGATCACGACATGCTTTAATTTCATCCGGCGCACCGCCTCGGCCACACGCCGTGGTTCGTCTTCTTCCAGCACAAAGGGCTTTGCCGTTGTGACCGCGCAAAATCCGCATGCACGCGTGCAACGATCGCCCGCGATCATGAATGTCGCGGTGCCCTGGCTCCAGCATTCCCAGCGGTTTGGGCATTGCGCGCTCTCGCAAACAGTGTGCAACCGCAAATCGGAAACGAGCGCTTTCGTTGAAAAGAAAACCGGATTGGAGGGCAGCCGCACTTTGATCCAAGGCGGCTTCTGCGGCTGGTGTAATGCCGGATCTATTTTCGCGCAGGACATTTCGATGAAGTTACAACCGTTAAAAAAGTTACAAAAGTTAAATCGCTGACGCAGGAAGGCTAAAGCGTTGCAAGGAATTGTAGGGGACTCCGTTAGCGTCCCTGGGAAGCGAACCGCTTCCCCTACAGCTTTGTTCGACCCGAAAGCGCAGCAGATAGCGTCAATTCATCGGCCGACTCAAGGCCGCCACCGGCTGGAATGCCGCGAGCAATTCGCGTAAGGCTGATCGGTTTGTCCTTTAACAGATCGACAATGTAATTTGTGGTGGACTCACCTTCTACATCGGCAGGCAACGCGAAAATTATTTCAGTCATCTTTTCCTGGTCAATGCGCTGAAGTAATTCCCTGATCCGCAAGTCGTCCGGGCCGACGTGATCGAGCGGCGAAATCTTCCCCCCGAGAGAATGGTATCGACCGCGAAATGCGCCGGTCTTCTCCAGAGGAAGTATGTCGGTTGGTTGTTCAACGACACAGAGCAACTCCGTTGTGCGCGAGGAGTCGGCGCATATCTCGCACAGCTCGTTGGCAGCAAAAAATCCACAAAGATTGCAGGAACGAATCGTCTGTCGAGTATCCGCGATAGCGCGCGAAATCTGCTCCGGTTGATCGTTGCGCGCCCGCACCATCCAAAGCGCAATCCTCTCGGCGGATCGAGGCCCCACTCCCGGCATTTGTCGCAGTTGTGCAACCAAATTCCGGATCGCCGCCGGATATTCTGTCCTTCTCAAAGCGCGCTCAGGTTTGCCACGGTGAATCCGTCTCTTGGCAGATTTATTCCGAGGGCGATTCCGTCAACTGAAGAAGAAGCGGCTCCAGCCTGTGCAGGTAAAATTGCAATGGAGGATCATCTTCCTCTTCGGAGCCCCGCGCCTTCTGAAATTCATTGTAAGCTTCCGCCCAGCGCTTCTCGCGATACAGAACCACGCCGCTCCAGAAAGAGTCCCGCCGGGCAACGTCTTCCGGCTTGGCCTCCGCACTCAGGAAAAGCGGCTCATAGATTTCAAGCCGATCGTGCGAATTCAGCCCGCTCACAAAATCAATCGGTCGCGCGACAACTGTGTCACTCACGCGATCGAAGACGGGCGTGTCGATCAGGGCGTTTGATCCGTAGAAATTATTCAGCGCGCAAAATCTGCGGGCAAGGTCAATCGGTTCGCCGCCCGCCAGAAGCAGAGGGCGTTGGCTGTCTTTTAGCGCACCGGCAATTATCGTCCCGGAGCTAACTCCGGCGCGCATATCCCACTTGCCAACATTGTCTGCGTTGTCTTGCCGGCGCTCCCGGAAATTTTTGATCATGTCCAGGACAACGCGAACCGCTTTCTGGGCGTGCTCACCATTCGGAACTGGAAACCCGAAAAAGGCGACCACTCCCTCTCCGTCAGCGGCATGCAGGTAAGCGCCTTCATTGATAAGGTGTTCAGCGGTCTCGCGAATGAATTTCGCTGTAGCTTCGGCGAAGGCCGCCGGCTCCGAATCTTTCGCGAATTCAAGTTTGTTACCGATATTGCACACCACCACGCTCACTTCATATGCTCTTGGCTCAGCATCGAACAGAGCTGTACCGTCGCTAAGACGGCGAAATTCCTTTTTCGAGACGCGGTCGGTAAAGAATGTACGCACGAGATATGAGCGGTCCCTCCGCAAGAAAGCCGACCAGCCTTCCGCGACAGCGAATGCGAATACCAGCGCAAGAACGGCGGGAATCGGCTGAAAGAATATTCGATAAAGCGAGCAGACCCATGAAAGGCCAAATAGCTCCACTAAAAGCAAACCAACCAGCAGGCGGCTACGCCATCGCGGAAGGATGCTCAGGCTGAGCCACGCGACAGCAAGAGCTACCAATAAGACAAAAACGTATTGCCATTTTTCGCTGCCGATCTTTGTCGCGCCGACATCGTCGGAGACAAGCTGTGCAGCGATAGCCTCAATACCTGCTATCGCCTTGCTGGCATGCAGTGCCCCTACTGCGAAAGCAATGGCAACTGCAATTATGAGCGTTGTGATCAACAATCGCTTCATCAACAATCAAGCTTTTTGCGCGACTGCAGCAGGGTAGTACGATTGCACCACAAGTTCGCTCAGGAACTTGTCTGGAGCGTCGATTGCCTCGGCGTTAAGAACAAACTTGGTTCGGCCGGTGTTCTTTTTAATCAAGTTCAACCCAAACTGGTAATCCTTAAACAGATGAGCACACAAATCGCTCATGTTCATCCGCTCAGCTTGTGCGCGCCCGACCAGACGCCGAACTGCGGTTTCATCGAAAACGATTTCCACTCCGTGTTCACCGTTAAATTTTTCAGCAAACTGACGCGCGCCGGTTTCGAGCATCTGCGCCTCCAGCTTGTGTCCCTCGACTCTCAACCGATCGAGCACGCGTTGCGGTTCGCGCACGAGCGTCGCGGTGACACGCAACTGGGTAAGGCCCGATCCCGCCAGGTAATATTTGTAATCGCGAAATAATTTCTCGAACACTGTCAGTAATCCACGGGCGCCGGTTTTCTCCTTTGCGGCAGCCTCGGCAAGCAGACGCAACGCCTCGTCTTCGAAACTGATCTCGATGCCATAAGCGCGAAAGGCGCGCTCGTATTGCCGGAGCAAACTGCCCTCGGAATATTTCATGATGTCGAAAAGATCATCGGCGTCGAGATCTTCACAAACCACTCGCACCGGCAACCGGCCGATGAATTCCGGCTCGAATCCGTACTCGATGAAATCGTGCGTCGTCACGTGTTGGAACAATTCGTTGTCCATCACTTGAATTGGTTGCGCGCTGAATCCGATCTGACCATGCCGGACACGGCGCGCCACCTGTTCCTTCAACTTCTCAAACGCGCCGCTCACCACAAAGAGAATGTGCCGAGTGTTGATCGTTTCGCGTTTTGCCTTGCCACGCCGCTGAAATTCGAATGCGGCCTGCAACTGCGCCTGGAGATCGTTCATGCTGCGAACGGGCACTTCCGTTTCCTCCATCAGCTTCAGTAACGTGGTCTGCACGCCGCGCCCGCTCACATCCCGGCCAATTAAATTTCCGGCGGCAGCGATTTTGTCGATCTCATCGATATAAATAATGCCGAATTGCGCCAGGTTCACATCACCATCGGCTTTGTGCACCAGCTCACGCACCAAATCTTCCACGTCGCCCCCAACGTAGCCCGTCTCGCTAAACTTCGTCGCGTCGGCCTTCACAAACGGCACTTTGATCAGATCAGCAATGTGCTTGATCAAATATGTTTTGCCGACGCCGGTCGGGCCCACCAAAATTACATTTTGTTTAGTGTATTCAATCTCCTCGGCGCGCCTGGCATCTTCCTTCTCAAGACCGCGGAGATAATTGGCATGGTTGTAGTGATCGCAGACGGCGATCGCGAGAACCTTTTTTGCCTCATCTTGTTTTATGACGAAGCGGGGTGGCGGGTTTTCTGCCATGCGCGAAGAAACATCGTGCCAAGGAGGCTTCGTGGCAACGATTCGTCTAAAATCTGACTCTCAGGCGCGGGATTCGTTCATCCTCGGTTTGTTAGGTATTCCTATCCTTACTCTTGCTCATGCTCTTGCTCTGATCTAGTTCGAAAAGGTTGAAAGATTCGGCGCTTATCGAGTTTCTGGTATCAGAAAACGACGCGAAGCTGCGCCTTGATCAGTTTCTTGCGGAGCGGCTTCCGGAATATTCCAGGTCGCGCCTTCAGCAGTTGATTCGGAGCGGGTTCGTTCGGGTCAACGGAGGAGCCAGTCGACCACGGCAAATTGTCCGAGTCGGTGACAAGATTGATCTCATCGAGCCGCCGCTGGAGAAGGTCGACATCCGACCAGAGCCGATTCCGCTGGATGTTCTCTTCGAAGACGACGATCTCATCGTTATCAACAAACCGGCTGGCATGACGGTTCATCCCGGCGCAGGTCAGCGCGAACATACTTTGGTCAACGCGTTGCTCAGTCACTGCACGACGCTATCAGGGATCGGCGGAAAAGAACGACCCGGCATCGTTCACCGTCTCGATAAGGAAACAAGCGGCTGCCTCGTGGTAGCAAAGAATGACATGGCGCACCGGAAATTGTCGGAACAGTTCGCCACGCGCGCGGTGGAAAAGATTTATCTCGCGTTGGTTGCCGGAAAATTGCGCAAGCCGGCCGGCGTTATTGATGAAAGAATCGGACGACATCCCGTTCATCGTAAACGAATGCAGGTGAGTTCGCTCCGTGGACGAACAGCCAGAACCGAGTATCGCGTCATTCGCTCGAGCGACGCGGCGAGCTTAATCGAATGCCGGTTGCACAGCGGACGCACTCATCAAATTCGCGTACATCTTCATCATCTCGGTCATCCCGTGCTCGGCGATAAAGTTTATGCCCCGCGGTCTGCAAAAAATTTTTCGCGCCAAATGTTGCACGCGTGGAAGCTTGGCTTTCGTCATCCGCGCACCAGCCAATGGAAGACTTTTGAAGCGTCGTTGCCCGACGACTTTGAGACTGCGGTCAAGCTGACGATCGAATCTTAAACACCATGATCTCAACTCCATCGAAACAGCGAAAGCTCCGACGCGATGTCATTATCGAGCATCGAACCTTCGTTGATAAATCTCGATCATCGTCGCCACCGCATTGATCGCGCTGTAGATCACAGATAGACCGGATTGTGGATCTATCTCTTCCCATGTATCAAGCTCCCGTTTCAGATCGCGCAGGAGAGGCACGCTCTTCGCTTCGCTCGGGTAGCACTCCCCCAACATGGAGGTCCACTTTTGCTTCACCTCGTCGGGCAGATCGCGATTTCGCGAGAAGATCTCCCCGATCTGTATCAGTCGCATAATGATTTTGTCACGTAACGTGGTTTGATCGTCTACCTCGCTCGTGTCGTCGACGTCACAGGGTGGCTCATCATTTGAAGTCACGTGCAAACCGTGTAGCGCCGCAAGCGCTTCGCCAGCTAGTCCACTCTCAATCCTGCGATTTACGTCCGAAATCCGGTGATCCTGTTTTTTGTCCCAGGCTTTGTCGTCGGCTCGTTTCTGAATGTCGTCCATGGTTTGCGCCGTTCTACTCTCGGCGCTTTCGCGCCTCGCTTCTTCCATCATAGCGCCATGCTCTACCAACGGCAGGTTATTCAGCATCATTCGGCCCAGCCCAAAATTCCTTCACGCTTTGCTCGCTCTTTGCTTGGCCGCTCGCCGTGGCACCATCGCACTAGCCAGCATCGTCTGAACGATCTCGCCGCGTTGATTAATGGTCACGTTGCGCAGGCGAATGATGCCGTGGTTCGGCCGGGAACGCGACGCCCGCAAATCAACAATCTCCGTTTCAACCGTAAGCACGTCGCCGGGTCGCACGACACGAGGCCACCGCAGCTCATCCACGCCGAGCCCAATTGCGACGCCGAGCCCAATTGCGCCCTCGGCGAAGTTCAGCGTTTGCACAAACAGCCGCATGGTCATCGCGGCGGTGTGCCAGCCGCTCGCAATCAAGCCTTTGAAAATCGATCGCTCAGCGCTCTTGCGGCTCAGATGAAACATTTGCGGATCAAACTTATGGGCGAACTCGATGAGCTGCTTCTCCGTCATGTTTATCGACTCGGACTTGAAGCGATCACCCACTTTCAAATCATCGAAGTAATGCTCTTTCATTGCAGTGAAGGTGAACCCAGATTCATGCGGCATCGATCATCGTTGAGCAATGTCTAAATGAATTACCGCCCCGACCGGAGCCCCGCCTCAGGAAAGCGATCACTTTTCGGGTTTTGCCTCTTCGGCCTTGGTAGGCGGCACATCCATATGCCAGGCGTGATACGAAGTGTGTGTGCTTCGAGATTACCAAACACGGCCCGAGCGGAAAACTCTTCACGGGAGGTAGAAACAATGAATTCGGAGAAGATTCGGTTATTCAGCCGAGATTGGATTGAACGCAGGTTCAAAGCTCTCGTCGATCGCACAATTCGTGAGCGACGTCGAGAGGAGCGGAGATTTACCGAGCAGCGCACCACAAAGCACCGACTCAAGGCGAGACAGTCATGCATCGCGGATGCACGCAGTTATCGCGTCGCGCGAAGCATCCCCGTGCTGGTCACGGCACAATTCGACTGGAGAGATTAATCGCAGGATCCATCATGGCGACGTACGTGCGTTTTGCTGACTGCGGATATGCTGGGTAACATCCGCACGCAGACAATGCGTGCTTTCACCACTTCCGAGATGGATAAAATCCTGGCCAAGCTGCCCTGAAGTCGCCGTACCGCCGCATCGCCGATCGCCGATTCGAGTTCTAACAAAGGCAGTGAGCCTTTCTTCCGCTCGCACGACAAAATCCTTCGCCTCGCCGCGCTGCCCATCCACACGAAGATCGTTTGGCCGTGACCGAAGCTACCGCTGGGCTGCTTTATTGACCGTTCGACACCGCTTGCGGGGCGGAGTTGTTCAGTTCAAGCTGTGCGCTCACTTTTTGTAAGCCTGCAGTAAGCGCTTCAATTTGCTTTTGCTGCTCTGCAAACTTGGACTCAAAGTCCTTCGTTAGCTGCTCTGCTTTGCGGTGTTCTTTCAGAAACTCATTGAGCAGCATGGCGTTGACCGCCTCGTAGCGCACGGTTTGGGGATTGCCTTTCTCATCGCGGGTGATCAACTCGGGGCTGACCTCGGCCACGTCCTCTGCAATCAGACCAAAGGAGAGCGCACGCGCGGGATCCACTTCCTTCTTGTAACGGAAGGTGACCGGCTTCAACGCGAAGACCGTTTCGCTGGCCTTGTCCATGGGCTTGATCTCCTCCTTGTATCGCCGGGAGGAGGAAAGCGTGCCAATCTTGTTGCCCGAGTTAACGTAAACTGCTCGGCCAAACGCGACCGAATCGTAAACATTTGCGATCCGAGTGGTGTTGCTTTCGCCAGCATTTCCGAAGACGCCCTGGCCGATACAGACATTGCCACTGCCGCTCGTAAGATGATACCCGGCCAAGAAGCCTAAAGCGACGTTATCTGAGCCGGTGTTGACTTCGAGTGCTGACGCTCCGATGGCCGTGTTGAAGCTGCCGGTTGTGTTGTAATGGAGCGCATACTCACCGGTGGCCGTGTTGCCGTCCCTTGTGTTGTTAGCAAGCGCTTGAGAACCGGTGGCCGTGTTGCCCTGTCCGATTGTGTTGCTAAAGAGCGCGCGATAACCGATGGCCGTGTTGTCCCTGCTGATGGTGTTGCTAAAGAGCGCTTGAGCACCGGTGGCCGTGTTGTAATTTCCGTCTGTGTTGTTACGGAGCGCACCAGCACCATTGGCCGTATTTTGGAAACCGGTTGTATCGGCAAAGAGCGAGAAGTAACCAACTGCCGAATTGTGGTGGCCGGTCGTGACACTGAAGAGGGCATTTTGACCCTCAGCGGTGTTCTGGTTGTGATAGCCGCCATCCGGTGGCGGACTGACCGCCTGAGCTTGTAGCACAAGCCCAAGTATCAGCGCGATCAGAAATGATGGGGTTGGTATTTTAATTAATGTTTTCATAGTCACCGATCTTGGAGAATTTTTGGCAGCTTGGCGAGGGAAAACGCTGGCCGTGAAATCTCGCCTCGCTGTAAATCAATTGCTTTGCACGGTCGGTCCCGCTTCGCGACGAATGCGGCGGGCGGCTGGGCGTACTTGGCAACAATTCCGCACTTGGCGGAATTCTATAAGCTCGCACTGGAGCAACCACCCGAGGGAACCGACTTTTTGGAACTACAACGGCGCTGTTTCGAGATCATGTCGCGATTCTCTATTCCAGGCAGTAGTCCTGTAATGGGGAACTTCACAGCATTCGCAGGCTATGTCTTTGAACACCTGAGAATGGAAAGCGAGTTGATGAACCGGAACTGAGAAGACTCTCCTCAAATGTAACGTATGGTATGTGCTGTGACATCCATTCCGAGCAATTCGATGCTTCGCTGCGTCGCAGCGCGGGATCGATCTAGGCTCCGATGCGCTGCCGTTGCGGTCTGTGGTATGCCGGGCCGAATGCGCTCGTCGAATGCAATCGGGCACGCCCAATTCTACAGCCGCTCACATGATGCCGTGATTCGCGTTTACGATGATGCTGGCAAAGCGATCGAAACGCACGACTGCAGGGGCGATTTCAAGGAACCGTGACGCCGTGCTTTACGGCGGTGGGATTAAATGTCGCTGCTATACGACCAACTTCGCGCCGGTATTCGAAACAACGGTTGACGTAATCCGCCTCGGCAGACGCCTGAAAACTTTCTGATTCAAGGGCTTGTCCGAAGGAGGTGAAATCAATGAAGCGAAAAATTACAGGCGCAATTCTAATTTTCCTGGGTTTGGGTCTTTTTTGGCAGGCACTAGCAGAAGGCTTAGACTGCCAAACCCGATGCCGGGAAGCCTATGCCCAATGTAGTAACTTAGCTCACAAGTCTATCAATCCAATCCGTAGCTTAAAAATATGCAACGACGCATTGCACCAGTGTTTGGGGAATTGCGTTAATTGATAACTCGCTAGTGCTTTGCTTGACTCATCCACTGTTCACTAATCACTTATCACTCGCGTTGCAACGGGCCTGCCACGCCGTAGCCTTGGCGAAGGCCGGCGGTTAGCTCAGTGGTAGAGCATCTCGTTTACACCGATGGCCGGATGATTTTCTCAAATTATCGCTAATCGCGCTGACGTGCTCAGCGCTAGGTGAATCGGTAAAAGCGCAGCATCTCACTTGCCGCTCAAATCGTGCCCAACAATTTCCGTCGGCGGATAAAACGGTGGATAAAAGGATTCGTGGTCGAACGGCCTCAACACTTATTTGCCGCCACCCGATTTGACTTCCGCACCGTCAGGATCGCGCTAGAATCGCCGATGATGCCGGATGGACAGGACGGATCCGGCCCTGATGCTATGAACGCATCCTGCACGCTTTACGATCCACGCTGCACTGTGATTGAATCGCGACATGATGACTTTGCTCGGATTCGCGGCATTGCTTTTGCAGTTTATAGGCACGCTGTTTATCTGGTTTGACACAGAGCGTATAAGCTACGCGATCTAGCCGCGCCGTGTCGACCGATGATCCGAAATGGAAATCGTGGCGCTACAACAAATCCAAACTCGGTTTCGCTTTGCTTTTCATCGGGATTTTACTGCAAGGCGTGTGCTTGTTCGCGGTGAGTGAATGCCGCTGATTAGATGATGCACCTTTACGAAACGGCGCTCGCTTCGCAGGATCCGCGCCAGAATCGTTTTTGATTGCCGAATGGTAAATGATCCAGCCATGATCAACAACGAAAGCACAGATGAAAACAATACTGATGTTAATCGTTGGGCTGATGCTCGCAGGCTGCGGATCAATGGAAAACCATGTTCGAAACGTCCCGCCCGTTGTGCGGGATCGCGGTGACACTATTGCCGTGGACGTAATATGCGCTTGCCCTTGACGATTGATTCAATATCCCAACACCGATCCCATCAACGATCCACGTTTACGAAGTCCGCCCGCGGAAAGACAAACGCGGCGTCGATCTTATTTCCGATGCGCTGCCATTCGGACGGCTGTGGTATGCCGGGCAGAACGCGATCAGCAACGCAATCGGATACGCGGACCATTTCAGCCGCTCACACGATGCAGTGATTCGCGTTTATGACGACACTGGCAACGTGATCGAAACGCACGAGCACAAGGGCGATTTCCGGGAGCGGTAGCGCAAGTCTGTTCACGACTCAGAGTAACACGCGACTTTCATCAGCGATACCAGCGCGATGTTCCTAGCCTGGATTAAATCGAATGAAAGTCACGGGCGCGGCGGCGGAGTAGGACGCGGCCTGGGCGTTGGCGCAACTCTTGGTGTCGGTGAAGGTCTCGGTGTCAAAGTAGGTGTAGCTGTTGGAGTCGCCGTCGCTGTCGGGGTTGCCGTAAAAGTCAGGGTTGGCGTTGGCGTTGGACCAGATTGGGCGCAATATCTCCCGCCGGTGTTCAAAAGGCTGATGCGATCTTCGCCGCCCCAAACGATCATTTCACTGCCAGTCCAGACTGCCGTGTGTAAGTCTCTCGCGGATGGCATGTTGCTAGTGGTAGTGACTATCCAACTGTTGGTGCTCGGGTCATATCTCGCGCCGGTGTTAAAAACGCTGGTACCATTCCAACCACCCCATACAATCATTTCACTGCCGGTCCACACTGCCGTGTGAAAAGTATCGGGCGGAGGGCGGGTTAGTGGTACTGGTGGCTGTCCAACTATCCGTGCTGGGATCGTATCTCCCGCCAGTGTTCAAAAAAAATTGGTTATCCCTTCCACCCCATACAATCATTTCACTGCCGGTCCAGACTGCCGTGTGTAAGAATCGGGCAGAGGGTACGTCAGGAAAAATGGTGCTGGTGGCTGTCCAACTATCCGTGCTGGGATTGTATCTCCCGCCGGTGTTCGTGTTTGAGGGTGGATTTTCGATTTGCCCTCCCCATACAATCATTTCACTGCCGCTCCAGACTGCCGTACAATCCTGTCGGCCAACGGGCGCGTTGGTTGTGCTGGTGGCTATCCAACTGTCTGTGCTAGGATTGTATCTTCCGCCGGTGTTCAGAAAGCTGCCATTATATCCTCCCCAGACGACCATTTCACTGCCG
>WNGK01007775.1_pt1 | contig 22658 bp, 23 predicted proteins | sample 5400601 | NCBI WGS metagenome assembly WNGK01 (sample SAMN13153376, study PRJNA577476) | soil metagenome | isolation source: 60 cm soil or saprolite under Garry oak tree replicate 1 | place: USA:California | collected 2016-06-15
GCAGCAGCGAAAGATCATGCGTGATAAAGATCACCGAGAAGTTCAACCGTTCGCGCAGTCCCATGATCTCCGTCAGAATTTCGCGCTGCACCACCACGTCAAGCGCCGTCGTCGGTTCATCCATGATAATCAGTTCTGGCGAGAGCGCGAGGGCGATGGCAATAATCGCGCGCTGGCGCATTCCACCGCTCAATTCATGAGGATAGCTGCGCACACGATCAGGCGCAATGCCCACCAGTCGCAGCAGTTCGCCAATACGCCTCTTGCGCGCATCCCCTCCCATCTTCGGCTGATGCGTTCTCAAAACATCGTTGATCTGCGCGCCGATATTCAGCACCGGGTTCAGGGCGTTCATGGCGCTCTGAAAAACAATCGATAGTTCACTCCAGCGAAACGCGCGCAGTTCTGCTGGCGTGAACGAGAGGATATCTACCGGCTCCGGGATATGTCCATTCAATTCTAAGCGACCGGAGCCTCTCTTCTTTTTCGCACTATGTGAAAGGCGCTCTATCCGCACGTCACCTTCGGCCTCTTTGCGCGGATAATACAGTATCTCTCCCCCCATAATTTCCGCTGGTGGCCGCAGTAAACGAGTGATCGCATAGGCCAGCGTCGATTTGCCACTGCCGCTCTCGCCCGCCAGCCCGAGTATTTGCCCGCGTTCCAGCGTAATGCTTACGTCGTCCAGGGCATGCACTGTTCCGCTGGCTGCATAATAATCGACGCTCAGATTACGAATTTCCAACAGTAAATTGCCGCTTGCTTTGCTAGCGCCCTCTACGCGCTCACTGTCTATCATACAGCCACCTCCTCTTTACTCTTTTCCGCTTTTGACTTGCGCAGCTTCGGGGTCCTGGGTGTCTTCGATTCTTTGCGCAAGCGTGGATTGGCTATCTCGTCAATGCCAAAGTTAACGAAGGTGAGCGCAGCGCCCAATATGGCAATGCACAGACCAGGAGGCAGGAACCACCACCATGCACCGAGCAGGAGAGCGGAGTTATTGGAAGCCGAGAAGAGCATATTGCCCCAGGTTGCGGCTGTGATATCGCCCAGACCCAGATACTCCAGGGCAGTCTCAGCCAGGATCACATAGATCACTGTTCCAAAGAACTGGGCCGCCACGATTGATGTCTGGTTAGGCAGGATCTCATAGAAAATGATGCGCCACGTTGACTCACCAGAAGCACGGGCCGCCTCTACGCAATCCCGGTTGCGCAGCGAGAGCGTCTGTGAGCGCAGCACCCGCGCTCCCCAGGACCAGCCTGTGATCGTCAAGACAAATCCAATTGCTAACGGCCCCTTATTAGGCAAGAAGGCCGCTAGCAGGATGGCTAGAGGCAGCGTTGGCAACACCAGGAACACATTGCTCACTAGCGAGAGAATCTCGTCCACCCATCCGAGAAAGTAGCCAGAAGTCAGGCCCACCAGGACCGAAACGATCGTGGTCACCAGGCCAATGCCCAGGCCCATAAAAACCGAGAAACGTGCTCCTACCACCGTCTGGACGAAGACGTCCTCCCCAAAATTCGTCGTGCCAAACCAGTGAGTGGCCGATGGCGGCTGCAGGATATCTGCAGTAAAGTTATGCGGGTCCTGCGGTAAGATGATTGGCCCAAAGATGGCCAGCAGGATAAAGAAACCCACCATGATCAGGCCCACGCTCGCCTTGCGGTTCCCCCCCACCAGTCGCCATAGATCATGCCAGCGATGCACCTGAGCAGGAATCGCATTGACTTCAGGAGAAGGTAAACTTACCTCTTGAGTTGGGATACGCATAATTGCTAATTTCCTCCCAGGCGTACACGCGGATCAAGCAGAATATACAGAAAGTCGGCCAGGAAGTTCGCGGCCAGCACAGCAACGCTAATCACCAGGAAAGCCCCCTGCAAGAGCGCGTAATCATGGTTATCTACCGCTTGCAAGGTCGCCAGGCCAATGCCAGGATATGAGAAGACGATCTCGGTCAGCAAGGCGCCGCTCACCACAAACCCCAGCGAGAGCGCGAACGCGGTAATATTTGGCAAAATGGCATTGCGTGCCGCGTACATATACATAATACGCCCCTGCTTCAGACCCTTCGCCTCGGCCATCATGACGTAATCCTCCGACAACGTCGTAATCATGGCGTTGCGCATACCAAGCATCCAACCAGAAATAGAGCCAACCACAATAGTCAGAGCGGGCAAGATGGCATACTGGGCCGCGCTCAAAATGAAATCCACACTCCACCCTGGCACTGTATTGTCGGTATCATATCCGCCATGCAGAGGGAACCAGCCCAGTTGTGCACCGAGGATATAGAGCAACACCAGCGCCAGCCAGAAATAGGGGATCGCTGAAATAAAGGCAAAGAACGGAGTCCAGACAGCATCATGAATTGAGCCGCGCCGCCAGACAACGAACACTCCTAGAATCGTCCCCATAATAAAGCTAATGACCAGCGATGTCCCGACCAGGACAAGAGTCCAGGGGAGATCCTGTCCCAGAACCTGAGTCACAGGTGTAGGCAGATACGTAAGGGAGATGCCCAGGTTGCCATGCAAGAGATTATTGAGATACTGCACATACTGGACCCACAACGGGTCGTGACTCACCCCCAGCGAGATCTCTAGCGCGTGCAGCATCTGGGGCGAGGCATGCCCTCTCATACGGGACATAAACAACTGCGCCGGGTCGCCTGGAACCAGGTGGGGAACGAGAAAGTTGATGGTAATTGCTGCCCAGAGCGCAACAAGATAAAAACCAATTCGACGAAGCAGATAACGCATGCCTACCCTCTTCCAAAAGTGCGACCACAAAGGATCGTCCCTACAACACACGCATGGAGCGGCTCCCCAGCCGTGTATTGTAGGGGCGGGGCTTGCCCCCGCCCTGCTACTCTGGCGGAACTCCCTCCCGCCCTGTTACTTTACTGAGCCGGTTGCAGGTTCAAGAGAACAATCCCGATGTCTGGATATTCCGCGGTCCCAGGAGCCGCGTAGGGGTGTTGCGCATCGGGCCAGCCAACGAACTTGGCGGTGCTGTACTCATACCAGTAGGGTTCAGCCGTCAGCGGGATGCTAGGCAACTGATCCACCATAATCTGTTGCAGCCCATCAAGCGCCTGCTTCTGCACCTGCGGGTCAGTACTCGAAGCATACTGGTCCAACAGCTTATCGGTGGCCGGATCCATCCAGCGCTCGTAGTTGGAGGGAGCCGACTGACCGACGGGGGCGGAGTTGGTGCTGCGCAAGAGGCCATCGTAGATGTAGTAGGGTGTGGGACCGGGGTTGGTCCACAGAATACCGGCGTCGTATTGCCCGTTTTGCAATGCACTCGTAAAGGCGTCATTGGACATGGCATTAACCGTGGCATTGATGCCTGCTGCTTTCAGATCCCTTACCATCACCTGGCAGTCCGCCACATAGTCGGTATAGCCACTGACCACAATGATGGTAAATGCCAACTGCTTACCATTCTTGGCGTAGAAGCCATCGGCACCCTTGGTCCAGCCATCGCTCTCCAGCGTTTGACCCGCCTGGGTGGTATTCTGAGTAAACTGCAGAGCGGCAAACCGTGGATCAATGTAACTCTGAATAGACTCTCCTACCAGCCCGGTCGGATTAGCTGGAGGCTCATAGCCAGCTTCGCCAAGTTTTGAGATGTTCTGGCGATTGAGCGCGAGGCTAATGGCTTTGCGCACCTGCAAATCGTTGAAAGGGGCTCTCGTCAGGTTGAGGTAGAGCATCACATCGTCGCTGCTGGGAAACCAGTAGTGAAAGTGTTGCTTATCTAGAGCCACATAGGTCCTATCAAGGTTAGGAATAAACAGGTTCGTCCAGTCGATCTGACCCTTTTGCAGTGCCAGTTGCGCGCTATCGTTGGAGGAATAGGCCGGGATCTTGACCTCATCCACCTGCGGCTTGCCAGGCTGCCAGTACTTAGGATTCTTGACCAGATCGACCAGTTGCGGGGTGAATAACTTGACGATATAAGGGCCGGTACCAACCGGGTTGGGATCGGCATACTGCGACGGATCACCTTTGACACCCGACCAGGTATGTTTGGGGAGGATAAAGACCTGCCCGCCTAGAATCCACACGATGGGATTGAAGGGCTTGCTCAGCGTCACCTTGACCGTACTGGCATCGGACGCGCTCACATCTTTGACCGCCGCACCAATACCTGTCAGATCAATGGAAGGGTTTTTTAAGATCAGGTTGAGCGTAAAGGCCACATCATCACTGGTGAAAGGCTGCCCATCCGACCAGGTCACCCCCTGACGCAAATGGAAAGTGATACTTTGCGCATCGCTCGCCAGCTCGTAGTTGGAGGCCAGCCAGGGCTTGACACTCCCATCCAGGCGGTTGACATAGAGCAGTGTTTCATAGATCAAGCCCTGTGTGCCGCTGATCACACCGGGGGAATAAGGATTATAGTTCTGGGTATAAGCGTCCTGTTCATTCGCCAACAGGGTGAGCGAATTTGGGTGCGCGGGCCTCGTGTGGTTAGTCGTGCTATTACTCCCGCCACAGGCAGCCAGTACAACGATAAGAACCATGAGGAAAGACATCCAGTACACTCCCCGCGAAATCTTTCCGGGTGAGCGAGTATTGGAACTCATGAGCAACCTCCTTAAATACCATCATTTTCGGACGATGTTGGAATAGAGATTTGGTAGTCTGCTCCACAGGATGCACGCACTATAAGGCTGGTAGGCAGTTGGATGCGAACAGGTTGGGCGGTGTTGGGATGCGTCCCCCCTTCTCCTCTGACAGGAAAAGCAGGTGTGCCATTGCCGCGAGATGAATCGAGCATCGACAACAGCAATTTGAGACCTTGCTCACCCATCTCGTAATAGGGTTGGCGAATGGTTGTGAGCGGCGGATGAACATGCGCGGAGGGAGAGTCATCATCGAACCCCACCAGCGCTACATCTCGCGGAATCGGGATCCCATATTCTTCAGCCGCGGCAAGCACACCATAAGCCATCTGATCAGTAGCGGCAAAAATAGCCGTGGGGCGCTTTTCGCGTGGGAGTTGGAAGAACTTTCTGGCGCAGGCGCGCCCGCTCTGCGGGAGAAAGTCACCTTCAAGCACCAGGTCAGGATCGAGAGGTATACGTGCCTCGCGCAGGGGCTGTAAAAGCTCCCGTCGTATTATCCACCCCCACCCAGGGTGTCGTTTGCGCCAGCTGGTCATCAACAATCACGACGGGAAAGCCCTGCTTATAGAGGCGCGTCAAATCTTGCGAGGCCGGTCCTGGAAAAACAGCTAGCAGGCCCGCCGTCAATTGCGTGGCAAGCACCCGGTTGATAACCTCACTGCGGTCCTTCTTGAGGTCTGCGTCGTTGATGCTATACAGCACCAGTTCGTACGAGGTTTGCTCGAGCATCTCAGCCACACCGCGCATCAGTTCGGGGATGAGCGGCCAGGTAAACGAGGGGATGAGCATGCCTATCAGTTGGCGGCGCCCACTCGCCAACCCCGACGCCGCGATGCTGGGAACGAAACTCTGCTCTTCTATGATGCGCAAAATGCGCTCTCGCGTGGCAGGGTCTACATCCGGCTTATTGTTCAACACACGCGAGACCGTCGTTTTAGATACTCCCGCCAGCCGGGCAATATCCTGAATGTTTCGCTCCTCCGAGGAATCTGGTTGAAAACTCTGTGAGGAGTTCTTGCGGGTTAGTGTCACAAGCTTACGTTGATCTTGCTCCTGGATGCGGGCCTCACGCTCTCGCTGGCGTTTCTCGCGTTGCTTGCGTACACGTTCCTCATTGCGTTGCTCCTCACGCTCAGCCTTGCAGATATCTGAGCAGTAGCGCGGTAAGCGACTTGGATAGCGCAACTGTGTCACCGTTTTGCCGCACACACGACAGGTAAAGGTGACTTCCCGCATGGGTACAATACGGGAATAGGCTTGCTCCTGAGACTGGCCGTAGACCTCGATTATCTGGCTAGGGACGAGCTGTTTTCTGGACATGACACCATCTTCTGTGAACACAACCTGCAAGAACTAGTCACAGTATAGCTGATCTTGCTCTGCTTGTCAAGGTGTGATCAGTTCAACGGATTGTTGACCACACATACCGCCAAGCGCTATAATAACCAAAAATCAACGAGGATAAGCCGTAGTCCTGTCCTAATTCCATATAAAATTTCTATATATCTATTGAGTGAAAGGTAGGCCGGTAAATGGCAATTCGTGCGACATTCGTATCAAAGGACCCCCTCAACTACTTTCTGCAACACGACGACGAAGGCCCACATTTGCGCGTCTCCGACGTGGTCCTGCGCGTCAATCACGATCCAAAGGAAATTTTTTCTCATCTCATCCGCATCGCCACTAATAGCCAGTGGAGCCACTCGGCATTACTGTATCTGACTAACGACCCACCCAAAGGATTTGACAATACCTTCCTGGTCGAAGCTATGACGACCGGCATTCGTGTAGCGAGCTGGCGCAACGAAGTCGTCCCCTTCGAGCAGTTCACCGTAGGCATCAAGCGCCCACGCATAGATTGGTATGTGGAAACGCCCCGCGATATCGCGAAGCACGACCCCGATGACCCGGAAGACGTTCATGGTATAGCCTACCTGCGCCATGTGCGCGGCATCGCTCTCGATCAAATCAATGGCCTGTATGACCACAATACCGTACACGAGCTGACCGCCCTTTATATCGAGCGTGTAGCCAAGCGCCACCTGCCCGATATTCCACAAGTTGCCGAGGCTGCTGCCGGGGCAGCCGACCTGTTCAAAAAATGGGATGAAGACAGCTCGAAATCCACCAATATCGTCCGTTTCATCTGCAGCGGGCTGGTACAATACAGCTTTTTCGCGGCGCTGCGCATCCGCATCATCAACGACCTGGCAGTTCCCCAGTTCCGCGATGCCGCTATGAGCAACCTGAGCAATCTACACCGCGTCATTTACCGCGACGATCTCGAAGGAGTCATCCAGACCTATGTACAACAATTGCAATCGGGAAAGCTGAAATTATCAGACCCCATACCCGATGATGTACTCGACCTGCTCAAAACAGCCATTCCCGCCGACTTCAATAATAGCCCGGACTTAGCATGGCGCTACGTGGTGAAAGAAGGCATGGTCTGGCAGCTTGACGAAGTACCTGATGGCTACACCCCTGCAAGCAAGGACGAAGCCGATGTCTTGCAGTTAATACAGCCCGAACATCGTTGATTGCAGCATATCTGCCTTGCGCATCAACGGATAAACGAATATAATACTGCTACCTTTCATGAAGTAGTAAAACCCCTGGATGGAATCTCTGCCCCTTGAAGGGAGCGTGTGTATGGCAGACCGTGTAGATCAGCAACTTGGACATTACCGCCTCATCCGTCATCTGGGAAGGGGCGGGTTTGCCGATGTCTACCTGGGCGAACATCTCTATCTGAACACTAAAGCCGCCATTAAAGTGCTGCAAACCCGCCTGTCTGGAAGCGATCTCCCAGGCTTTATCAAAGAGGCCCGCACCATCGCTGGCTTACACCGCGATGTGAAGCCTGAAAATTTGTTACTTGACCCCAGAAACGAGCTGCTCTTGAGTGATTTTGGCATCGCCTTTGTCACGCAGACTTCCCGGCAACAGACCACCCAGGAAATCGTCGGCACCGCCGCGTACATGGCTCCAGAGCAACTCCAGGGCAGGCCTCAGCCCGCCAGCGATCAATACGCCCTGGGCATCGTTATCTATGAATGGCTTACCGGCGATAGGCCATTCCACGGAACCTTCACCGAAGTCGCCAGCCAGCACCTGTTTGTGCCTCCTCCACCATTGCGCCAGAAGCTGCCCGATATCTCACCCGAAGTCGAACATGTCATGCAAACGGCCTTAGGGAAAGACCCGCAAAAACGCTTCATGACGGTACAGGCCTTTGCCAGGGCGCTGGAACAAGCCAGTATTTCCCAATCGCAGATGAGTACGCTGGCCGATGACTCACCCACCTATATAACGCCACTTGCACCACCACCGCCGCCTGTATATGCTCCTGCTTCCACCTACACTCCTACTCCACCCCCTCCCCCGCCATCATCTCTATCGCCCTACCACACGCCTTCACCGCTTGATGCGCTCACCCGACCCGCCCAGATCTCACATCCAGGGCTACCTATATCACAACCCGGGCCGCAAACACCACCTGATGATAGAACACGCCCCCCTCAACCGGGCATTTCTCGACGCGCCCTTCTCATCGGACTTGGTGGTCTGGCTATAGGAAGTGGCATCGCCGGAGTGCTGTTGTACCAGCATTTCCAATCACCCGGTGTCACAACCAGTCCCACACCAACGCCCACTACAAACCCCACTTCGCATCCAGCATCGCCCTCTCCTAACGTCACGGCTACCACTGCCCCTACTGTCACTAGCACAAGCAGCGCCCCTCCTACCCTGGGCACCACTCTGGCTGTCTTCAAACAACATACCGACCAGGTGACAACGGTAGCATGGGCACCCAACAATGCGCATTTCATCGCTTCTGGCAGCAACGACAAAACAGTACAGATCTGGAGCGTCTCTACGCTTGCAGCCAGTGTACGTCACACCCAGGCGAAGCAGGTGTATTCGTTGTCATGGTCTCCCTCTGGCCGGTACATCGCTTCCGGGGGCGAAAATCCCACCATCGAGGTATGGGACACCTCCAACGGCAATACTATTTTGCAGTATCCCGGTCACTCTAACCCTGTATTCAGCGTTGTGTGGTCTCCTGATGGAACCAACATCGTTTCAGGAAGCAGTGATAACACGGCTCAGGTTTGGAATGCTAGCTCCGGCAGCCTGGTGACTTCATACAAGCAGCACACCCAGAGAGTCTGGGCGCTCGCGTGGTCCTCCGATAGTTCCAAAATTGCCTCCGCTAGCTGGGATGGCACGGTACAGATATGGGATGCCAACACGGGAGCTAGCATCCTCACCTATCACGACCCCGCCGGTGGACATGTACAGGCAGTAGCCTGGTCCCCCAACGGCCAGTACATCGCCTCTGGCGGCGATGGCAAGACCGTGCAGGTATGGCAGGTGAGCACAGGAAACGTGATAAACACCTATTCAGGCCACTCCAACACGATTGAAGATGTGCAATGGTCTCCCAACGGCACACGTATCGCCTCCGCGAGCAAGGATGGAACAGTACGGGTTTGGGACGCTATCACCGGAGGCAACCCCTACACCTATACAGGACACACCGGCCTCGTGTGGGCCATCGCATGGTCTTCCAACGGTCAATCTATCGCCTCCGCCGGTGCTGATAATACCGTCCGCGTCTGGCAAGCAAGCTGATACACCTGGCCTTAAAGTTCATCCAATCTTCCCTTCCATACACGTTCATTCTAATTGAGAGAACATGGAAAGGCCGTTGTCTCATGTCCTTTTTCATGCCACCTCTCAACCAATTGAAGACTGGATTCGCGACCGGAGTGGCTTTTCATGCTGCCTAGAACGTGTTCCCGCATATTGTATGCGTGCCTGCTGAATATTTTCATTGTTCTGTTTTGTCTTGTCCTCATTCCCGCAGCGCGTAGCTATGCCGCCGACACACCGACCTTGTCGTTGAACCGGGCACAAGGCCCACTGGGTGTCACCCTCACCTTGAGTGCTAACAACTTCCCACCGGGAATTGCTAAGTTTAGCTATATCGACTCGCAGAATGTGCCCGGATTCTTTGTCTACCCCGGCGACACCAGCGTACAGGTGCAGGCTACAGGTTCATTTGTGACCTCAAATCTCGTTCTGCCGGGCAGCGGCGCAGTTGGTCCCTGGAAGATCGTCGTACAGGATAGCCTCGGTTCGCTTAATAGGATCACCTACACCGTCTTAGCCGCCCCCGGACAATCAACGGCAGGCACTCCAACCTTAACCCTCAATCCAACAGCTGGCATGAGCGGTGATGCCATCACCTTCACCGGCGCTAACTGGCTGCCAATGAGTACTGCGGTGAATCTGCAGCTACAGGCTGGAACCAGTTCTATCCCTTTACTCGAACCCGCCCCTCTATCCGATGTCAATGGGAACATTAGCGGAACGTTCCACCTTCCTACCAATCTCACCGCCTCCACAGCTACAGTCATGGCCTCTGATGTTACCTCTGGAGCTTTACGCGCGCAGTCCCCAATAACCATTACCGCTACGACACTGACCCCAACGCCTACCACGAGTGCCACCCCTACGACTACACCGGCGGCCAGTCCGACTTCAACGACCACGCCTTCACCCACAACTACAACGGCGACGCCCTCGCCAGTAACCCCAATCGGGAACACAAACACCGGAGGGCCCGATAACCCCGGCAACCCATTGGGCAAACCCGACGCCGCCCTCTGGGGACCAGTTCTCCTGGTAGTTGGCGGCATCCTGGCCGTTGCCGCGCTCATGCTGATCCTCTTCATGATTCCCTGGGCCGAACGCGACACCCGCAGCCAACGTGGTAGACAATATTGATCGGCGTGGGCTATACTATTCCACAATAACTCATATCTTCTATATTCGTATTCAAAGAAGGATTTCTATGCCCGACAACGTTGATGTGTTAATTGTGGGCGGCGGCCCTGCCGGATTAGCCGCCGCCGAAGCTGCCGCCAGCCAGGGAGCGCGCACACTTCTCCTGGAACGCCAGCACGAGATCGGCTATCCCGTACATACCAGTGGGGGCAGCTGGATCAGCGATATGCAGGCCCTCGGCATCCCCGAACATCTCTATCACCCGGTCACAAAGGTGTATTTTGTCTCTCCTCATCGTGAAGTGCCTCTTCACTACCACCCGGCCGTGGCATGTGTCCTCGACGTGCGGGGAGTCTACCAGCATCTCGCCGGGCGTGCGGTTGCCGCTGGCGCGGCCATACGAGTGCGCCATACCGTCGAACAGACGCTTCTGGAAGACGGGCGCGTCACAGGCGTGACAGCGAAGAATCATATCAGCGAGCGTATCAATGTGCGCGCCGCTGTCACCATCGACGCCAGCGGCTTCTCGCGTCACGTAGGTGTGCGTACAGACATGGGCAAAGCCTTTCATCGCTACGGCTATGGGGCCGAATACGACATGTACGCCCCCTACTATCCCCAGGACGAGCTCTATCTGATTATGGGCAGCCAGTTCGCGCCGCGCGGGTACGCCTGGGCCTTTCCACGCGGCAATGGGCGTGTACGCCTGGGCGTCGGCGTACTCCATCCCGACTGCGACGATGATGCGCGCGGCTACCTTGACCGTATCATCCACGACCTGCCGCAGTTATCCGGCAAATTCAAGCATGCCAGCCCGCTTGAATACCATACCGGCCTGTTTCCATCCGAGGGTGCGGTGGAGTGCTTCTCGCGCGATGGCCTGCTGCTGGCTGGCGACGCGGGTGGACACGGTTCGACGCTGGTCGGGGAGGGTATCCGCTTCGCCATCTATTCAGGGCAGATGGCAGGAGCAATCGCGGCCCAGGCGGTCAAAGCAGGAGATACATCCGCCGCCTACCTGGGGCGTTTCGATAAGCAATGGCGAGCGCGTTTCGGGCGCGACATGGACATTTCCTACATGATTAACAAGCGCATCGCCAACTACAGCGACGAGCAATGGGACGGCGCGCTCGACCTCATGAAACGCCTCACTCCCGCGCAAATGGCGCAAGCGCTGCGCGGCGACTTCACCGCCGGACTGGTGCTGGGCGTACTGGCGCGCAATCCGGGACTGGTCGCCACGGGCGGCAAAAAATTCCTCGACCTTAATGTCAAATAATTCGGCCCTGTCCTCGGTCAATGAGCAAATAAGTAACGAGCAAAAGATCAAGATTTACGCCACCACCTGGTGTGGCGATTGCCGCATGGCGAAACGCTGGTTCGACTCCCACGGCGTTTCCTACGAATATATCAATATCGAAGAAGACGACGAAGCCGCCGCCTACGTAGTGAAAATCAATCGCGGCATGCGCTCAGTGCCAACCATCGTCTTCCCCGATGGTTCTATTCTTGTTGAGCCATCCCCTCGCGAACTGGCGGCCAAGTTTTCGGAATAACCAGGCGCATAGCAAATGGGCGACCACCATGGTCGCCCTCCCTCTATTTTTGGGCCTGGAATTGACCCCTCTCCCCTTGCTGGAAGGCTATCACTGGCCGTTTCAGCCATAGTACGCCGTTTTTGTTCTTCTCAGATATTCCCACTTTTTCAACTATTTTCAACCGCTTAACTGTCAAATCTACTGTCAATTTGAGATGGGCTGAAATGGCTTCTTGCATGCACTCTCCAACTCGAAGCAAGCCTCAGAATCGACGCACCTGTACAATCTACGACAGAGCGCGGCTATCCTGCTGAGGAAGATTCTTGTGTGTCCAGCAATTCCAGCACCCGTGCGATCAATGCGCTGTCTTGTTCATCTAACTCCTCGGTCAGCACCTCAGCATCCCGCTCTCCTGACCAGAGCCGCTCAACTGACTCCTTCAGATGCCATCCCTGTGCCTCAAGGTCCGTCAACACCTGCTCAATCTCCTGACGTTGAGCAGTATCTCCACTGGCTGACGCGGCTGCAATCGCCTGCAAAAGCGGTTCAAACTGCATGAGGAGCGACGTGTCAGCGCTATCTTGCTCCTCACCTGCTGCTTCCCCCCGCTGCTGGAGGGCTTCCAGCACGGCTGTCACCCGCCGCTGCTCTTCAGGTGAAAGCGCCTCAAAGGCCTGTCTGAAAGCCATTGTATCTCCGCCCGCCAGCACCTCGTAGATAGCCTGGGGCAATGAGGCGAGAAGCTTATCTTCAGCCTGTGTCTCTTCTCTGGCGGGGAGTGTGCCGGAAGGCTGCTCCAGGATTTCCAGCACGCGCAGTATGAGAAGAGCATCGTTGCTATCCAACTTATCTACCAGCGTGTGCCGTCTCGTTCTCCTGCCAAGATGCGTTCCACAGCCACACCAAGGTGCCAGCCAGCTTGTTCCAGCTGAGGCATTGCCGCCTCCACCGCTGTTCGCTGCGCCTTATCTCCCCGAGCCGCCTGCGCGACGGCAGCGATGAGCGCACCGTGCTGCTGGTCGATGCGTGCTCGGTTGCCCGCAAAGGCGGCAAAGCTCTTGCGCTCAAGGAGCCGGTAGTAGCGCGCCATCTCCCGATCTTCCTCCAGCAGTGCAATCCAAGCAAGAATGCTGAATATCGTCCATGTGTCTGTAGAGATCCCTGGATGCTCCTCGATCTGCAGGGCCTGCTCAGCAAATTGACGCGCCTCCACCAATCGGGCCTTCGGTGCGCGTCCGGCTAGCACTTCTTTGACGAGCAGACCTGCCAAGTTACCCAGGTGCATAGAATGGTTGATCCCGCCCGGCTCGACTTGTTCGATACGTTCGAGCGCGCCCCGGTACCAGCCCTCGGCTTCCGCCGGACGTCCCGCGCGTTCTGCCACGCCAGCAAGGACATTAGCTACAAGCCCCAGATTATACCAGCCAGTAGCCTCCTCAGCGGGCTCTTCCAGCGATTCGAAGCGCTCCAGGGACTGCAAGAAGTGGCTGCGCGCCTCGACATACTCCTTTTGCTCTCTGGCTAGGACTCCGAGCAGTCCCCATATTGCCGCGATATTGCGAGTCTCCTGCAGAGTCGTGTACCCTTTGAGGGCTTGCTCATAGGCTTCTTTGGCCTGGGCGTACTTGCCCTGCTCCATCAGCACGCTCCCCAGGTCGCCGAAAAGGCCTGTATGCGCATGAAGCAAGGTATGCTCGTCTGGCTCCTTTTCAATAAGTCTCTCCACCATGGCGAGCGCCTCGCGCGACCGTACTTCAGCGGAGGTGAGCTGCTTGGCATCTTGCAAACAGCGACCCAGCTCTTGGAGTGTGCGTACATGGACAAACGAGCCCAGACTGGCGCGGGTTCCGTTCGGTTGGGCCTCGATGCGCGCCAGCAGCGCGGATAGCCTTGCCTCGGCCGTCCGCACATTCCCCCGCCCTCGCTCGTCCTGGGCCTGCCCAATCTCATGCAGATATTCCGCATGGGTCAGAGTTCTATCGTCTTGCTCCCTTTGCTCGGCCATCCCCCGGGCGATGCGCTCGCGCCACTGCTCGCGCTCGCGCAGCAGACCGAATATGGTGAGAAAGTGGGCGAGGGAATCGGCTAGGCGAGAAGACTCCTCCAGATATCCCTGCTCCAACAGGAGCGCAAGCGCGTGCCGCAGGTTGGGCAGTTCGCGCCGCACCATCGCACGCACCGGCTCTGGATGCTGGAAGTCCTGTCTGAAGAGATAGTTTGCAACGTCGTAGTAGCGCCGGACATAGCGTTGGCGCTGATCAGCCTCCCGCCGCGCTCCAGGCAGGCCCCGCAGCGAGGGCAGCAGCACCGGATGAAAGTGCAGGAATGAGATTGTGACGTCGGGATGCACCTGCTCTGCCTGCAGCAACGCCGCCTTTTCCAGCTCTGCGCGCAGACTCGCCCACGTCTGCTGGGGGATCTCGGTGATGGCCAGCAGGTCATCCTCGCTTGCCCCGCCTTGAAGACTGCCAGGCGGCCAAGCAGAGCGCGCTTCTCTTCGCCCAGGCGGCGCCGCGAGTAGTCCAGCGAGGCCAGGAGCGAGCGGTTGCGTCCACTGGCGGTGTCATCGGCAAAGGTGGGCAGCAGCCGGTCGAACTCCGTGCGGATCTGGGAGAGGGATTGCTCGCGCAGGGCAGGCAGCACCAGGTGGATGGCCAGCGGGTGGTATTCCAGCTGGGCGAGCAGGCCGCGCAGATCGCCATATGGCGCTCGCGCCCGCTCCATGCCTAGATCGGTGAGCGCACGGCTGGCAAGCAGGTAGGCGTCGTCCGAGGCAAGTCCGGCGAGCCTCAGATGCAGGACTTCCTTTCCAGGGGCGAGACGGCCGTCGCCAAAGTCGATATCGCGCGTGGTGAGCAGCACTCCGGCTCTCTGTTTCCGCAAGGTCAGCAGTACCGACCAGAGTTGACTACTCAATTCCGGTGCCAGGGGGGGCCTCTCCTGCCGACAGGATACTTTCCAGGTTGTCCGCAATGAGGAGAATCCGCTGCTTCCGCAGCATCTGCTCAATCCTGCTCATCGCGGCTGGAACATCATTCGGGTTATAGGAGCCGTCGTAGATGCCCAGGAAGCGGCCCAGGGTGCTGAGCAGCAGAGGTGCGTCTCCCCCTTGCTCAAACGAGACAAAACAGGCACGCTGGTAGAACCCGGTGCGTGCGAACCAGTCGGCGGCCTCACGCGCCAGAGCGGTCTTGCCCATGCCGCCGAAGCCAGAGATGACCACCAGCTTTTCATGCAGCAGGGCGCGTTCGATGTGTAACAGTTCGCGCGAGCGTCCACTGAAGCCGTAACGCGGCTCGGCGGGCATTTCCTGGTTGAAAAGAGGGAGGTTTGCCTCCTGGGATGGCCGCTTGCGCTTGGGGGGAGACGAGCGGCCAGCAAGTGCGGATGTAGTCGGCTCCAGCAGGAGCGGGCGCTGCTGGTAGTAGTGAGGCAACCACCAGTCGGACAGGCGGACTGGTTCCCCCTCGTCTTCCTGGTAGCGGCCTGAGAGATGGCGACGGGGATCATCGTGCAGGGCCTGGCGCGCGCGTTCCTGGGCGAGCGGGACGGCCTCGCCTTTGGCCAGGGCGCGGTAGAAGGCCTCGACGTAGCGCGTCGCGCTGGCTACCAGAACACTGGCGCTCATCGCCACCACGGCATCGATGCCTCCTTTCAGGAGGCGAGCCGCGACGCTGCTGAAGACATCATCCATGGCTCCCTGCGCGCTCTGACAGGCGGTGAAGACGGCCAGGCGTACCCCGCTGTCCTGCAAGACCTGGGCCAGGTCCTCTGCGGAGACCAGTTCTTGTTTTCCCTCCTCGTTCTCGAAGGCGAGCATGCCGCGCGGGCCGCTGCTCCTCAGGTGCAGTCCATCGCGCGACATCCAAACGTCGCCAAAGGCCCCGTGCCCGTCGAAGTGCAGCACCTGGACCGCGGGGAGTTTCCTATCTGTGAGGCGCTTGCGTAGGGCAGACAGGGTCGGAGGACGCAAGAACTCCAAGGTGATCGTTCCCGCCTCGACCTGGGGAGCGACCTCCTCCAGCAGTTCGCGGGCGATGCCGCGTGGGTCGACAAAGCCCGCATCATCGGGTCGGGCCGTAACCAGCAGGATGCGCAAAGGGGGTGTAAAAGCGGTTGGGAATGTCGGTAGTTCCCCGAAGGTGATCAGTCGAGAGCGTCATAGCGGCGAGAATCTCAGGAGGTGCCTCCGCGGGTGGTGGGGCGAATTCAATGCTCAGTATCAGCGGCTGATCCATGCCAAACTCCCTTTCAAACCAGGAACCACCGTTTCTTCGAACAACTGCCAAAACATCAGATCAGAGAACGGACAGGTGAGGAAATGAAGTCTGCCGATAGATATGTTACTGCTTGCTACGCTCGTTTCCTCTGGTTCCATCTGACGAACTTTTGCCATTATACAGGAAAGAACTGAAGAGCGACAGGGGTTGGAGTAGTGTTCTCTCGATTACAGAAAAAAGCCCCGACTTCTGGATCGGTTATGTATATGGCACTGAGGATGGAACGGATTTAGGAAGCGAATTTACTGCTATTCTTTTTAAACGGAGGCAAGGGGGAATAAACAAAAGAGCCTGGCTGTTTTCCCAGGCCCTCTGGAGAATTTGAATTACTGTGCCCGAAGTGTGGCTATCTCTATTGACTCAAAGATATCGACGTCTGTTTCTTGCTGCCAAGTAGGCAACTCCTCCCAATCAGCCACGTAAGAGGGTTTAGGATCAGGGAAATGTTTGAAGATTTGTCCGATCCAGCAGAGACAGACAAAACGCCCTTTCTGCTCTCTACTGAGACGCGCCGTCTTTCCATCCGCCAGCTGTACAAACTGTTGCACCTGTTCATAGACTGCCGATGCGCTTTCCTGTTCCCAGGAAGAAATCTCCGCCCAGGGTGCAATATAACCTGGCTTTGGTGTGCCAGGAAAATGGTTCTTGACGCCTGTGATCCAGGCCTCTCTGAAAAACTGCCCATAAGTTTCCTTACTCACAGTACTACTCCTCTTTTTTTCTATGACTATGCAAGCGTTGCTATTTGCTGATCTAGTCTTTTAACAGGTGCCGTAGCAGCAAAAGGTGTGAGCTGTTGGCGCAATTTATTGAGTTCCTTATGCAAAAAGCCAGATGAACCAAGCGCTACAATGTTGACTACTTCGCTAGCGTAACTACAGGCGCGCTCAACTTCCTGGAGCTGGATAGAAGCAGCAGCAATATCTGCAAGCACCAGCCCTCGCCTGCGACTCGGTTCCGCAAAGTGCAGCAAGGCTTCCTTTAAGGTAGGCATGGCGAGATCCGGCTGCTGTAGCCTTACAAAACAAGCTCCACGCAATGCTGGCAGGCGAGTACCATCAAATCGGAGCCATATGGGATTCATTACTTTTCGGTTGAGTACCTCTTGCGCTCGGTCTAAAGCATCTTGGCAAGCAACTAAATTGCCCGTTCCAGACGCGGCTTCAGCTTCAACTGCCGCTGCCCAAAACTGGGTAGACAACGACGGATCTCCATGCTGCGCCACACGTCCAGCTTCTTTTAACAGAGTTAATGCCTCTTCGTACTGTTCTTCATAGAGCGGTAAAAATGAAGATCGCACGACCGCGCTTGCCCATAAATCCGGTGATTTAGCTTCTTTGGCTGTAGACATCGCAAATCTATAGCAAGCTTTTGCCGTATCATGCTCATGCCGATCAAAGAAGATCTCACCGGCTAGTTGGCTCAAATCGCTTGACAGCTCGCATAAGCGTTGATGCATTTGGCTTGTATGTGACTCTTTGAGCAACTGTGCGAGCATCTTAAACTGCCCTAAGACGCCGTCCAACACAAGAGATTTGGTTGCGGCTGACAAGTAAAGATTCCAGTGGTGCTTATTTAAAGCTTCAAAACTCTGCATCACAGATGAATCGAGCCGCGAAGGCTTTTCTAATGCATTGCTAACCCTCCCCCAATCCAACGGAAAAGAAAGAAGCAAGGCATTACTGGCAACTCCCAAAATTTGCAAAAATTCACGGCGCTGATACTCCATATAAATACTGCTTTCTGAGCTGAGTAGAGGCAAGCATGATGTTTCCTCGATAGTTATCATACCACCTTTGGCTGAAGAGGCGCTAATGGATGTTTGCCGAACTTGAACAGTTACAAGGGATGCATGTGGAATGATAATTTGAATAGGCTGAGCTTTCTCAGTCTCGACAGAAGACTCCAATGGTAGAGAAGCTTCTTCCTCAGTGCTTTTTCGGTTATCCTGCTCATCAAAGTCCTCTGTTTGAGGGTTGCCTCCATCAGGAGCCTCATCGCTGAATTCCTGGACAAGAAAGCCCAATTCTTGAGCATTCTTGCCAAAGAGTTTCATAAGCATCCTTCTGTACTTGTAGCTAGGCTTGGTCTTACCTACTTCCCATTCGCTGACTCGCTTGGAATCAGTATGCAACGCATGCGCCACTTGCGCTTGCGTCCAGTTGCGTGATTCTCGCTCATTGCGGATAATCTCGTTCCACTTCTTGATATTGCCCATTTTTCGATATCCTCCTTGCGAGGAGAACAACACAAACCTACGAAGCGCATTCTACTGCAACGAAGTGTACTCAAGAATTACCAAACTTTCAACTTTTATCAGTTTCATTCTGAGCCAAGTCTTTTTGTTGCTTATCAGTCTTTGGGATACTCTGTCTTTCTTCAAGGAAAGCATCAATGTCACTTTTGCGATAACGCCAGTGTCTCCCGACCTTATATGCCTTCAATTCACCACGCTCGACCATACTCACAATGGTCTTTGCGTGCATCTTGAGATATTTAGCAACTTCTGCTGTATCCATTAATGCCTCGTCGGACACTATCATCTTCCCTCCTTGCTTATCAAGTAGGGGTAGTTTACCACAACGCCTCTTCTGCTACAATAGAAAGCATCAAATTATTTAAAACTACATGAGACTACTTCAAACTACTTGACATTACTCGTTTTCATATGTTACTCTCTTATCAGAAGATGAAGCGGCAAAAATCACTTACAGTGGTTTGATCCACTGCACTCCTCAATGGAAAACGAAAAACAGGGATAGAACGGGGATAACTCAGGAATAAAACGAGGGTAACTCCGGGGTAACTCCGGGTTCCTTTATTCGAAGAAAAAAACCATAATAAAAGCATGAAACGCCTGTAGCTAGAAACTACAAGCGTCTCGATAACTCGGTAAGCATGTGTGCTGGCTTAGTCTGGACAACTCCCAGCGCACATGCCAGCTGGTCCGAGTCTGCCTTCAGTATCTCTCATGCAGGCTCGGCTGTCAAATGCTGCCATCTGGCAGCAAAAGGAGCGTGCGATGGGACAAACATCACTCACCAGGCGCATCTGGTATGGCTAACCCTACGCGATACCTGCCGATGTGCTCTCCGCCGAACCGACCCACGACGAGGATACATCCAGTCTGCGTGCTGACGCCAGCCAAGATAGCACCAGCTATCTCCGCCTGTTGAAGGCATTCCATGATGGGACGTACCTGGCGCCTGTGGCCGCTCACCCTGATTTCTCTCCCGCCACTGAGGGGTATACCGTCGTGCTCACCGAGGCGCAACTCGCCCAGGCTCGCCCCTGGGAGGGTCGCGTGCTGGTGGCATAACGATTCTCCCATTCTGCGCAGTGAGCGCACGGCTGCTCATCGGCCCAGCTGAACGGGTGAGTAGACGCGCTATCATTGAGCGATGAGGCGTCTGACCGTGTTCTGTCACAGTCATGAAGTACCTGAACAATTTCATAGCGCGTGCTAAACCAAAGGGAGCTTCTGTTGATCTATGAGGCCGAGTCCAATAGCAAGCTGAAGCGAACGAGCTAATGGTGAAGTCCTAACGTAAGGGTTGCAGTCATGAAGCAGGACAGCACGGCCTCACTCCTACGGGAGCGAGAGATTTCTGACTCGCAGTCTGCATAGGCGTCTCAGACACCCCCAACTCGACAGGTGCTTGCCGCAGAGCGGCAAAATCCAACCACCTGTCACTTGCAACCGCAGGGTTGACTTTGCCCATCGTGTCCAGGGCGTTTCGTCACACTGACTTTCGTAACACACGGTGTTACGTTTTTACCCCTGACGCAGGGTGGACAAGGACGAGCCTTGAGGCTGCTAGGTTCAGTGTCTTCGTCCTTGGGCACCATCCAAGAAAGGAGTCTCTCTATGCCACAACTTGCCGCCGAGCCGCGATACGCTGTGTATCATGCCCATGATCCCCGGGCGATGCTCTCTCCGCGCGCGGACCGCTGGCTTGACCATCAGGCCCTCCACTTCCGGCATGTCGCTGACGTGCAAGCCGACGAGCTTGACCAGGTCTTCGCGCTCACCAACCACCAGCAGGAAGAGAGCTGGACGAGCCACCCAGAAATCGTTTGGCATGCCAGTGACGCTCCGGTCCGCTCAACTTCGGTCGGAGATGTGATCGTTTCCGCTCAGACCGGTCAGGCGTAGCTCGTCATGCCCTCTGGCTTCAGAGAGATTCTTCCACCCACGACACCTGCCGTTTCTGCATGTTGATCCCACCCCCTGCAGCGATGTGTCGCTGCAAGGACACAAAAAAAGCCCGATGTGTTTGCAGCACACCAGGCCCAGTGAGCCACTCTTTTTGATTCGAGACAACGACCAGGTCGTGACCTTCCAATGCTCAGCCTGGTCATGCGGGAGTTTCTCCGCTGGCTCCCTTGAGTATAGCATGCCAGCAGACTCCCGCGCTAGCACGAAGGGAGTTCCCTCGATGACCTTCTTCCCTAACACTGCTTATGAACAGGGCTTAACCGCCGAACAACAGTACCATCAGGAGTTGGCCGCCTCTCAGCCTCACTTTGCCTCACCAGCGCAACGTCATGCCTATGAACAAGCGCTCGTGGAACAGGCGCGCGCTGGCGATCAGCAGGCTCAGCACGAGCTGCTTCTCTCTTGCCAGTCTTGCGTCGATCTCTTTGCAGCTCGCTATGCCAGCTACATTCGTGCCCTCACCTCCACGCATCGCATCGAGTACCTTGATCTGGTTGAGACGGCCAATCTTGCCATGCTCGAGAAACTCGCGCACGCGCTCTCCACCGCCAGCCCCATTGCCTACCTGCTGGCCACCGCCTATGGGACGATCCGCTCCTACTGCTGGCGCTATGAAAGCCTCATTCTGACTCCCAACAGTTGCCGACAGGACCACGAGCACCCGCGCCGAGTGGACAGTTTAGACCGCCCTGCTTTTCTTGATGCTGACGAGACCTGGTCTGATCTGCTCCCGGCCCCTGCGTCAGAACCGCAAAAGGAAGAGGAAGACTATACACCCCTCTATCAAGCGATTGAGGCCTTACCCCCGCAACAGCGCGAAGTCACGGTTCGGCTCTTTGGGCTCTGCGGGCATGAACCCTCGACCTTTCAGCAAGCCCAAGACGCCCTGCAGTACCAATCCAGGGGGGCGATTACCAGCACCAGGCGTCGGGCCTTGGACGCCCTGTATATCGCTCTGTTGCCGGTGTATCCCCAGTACTTTCAGGCAGCCATGTCCCAGCCCGCAGCTTCCCCCAAACCAGAAGTCTGCCTCAAGGATGCAGATCGCTGCCGACTTGAGGCAGCCCAGACGGCCCTGCAAGGGCGCGGGGAGCCGCTGACCAGCCGCGCGCTGGCGGCTGAAGCTCGCATCAGCACCCATACCGCCAGGGCCTACTTGCACCAGCTCAAGGGTGTCAAGAGAGGCGAGAAACAGACGCTGGACGCCCTTGGCCAACAGCAGCGTCTTGACCAGGCGTATGCCACGTTGCAAGCCAGTGGGCAAGCCTTCTCCATTGTCCACTTGGCCAAAGAGGCCCGCGTCGACCCCTATACCGCCCGCAAGTTCCTGGTCTGCAAGTGGTATGGCCCATCTGCGCCCACAGGTGAGGGGGGAGAACCCCCTCAAGAGCAGGGCCAGCACACGCAGCAGGTCCTCAGACAGACGTTTGCAGCCATGCTTGCCGCCGGGGAAAAGGTGGCAAGCATCACCCAGGCGAGTATGCTCAAGACCAACGACAGGAGTGATGCGCCCAGAGGGGAGGCGCTAGCATGAAACCCCCAGCCAAGAAAGGCACACGCCTTCGCGGATACCGCATCCATGTGTACCGCGGAGCCGGACAGCAACCGCCCTCGTATACCACGCCGCTGATGTGGCGCGAGCGTGTGCCACTGGACGAATGGCAGCGCATTCTTGACGATCCGACGACGATGCAGGCCTGGATCATCCAGAGCGGACGCAAGATGCGCCAGTTCCGGTTTCAGCGAAACAGCGCATCCCCGGCTCCTGCTCGTTGAACATCTCACCAGGGAAGAAACGAACTTTCGTGGCAGGAAAAACGGGTGCCCCACAGCTTTTTGCAAACAGAAAACAGGCGGGTGTCACCTGGTCCTGGCCAAGTGCTCACGAGGAGATGCGCTGTCTCTTAAGGCGAAACGGCTTCCCGCAATCTCCACAAAGATTCCTCGTCCTGCACGCAGGTCAGCAAGTTGCTGACTCAGTTCGCGATTCTCTGCTTCCAGTTGATCCATGAGTCGCTTGTGTTTGAAGATCTCTTGTGCTATTTGCTCAAAATAGTTTCCGTCCATGGGATCGGTTTTCCTTTCTCACTTCTCCAGTGATCCCCTCGCTCTCCCAAATGGGTGCCTTTGTGCAGGCACACGACCAGTTCTATCTTTGAAACGAATGAGTCTGTTGACTT
>WNGK01006320.1_pt1 | contig 22627 bp, 21 predicted proteins | sample 5400601 | NCBI WGS metagenome assembly WNGK01 (sample SAMN13153376, study PRJNA577476) | soil metagenome | isolation source: 60 cm soil or saprolite under Garry oak tree replicate 1 | place: USA:California | collected 2016-06-15
TTCGACCAACCCACCAAAGACTGGGTAATGAAGGCGTTGTTCCGTCCGGCGCGGATGCACGGACAGGCCGTGCGCGCGTTCATTAACCTGCCGGTCGATTACTCACTCACGGCGGCGTCCGGATCGCCGTAGTGCCGAGGGCAGGACTCGAACCTGCACGGGAGTCGCCTCCCAAGGGATTTTAAGTCCCTTGCGTCTACCGATTTCGCCACCCCGGCCGTAGTAACATACCGTTGGGAGAACCACGCTAGCGAACCGCCTCCCGCCGCACGCCGCCGGACGGATGCACCATGCTGACGCCCGGCTCGCGTCCGTACGCCGCCGCAAACGTCTGCTGGATCTCTCGGACAACCTGCGCTTCACGCTTCCCTCTTCCCGCTTCCCCCTTCCCCAGCAGTACCAACACCGCCCCGCCCCATCCGGCACCGGTGAGGCGGGCGCCGAGCGCGCCGGCCCGCCGCGCTGCGGCGACGATGGTATCGAGCTCCGGCGTGCTGCAGTGGTACAGCCGCCGGCAGGATTCGTGGGATTCGTAGAGCAGCTCACCGAAGCGCTTCAGGTGCCCGCGGGCGAGGAGCTGCGCGCCGAACCGAGCGCGGGCGGTCTCGCCGACGACGTGAAGCGCGCGGGAGCGGAGCGGCTCGGGTAACGCTCGCTTGAGGCGCGGCAGCCAGGCGGCGGGCCAGCTCGCGAGCCAGCGGAGCTCCGGTAGCTCGTTCTTGAGGCGGGCGACGGCCGCTTCGCACTCGGCCCGCCGCTCGTTGAGGGCGCCGGCGGCGAGCTCACGCCGCACACCGCTGTCCACGAGCAGGAGGCGCCCGCCGATCGGGATGTGGCGCGCCGCGAGCGACGCGCACTCGAGCAGCAGCGCTTGGCCCGGCCGCGCCACGGCCGCGATCATCTGATCCATCATGCCGCAGCGCACGCCGACGTAATCGTGCTCGGCACGGAACGCCACGCCCGCCAGCTGGCGGGGCCGGAGGCGGGCCCCGGCGAGCAGGCTGAGCGCCTTCGCCGTGGCCACGGTGAGCGCGGCGGACGACGCGAGTCCCGCGGCGATCGGCACGTCGCTCGTCACCGCGATGCGGGCCCCGCCCTCCAGAGGCGCCGCGCCCAGCGCCACGAGCTCATGCATCACCCCCGCGACGTACGCGCCCCACCCCGCCGGTCGCTCCGCTCGATAGTCGATGCGCGTGACCTGTCCGTCGCGCGTCGAGACCATCTCGAGCACACCCAAGTCTGCCGGGCCGACCGCGACGACCGTGCGCACTGCGCACGCCACCGGCAGCACGGGGCCACCGTTGTAGTCGGTGTGCTCGCCGATCAGGTTGACACGACCGGGCGCGGAGGCCGCGGCGCGGGGCGCGACGCCGAACGTCGCCCGGTACAGCGCTGACGCGTTGGCACGCATGGGTTTGACAAGGATTGGGGCCAATGCTACCCTTGGCCAGCCCATTCCACCACCTCTCCAAAGTCACCCGGAGCCAAACCGTATGCGGGTGTGCGTCAGGTACGCGCTGCTGCTGTGTGCCGGGGTCCCGACCCTGCTAGGAGCGCAGGGCTTCGGTATCTACGAGCAAGGAACGTGCGCGATGGGACGCGCCGGTACCGGCGTGGCGGCGCCCTGCTCGGACGGCTCTGCCATGTTTTTCAACCCGGCAGGGCTCGCCGGGTTGACCGGCGGGCACATCACCGTAGGCGTCACGCTGCTCGACGTGCAAGGGTCGTTCACCGACGACCTGTTCCAGCAGCAGACCAAGCTGGACGATCCGCTCCTGGCGGTGCCGCAAGTCTATATCTCTTACGGGGCTACGTCCAAGCTCGGTATCGGCGTCGGGTTGTTCGCTCCCTACGGGCTGGAAACCAACTGGCCGATGGCGTTCGACGGCCGGTTCGCGGGCTACAAGAACATCCTGCGCTCGGTCTACATCCAGCCCACGCTTGCCTACCAGGTGTCGCCGCGCCTCTCCCTGGGCGGCGGGCTCGACATCGTGCTGGGGAAAGTGGAGCTGAACCAGCGCTCGGACCTCGCCGACCAGCTGGTGCCTCTGCCGGGCCTGCCGCTTGGCACCAAGTTCAGCCAGTTCGGCATCGTCCCCGGGACCGACTTCGCCAACACCCACCTCGAGGCGACCAAGACCACCGTGGCGGCGCACTTCGGCGCGACGTTCAAGGTGAACGACCGCCTCTCGTTCGGTGCGAAGTTCCTTACGCAGGCGAAGTTCGACTATTCGGGCACCGCCACGTTCACGCAGGTACCTAGCAACGTCGTCGTACCGGCCGACCTCACGGTCGGCACGCTGACGATTCCCGCGGGCTGCCAGGTGGACGACCTGTTGACCGCACCCACGGCGGCGTGCGGCGGGCTTGGATTCAATCTCTTTAATACGGTGTTGGTAACTCAGCCGGTGACGACCACGATAAAGAATCCGTCGCAGCTCGTGCTGGGTGTGGCGTACCAGGTCGCCAACGGATGGACGCTCTTGGGTGATTACCAGCGCACCTGGTGGAGCCAGTTCGACGAGCTCGACATCAGTTTCCCGCAAGACCTGTCCGGAGCGCTCGATCGACACCTGTTCGAGCGGTATAGGAATACGAACGGCGTCCGGTTCGGCGCGGAGTGGGCCAAGAACGCGAAATGGACTTTCCGCGGTGGCTATCTCTATCACGGCGGCGCAGCCCCGGCCGAAACCGTGACGCCCCTTTTGCCGGAGGGGCAGCGCAACGAGTTCACGGTGGGCACGACGGTGAAGCTCGGGCGGGCCCTCACCGCGGACCTGGCGTACCAGTACATCCGACAGAACGACCGACGCGGCCGGACCCGCGAGCCACTGGTCGGTGCCGCGACGACCGGGTTGAACAACGGCCTGTACGACTTTTACGCGCACCTCTTCGGGGTGTCGCTGAGCTACGCGTTCTAGGGAGCCTGACGATGACGCACCGTCGTACTCTCGTCGCCGCCGGCTTGAGCATCGTGCTTCTCGCCGCGGCTTGCCATGAGGATAATCTTTTCATCACGCCCCCGCCGCCCTACGCGGGCGGGGCGATGTTCCAGCGGTATGTGTCCTTCGGCAACAGCGTCACGGCCGGGTTCCAGTCCGGGGGACTCAACGACTCGTTGCAGCTGCTTGCCTATCCCGTGCTGCTCGCGAGAGCGATGCAGACGAAGTTCTACTATCCGAGCATCAACTACGTGCCGAGCCTGAACCTGTATGGGTGCCCGTCGCCGATCACGTTCATCTTCTCGAACCCGCCGACACGACTCGGCCCTCCAACGGCGCCCGCCTGCTCCCTGCGGAACCCGAATACTCCACCGTACCTGAACAACGTTGCCTTCCCGGGGGCGGACGTGCTCGAGCTGCTCAACACGAACTATGCCCCGCCCCAACCCCCGCCGTCCGCGACTGATGCCTACAAGCTGTTTCTGCTCGGCGGGCGCACCGAGTTGCAGCGCGCCCGTGAGGTGTTGCCCACGTTCGTGACGGTCTGGATCGGGAACAATGACGTGCTGTCGGCGATCCTCGACACCGGTGATGCGGGACAGGCCGCAGACATCACACCCCCTGCGACGTTCACGACGCGCTTCAACGCGCTTATGGACAGCATCGACTCGTTCGGCAGTGTGGTGGGCGGTGTGCTGCTCGGTGTGGTCCAGGTGACGGGAGCGCCGTACGTCTCGCAGGGGCGGGTGTATTTCGCGGCACAGGCGGCAATCCCTACGATGACGGTGCTGCCCAACTGCCTCGACTTCCAGCCACTCACCGCAACGGACACGGCGTTCGTATACGTGCCCTTCCACTACGGCGCGCCCATCGTTGCGAAGGCCGCGGCCGGCGTTGCGGACACACTCGACTGCGGCAACTCACACGTCATTTCGGTGGCGGAAGCCGTAACCATGATCAGCACGGTCGCTCAATACAACACGACGATCCAACAGGCGGCGACGGCACGGGGCTGGCTGTTCCTCGACCCCAACGTGTTGCTGCGGACGCTCGCGCAGGACACCAGCGCCATTCGTCCGTTCCCGGCGTTCCCACCTCACCCGAGTGCGACGACTGCCCCGTTCGGCACGGCCCTCAGCCGCGATGGCATCCACCCGAGCACGTCGACCCAAAGACTGATTGCGCAGACACTGCAAACGGCGATCAACGCGTTCTACCAGTCGGCGATCCCCGTCGTGCCCTGAGCGCGAACCCCGCTGGTGCCGCGGGGTAGCGAACACGGCATCCGCCCTCCGGCGGGTGCCGTTTTGCTAATGCGAACCCTCCGTTTCGTTCTCGCGCTTGTGAGCCCCGCGTTGACGGGCGGGGCTAGTCTTGCCGCTGCGCAGGCGGTCGAGCGGACGGACGCCCCGGCCCGCGGCGTGCTGCGGGTCACGTTCGATCCGCGCATCATGACGTGGAACGACCAGTTCACCGGCGCGGGACGCATGAGGCTCGGCGCCCCGCTCACGGGAGACACCGTGGGCGGCCGCTACATCCCCGTGGTGGCGCAGCTCGAGCAGAACGTGCGGACCGTGATCGGCGACGTGGTGCCCGTCGTTCGACCGCAGGTGCTCCGGAGTGCGGACCGGCAGCCGCTGCTCCCGCGCTTCGTCGCGAGCCTCGGGGCCGGCCTCTTGAGCGTGCGCCAAGAGCGGCGCACCTACCCCATCAGCGCCGCGCTCGGTCTCACCGATCGCCTGTCGGTCAGCCTCATGGTACCGATGGTCCGCGTGGCGACGCGGGCCGCACTCCAGCTCTCGAGCAGGGGCGCCAACCTGGGCGTGAACCCGCTCGTGCTGAACACGCTGGGCGCGCGAGGAACCGACTCGGCTTTCTTCGCGCAATTCGATGCCGCGCTGGCTCAGCTCGACCAGCAGGCCGCGGGATGTGCGGCCCCCCCTCCCTCCCCGTGCGCGGCGAGGGACAGCTCGGCGCGCTGGCGCACCGTGCGCGACGCTCTACACGGCTCCGTGTACGGCGTGGGGCGGACGGGCTCGCCGTTCCTGCCGCTCGATTCCTCGACCGCCGGCCACGCCATCGACAGCGCGGTCGCGCGGATCCAGCAGGGTCTCAATGTGACGTTCGGGATCGCGGGGTTCGATACCACGGTCGCGCTCGCCGCGGACTCGCTGACCGGAGAAACCTTCCAGCAGGTGCTCCTCAACCCCGATCCGAACGGGTTCGGGTATACCTCCGTGCCGTTCATGCGGAACTTCCGCTACCGCATGGGCGACGTCGAACTCGCCGCGAAGTACCGGCTCCTGGCCGGCGCGCACTACGCGGCCGCGCTCCAGGCGCTGGTCCGCCTGCCGACGGGAGCGCAGGATTCCGCCAGCGACCTGCTCTGGCAGGGGGTCGGCGATCACCAGCTGGACCTCGAAGGGCAGCTGATGCAGGAGCTGTCGGTAGGGCCGCTCTGGCTCAACGTGGCGGTCCGCGCCGGGACGCAACGACCGGGGACACGCGTGCGCCGGGTGGCGCCGTGGGACGCGTTTTTGGTCCCGGCCGCGGCCACGGTGGACCTGCGCTGGGATCCCGGAGACTACATCGGCGTGGACGTGGCGCCGCTGGTGCGTCTCGCGCCGGAATTCGCGGCCGGGTTCACGGCGGGCTACTTCTCAAAGGTGCGCGATCGGTACGCGTTTCAATCGTCGCAGGACTCGGTCGCGCTCGCAACCCGAATGGGATTCCCCACGGCGGCCAGCGTGCTCGACCAGGGTACGGCGCAGCGATGGCTTCGCCTCGGTTTTGCGCTGACGTACCACACGTCGAGCATCGAGGGGGGATTCTCGATCGAGCAGACCGTCAGCGGCGCGGGGCTCGTCCCCGGGGCGACGGTGTATCGGCTCGTGCTGCGCCCGACACGGAAGCTTTTCTGAGCAGCTCGGCAGCGTGACTGAGCGCCGTCCGCATGTCGGGGTCGCCCAGCATGCGCGCCAGCTCCCGCGTGCGCCCCTCACCCGTGACGACCTGCACGTCGCTCGTCGCAATCCCGCCTCGCGCCCCCTTCGCCACCACCAGATGGTGATGAGCGTAGGCCCCGATCTGCGGGAGATGGGTAATCACGAGCGCCTGCCGGCCCCCCGAGGTTGCCTGCGCCACGCTCGCCAGCGCCTCTCCCACCCGGCCACCCACCTCACCCCCGATCCCCTGGTCCACCTCGTCGAATACCAGCGTCGGGACGGCGTCGTGCTGCGCCAGAACGACTTTCAGCGCCAGCATCAGCCGTGACAGCTCGCCGCCTGAGGCGACCTTCCCAAGCGGTCGTGCTTCCAACCCGACGTTCAACTGTATGTCGAAGACAACATCCTCCGCTCCCTGGGAGCGGGGAGCGGGGAGCGGTACCAGTCGTGCCGCGAATCGGCCGCCCTGCATTCCGAGCGCGGGGAGCAACTCGTTCACGGCGTTTGCCAGGCGCGTGGCGCCCTTCGCGCGCTTGGTTGTGAGCGCGGTGCAGGCGCGGGTGAACTCGGCGGCCGCGGTGGCGCGCTGCTCCGCGATCTGTCGCAGGTCCAGGTCCGCGGTGTCGAGCAGCTCGAGCTCGTGCGTCGCTCGATCACGGGTCGCGAGGACGTCCGGGAGCGTGGGACCGTATTTCTGGACGAGGCGGAACAACACGTCGCGCCGCTCTTCGACGGCGCCGAGCCGGCGCGGGTCGCTCTCGATCGCCGCGCCGTAGTCACGCGCGGCCTGCGCGAGCTCCTCGACATGCGCGAACGCACCGTCGAGCAGCTCTTGCCACTTGGCCACGGAAGGATCGAGACGCGTGAGGCCGCCGAGCAGTTTGGTCGCGCGCGCGAGCCCCGCCGTGTCGAGCGCCTGCTCGAGCTCGCGGGACAGGCGGCCGAGCTCGTCGGCATGGGCGAGACGCTTCGCCTCGACCTCCAGGGTCTCCGCCTCCCCGTTCCTGGGCGCGGCGCGCTCGATTTCGTCGACCACATGGCGAAGGTAATCCGCCTTGCGACGTACGTCCTCGCGTCGGGCGGTGAGCTCTTCCTCGCGCCGCTCGAGCTCGCGCAGGCGTTCATGCGCGTCGCGCACCGCCGTGCGCTCCACCGCGGCGTCGGCGTAGGCATCGAGCATATCGCGCTGGGCGTCGGCCCGCAGTAGGGACTGGGTCTCGTGCTGGCCGTGCAGATCCACGAGCAGCGCGCCCAGCTGCGCCAGGACACTGACGGTAGTGGGGCTGCCGTTGACCCAGGCGCGGGAGCGCCCTTCCCCGCTGATTTCCCGCTTGAGGACGAGTCTTCCCTCCTCCGCGTCCACCCCCAGGGCGGCAAAAGGCGGCAGAAGACGGGAGAGGGCGGCAGAGGTGAATTCGAACGCGCCTTCGATGACGGTCTTCTGTGCGCCCGGGCGAACGACGTCCGACGAGGCGCGCTCGCCGAGCAGGAGGGCGAGCGCATCGACCAGCATGGACTTCCCGGCGCCGGTCTCTCCCGTCAGGACGTTGAGGCCGGGGGCGAGCGGGAGCGTGACGTCGGCGATGACGGCGAGATCGCGGACGCGCAGCTCCGTCAGCACTATTTACGCTCCCGGTCGGACAGGTCGCCCCACTGCAGCTTCTTGCGCATGCGGGCGAAGAAGCCCTCGGGCCCCAGCCGGACCAATAAGACCGAATGGGCCGCACGCTTCACGACCAGCCGCTCGCCGGTGCCCATGGTCGTGCCGACCTGGCCGTCGAAGGAGACGAGGACGTCCTCGGTCCAGGGAGGAATCGGCTCGACCGTGATGGCGGCGTTCGAGGGCACGACCAGCGGCCGGACGGCCAGGGTATGCGGGCAGATGGCGGCCACGACGATGGCGTCCACGCTCGGCACGACGATCGGTCCGCCCGCCGACAGCGCGTACGCGGTGGAGCCGGTGGGCGTGGCCACCACGATGCCGTCCGCCGAGTACTGCCCGACCTCGTCGCCGTCCACCGACACGCGGAGCCGGATGACGCGTGCCACACCGCCCTTGTGCACCACGGCGTCGTTCAACACGATCGGCTCGGCCCGGCTCTTGCCCTGCTTGTTCTCGATGAAGGGCGCGAGGGCGAGACGCGCCTCGGTGGCGAAGGCCCGGCGCACCAGCGCGTCGAGCGCCCAGTCGAGGGTCTGCGAGGTGGCGGTGGTCAGGAAGCCGACCCGGCCGAGATTCACGCCCAGGATCGGCGTCGCCGCGCCGTTGAGGGTGCGGGCGCCGCGCAGCAGCGTGCCGTCGCCGCCCAGGGTGATCAGGCAGTCGAGCTGGGGCGCACGGTGCAGCGAAGGCGGCGCAGGCTCGGGCCAGAGCGGCCCGATCTCCTCCTCGGTGTACAGCGTGACTCCGACCCGGGGCGCGACCTGCGCGAGATGCGCGAGGATGTTCTTGAGATCGCGATAGCTGGGGTTGCCGACGACCCCGACGTTCATGAGTGGGTGAGCGATTGCTCCGCGGCCAGCGCGCGCACCCGTGCCGCGATCCCGGCGCCGGTCAGACCGACCTCCGCGAGCTGCTGCGCGCGGGGCGCGTGCTCGTAGGTGCGGTCGGGGGCGCCGAGCGGGACGACGCGGGTCTCCGGGGCGACCGTCTGCACCAGGCCGGCGAGGGAGGCGCCGAACCCGTTGGTCACGGTACCGTCTTCGATGGTGACGAGCAACCGGTGGTCGTGCAGCAAGGCGTCGAGCAGCTCGCGGTCCACCGGTTTCAAGAACCGGCAGTTCACCACCGTCACGTCCAACCCCTCGCCCACGAGCTCCTGCGCGGCCGCGAGTGCCGGCTGGCACATCGCACCCACCGCGAGCAGGGCGCACTCCCGCCCCTTGCGGAGCACGTCCCACGTGCCGTAGCGGATCGTCGCCACCTCGGCGGCGGGCGGCGTCTCGCCCGGGGCCTTGTCCCGGGGATAGCGGAGCGAGAACGGCCCCCCGGTGTGCTCGAGCGCGCAGCGCAGCAATCCGATGAGCTCGGCGCCGTCCTTGGGTGCGGTGACCGTCAGGTTCGGGACGGCCAGCAGGTAGGCGATGTCGTACAGGCCCATGTGCGTCTGCCCGTCCTCGCCGACCATGCCGGCGCGGTCGAGGCAGAAGATCACCGGCAGCTGCTGGATCGCGACGTCGTGGATGATGCTGTCGTAGGCGCGCTGCAGGAACGTCGAGTAGATCGCGACCACGGGGCGGATGCCCTGCGTGGCGAGGCCCGCGGCGAACGTGGTCGCGTGTGCCTCGGCAATGCCGACGTCGAAGAAGCGGTCGGGCCACTTCTTCTGGAAGATGCCGGTGCCGGTCCCGGACGGCATGGCCGCGGTGATGGCCACGAGCTTGGGATACTCGCCCGCGAGCTGGGTGAGCGCCTCGCCGAACACCGTGGTCCACTGCGGCGGGCCCGCCTTGACGGGTCGCAGCTCGCCCGTGACCGGGTCGTACGGCGCGCGCGCGTGGTACTTCTCCGTGTCCGGCGCGGGCAGGGGAAAGCCCTTCCCCTTCTCGGTGATCACGTGCACCACCCGTGGTCCCTTGAGCGTCTTGACGATCTCGAAGGTCTGTACCATCTGCGCGATGTTGTGCCCGTCGATCGGTCCGAAGTAGCGGAAGCCGAGCTCCTCGAACAGCATCCCCGGGGACCAGAAGTTCTTGATGCTCTCCTCCATCGTCTTCGCGAAGTCGACCAGCTTCTGGCCGCCGACAATGTGGGAGACCGACTCGATCAACCCCTTGACGCGCTCTCGGATCCGGACGGTGATCGGACTCGCGATGATGGAGCCCAGGTACTTGTTGATGGCGCCAACGTTGGGGGCGATCGACATGCCGTTGTCGTTCAGCACCATGATGATGTCGCGGCCGGAATGGCCGGCGTTGTTCATCGCCTCGTAGGGGAGCCCGCACGTGAGGGCGCCGTCTCCCACCACCGCCACCACTTTGAACTGCTCGCCCACGAGATCGCGCGCCGCGGCGATGCCGTATGCGGCCGAGAGGCCGGTCCCCGCGTGCCCCGCCCCGAACTGGTCGTGCGGGCTCTCGGTGCGCCGCAGGAATCCGGACAGGCCACCCGGTTGCCGCAGCGTCGGCAGGCGATCGTTGCGGCCGGTGAGAATCTTCCAGGGGTAGCCCTGATGGCCCACGTCCCACACGATCTTGTCGCGCGGGGAGTCGAAGCAGTAGCCGAGCGCCACGGTCAGCTCCACCACGCCCAGGCCGGCACCGATGTGACCGCCGGTCTGGGAGACGACGTCGATCAGCCGGCGGCGCACCTCGTCGGCGAGAGGTTGGAGCTGGTCACGCCCCAACCGCCTGATATCTTCCGGGCCCCGAATGGATTCCAGTAGCGCCATCGAACCTCGCTAGTGCGGAATGCGGAGTGCGGAGTGCGGAGTGTCAGGACCGTTGTCGAGGAGCGATCGACCTCTCACTGCAATTCCGCACTCCGCATTCCACACTCCGCACGTTTTCATTCAGTTCGGTCTGGTAACAATGTAGTGCGCCAGCTCCGCCAGCGTAGGAGAAACTAACCCCTGACGAAGGTCGACTTGCCCGCGCCCTCGTCCTTGCCCGCTGTCTTGCCGAGCTGATCGGACGTGGCCGTGGCGTCGAGCACGTCGTCGTAGATCTGGAAGGCGAGGCCCACGTCGGCGCCGTAGCCGCGGAGCGCTTCGCACACCCCGGGCGGCGCCCCGGCGGCGAGTCCTCCGATTACGCACGCGGCGGCAATCAGGGCCCCCGTCTTCCGCCGGTGCACGTCCTCGAGGCTCCCCGCCGGCAGCCGCCGCCCCTCCGCTTCGAGATCCAGCGCCTGCCCCCCGATCATGCCCCCCGCGCCCGCGGCGCGGAACAGCTCGAGGGCGATCGCGCGGCGACGCCCCGGCTCGAGCGCGAGCGCGACCATGCCCGCGTCGAGCACCCGGGCGCCGAGGGCCACCATGTAATAGCCGGCCACCGTGGCGGTCCCGACGTCGAACGCGCGGTGGGTGGTGGGCCGGCCACGACGCAGGTCGTCGTTGTCCATGCACGGCAGGTCGTCGTGGACCAGCGAGTACGCGTGCACGACCTCGACGGCCGCGGCGAGCTCCGCCACCCCCGTCTCCCCGGCGCGTTCTCCGCCTCCCCGGTCTCCGGCCGCTTCGGCCGAGGCGAACAGCAACGTAGGGCGCAGCCGCTTGCCCGTCGACAGCAGGCTGTAGCGGATGGCCGCCGGGAGCGGGTGGCGCCACCAGGCGTCGGCGCGGGCGCCCCACGCTTCGAGCGTCGCATCCACACGGGCGCGGGCGTCCTGGAGGTAGGCCTCGAGGGCGCGGTTAGCCGTCGAAATCCTCGACCTTGAGATTGCCGGCCTTGTCCGAGAGCACCTGCTTCACCTGGGCCTCGGCCGCGGTGAGCCGCTCACGCGCCTCCCGGAGCCGCTCGATGCCCTCTTCGAACAGCTTCAGCGCTTCGTCGAGGTCGAGCTCCTGCGCCTCGAGCCGGCGCACGATCTCCTCGAGGCGGTCGAGCTGCTGCGCGAAGCTCAGGGGCTCGCGGGCGCGTGCCATCACGACCCGGCGGCGCGCGCCGCGACGTCACCGTCGGTGACGCGGAGCCGGAAGCGCAGTCCCGCCGGAAACTGCGCGACCCGCTTCAGCACCCGGCCCTGCTCATCGCGCGCCAGCGCGTACCCGCGCTCGAGGACCTTCAGAGGCGACAAGGCATCGAGGCGGCCGGCCAGCCCCGACAGCTCGTGGCGGTGCCGCTCGAGTCGTCGCTCCAGGGTGCCGGTCAGGCGATCGAGCGTGCGGTCCAGCCGCTCGGCCACGCGTCCCGAGCGCCCGGCGAGACCGCGAGCCAGCCGGGCGCCCAGGTGCGCGAGCTCGACCAGGACGTCAGCCCGGTCGGGGGTGGCCGCCTCGGCCGCGGCGGAGGGTGTGGGGGCGCGCACGTCGGCGACCAGGTCGCATAGCGTCACGTCGGTCTCGTGGCCGACGGCAGAAATCACCGGCACGGGCAGCGCGGCCACCGCCCGCGCCACGCGCTCGTGGTTGAAGGTCCAGAGATCTTCGCGAGAGCCGCCGCCACGACCGATGATCGCGAGGTCGAGTCCATCGACTCGAGACAGCAGCGCCAGCGCGGCGCAGATCTCCTGCTCCGCCCCGTCGCCCTGCACCCGGGTGGGCACCACGAGCAGCTCCGCTACCGGCCAGCGGCGCGCCGTCACCGCGATGATGTCCTGCAGGGCGGCGCCGTCGGGGCTCGTGACGACGGCGATGCGTCGCGGATACCGCGGCAGCGGCCGTTTGCGCGCCGGGTCGAGCAGCCCGTCTTTCGCGAGCGCGGCCTTCGCCTTCTCGAAGGCGAGCTGCCACAGCCCGCCCGCCTCCGTGGACAGGAGGTCGACCACGGTGAGCCGGAACTCCCCCTTTTCCTCCCAAACGGTGGGCCGCGCGAAGAGGAACACCTGCATGCCATCCTGCGGCGGCGCGGGCAGGCGGCGGTTGTCCTTCTGGAACATGACGCAGCGGATCTGGGCGCTGCGATCGCGCAGCGCGAAATACCAGTGGCCGCTTTGCCACGCCTTGAACCCGGAGATCTCCCCGCGCACCCACAACGGCAGGAGTCCGGCCTCCACAACCGCGCGGGCGCGGCGCGTGACCTGGGTAACGCTCCACGCGCCCTCCGGCGAAACGGCCGCGAACAGGTCTAGGCCTTGGCCCACTGGCGCGCCGCCTGCACGGTGTTGTACAGCAACATGGTGATGGTCATCGGCCCGACCCCGCCCGGCACGGGGGTGATGGCCCCCGCCACCTGCTTCGCTTCCGCGAACTGCACGTCGCCCACCAGGCGGTAGCCCTGTTTCGCGGATGGATCCTCTACGCGGTTCACGCCCACGTCGATCACCACGGCTCCGGGCTTGATCATGTCGCCCGTCACGAACTCGGGTTTCCCGATCGCCACGATTAGGATGTCGCCCAGCCGCGTGACCGACTTGATGTCCCGCGTGCGGGAGTGGCACACGGTGACCGTGGCGTTGCCCCCCGGGCCATCCTGAAGTAGGAGCGCCGCCATGGGCCGGCCGACGATGTTGGAACGACCCACGATCACGGCGTGCTGACCCTTGGTCTCGATCTCGTTCTTGACGAGGAGCTGCTGGACGCCGTAGGGCGTCGCGGGGCGAAAGCCGGTCGGGTCGCCGATCGAGACCTTGCCCACGTTCTCCGGGTGAAAGCCGTCCACATCCTTCCCGGGCGTGACGCGGTGCAGCACGCGTTGTGCATCGATGTGCCGCGGCAGCGGCAGCTGGATCAGAATCCCGTGGACTTTGGGGTCCGCGTTCAGGCGCTCGATCAGCTCCAGCAGCTCGGCCTCGGTCGTCTCGCGGGAAAGGCGGAGCGTCTCGTGATATAGGCCGGCCTCGTCGCACGCCTTTCCCTTCATGCGGACGTAGGTGGTCGAGGCGGGGTTGTCTCCCACCAGGACCGCGGCGAGCCCCGGGGTGATCCCGCGTGCCTTGAGCCGGCGGATCTCTCCCTGGAGCTCGGCGCGCATCGCGTCGCCCACCGCGGCACCGTCGAGGAGCTTAGCGGGCAAAATCCACCGCGCGGGTCTCGCGGATCACCACCACCTTGATCTGGCCGGGATACTGGAGCTCGCGCTCGATCTTGCGGGCGATCTGCTCGGAGAGCTCGCTCGCCTTGCCGTCGTCGATCGCGTTCGGGGTCACCACCACGCGCACCTCGCGGCCCGCCTGGATCGCGAACACCTTCTCCACACCCGCGAACTCGCCGGCGATCTGCTCCAGCTGGGTGAGCCGCTTGACATACGTCTCGAACGCCTCGCGGCGGGCCCCGGGCCGGGAGCCGGACACCGCGTCGGCGGCCTGCACGATCACGCTGATCGGCGACTCGTGGGCGACGTCGTCGTGGTGCGCGGCAATACAGTTGATGACGGTCGGGTGCTCGCCGTGCTTGGTGGCTACCTCCACGCCCAGCTGCACGTGCGTGCCGTCGTGCTCGTGGGTGAGCACCTTGCCGATGTCGTGCAGCAACGCGCCGCGCTTCGCGAGCTGCACGTCGAGCTTCAGCTCGGCCGCGATGATCCCCGCCAGCCAGGCGACTTCCTTCGAGTGCTCGAGGATGTTCTGCCCGTACGAGGTGCGGTAGCGCATCCGGCCCACGAGCTGCACCAGCTCGGGGTGCATGCCCTTGATGCCGGTTTCGTACACCGCCTGCTCGCCCGCTTCGAGCACCGAGGCGTCCACCTCGGCGCGTGCCTTGTCGACCACTTCCTCGATTCGGCCCGGGTGGATGCGCCCGTCCGTGATCAGCCGCTCCAGGGCCAGCCGACCCACCTCGCGCCGGACGGGATCGAAGCACGACACCACGACGGTGTCCGGCGTGTCGTCGATGATGACGTCCACACCGGTCGCCGCCTCGAACGCTCGGATATTGCGACCCTCGCGCCCGATGATGCGCCCCTTCATCTCATCGGAGGGGAGAGCGACCGCGGACACCGTGCTCTCGGCGGTGGTTTCGGGTGCGAGCCGTTGGATCGCGAGGGCGAGGATCTTCTTGGCCTCTTTGTCCGCGCTGCGACGCGCCTGCTCCTTCAAGTCGCGGGCGAGGGCCGCGGCATCGTTGCGGGCCTCGTCCTCGAGCCGGCGCAGCAGCTCCTGCTTCGCCTCCTGGGCGGTGAGGCCGGCGAGTTGCTCGAGCTGGGCGCGCGCCTCCAGCTCCTTGGCGGCGAGCGCCTGATCCCGATCCTCCAGGGCCCGGCCGCGCAGCTCGAGGCCGCGGGCCCGCTCTTCCAAGCCGCCGAGTCGCTGCTCGACCAGCTGCTCGTGCCGCTCGATGTCGCGGCGCCGGCGCGCGGACTCTTCCTCGAAGGCCTCGCGCGTCTGCATCAGCTCCTCCTTCGCGGCCAGGACGACGCGCTGTCGTGCTTCCCCCAGGAGCCGCTCGGTCTCCGCCGCGGCCGCACGCGCCGCCGCCTCCGCCGTGCGGCGCTCCACCCGGCGCCCCACCACATAGAACAGCACTCCCGCGGCGACGCCCCCGCCGAAGAGGGCCGAGCCAACCGCCAGCCAGTCCGCCATAGGATTTATCTCCAGCATCGCGCCGCCGCACGCGGAGCGAGAAGCTTTCTACAGTTGTCCCACGACTGCCTTCCGCTTCCCGGGTGGCAGGAGCTTGGTCAAATCGTCGGCCAGCGCCGCGAGGCGGGCTGCGACTTCGCGCTCGCCCTTCTTCGCCTGGAAGAGTTCGTTCGTGATGTCCAGCGCGGCCAGGATCGCCGCCTTGTGCGTTTCGACGATCGGTCCTTGCGCCAGGACCTTCTTCAGGGCCTGGTCCACGTAGGCGGCGACCTCCCGGGTGTACTCGGGCGGCAAGTCGGATCGCACCGTGTACTCCTCGCCGCCGATCATCACCTTGACCGCGTGCTTCTTGGTGCTCACTGAGCCTCTCCGCCGGGACCCGGAGCGCTCCCACCCGCCGGAGCGCCGCGGCCCGCCGAGCGCACTCCTCCGTTGCCGCCGGCCTCGCGCGCCTGCTCCTCGAGAAACGTGAGGCGGGAGAGGAGATCGTGAACGCGCGACCGCGCCGCCTCGACCCGCTGGCGCAGCGTCTTGTTCTCCTGCTCCAGGTCTGCGACTCGGTTCCGCATCTCGGGGTCGGGCTTGGCGGCGGAGCTGCCGCCCCGCCCGGCACTCTCCTTCAGCTCCCCTTCCGCCTTGACGGCGCGCGCGCGCCACGCGGCCACCTCCTCCGCGACGTGGCGAAGGATGGTCTCGAGCTGGTCGAGGACCTGCGCATCAGCTCTCTCTCCGTCGTACGCCAAGCTCACCCTCCAGAGCCTCGAGACCCCGCGTCAGCAACGCGTCCACGTCCCGCTCGCGCAGCGTCCGTTCGGGATCGCGGAACGTGCAGTGCCAGGCCACGCCGCGCTGCCCCACCGGGATGCCGGGCCCCCGATACTCGTCGAACACCTCGAGCCGCTCGAGCAACGGACCCACGGTCCGCCGCAGCACGTCGGACACCTGGGCGGCGGTCACGCCCGGCGGCAGCACCAGCGCCAGGTCCCGCTCGACCGGCGGCTGCAGCGGCAGCGGCCGGTAAGCGACCAGGTTGGATTCGGAGGCGGCCAGGCGCACCTCGAAACCGAACAGCGGACCCGCCCACACCGGCGCGTCCGCCTCGAGGGGGCTGGCCTGCCCCACCACCTCTCCCCCGCGTTGCACCGCTACCCAGCCCACTTCGCCACCCGTTGCAGCTTCCACGTTGCAGCCAGGGGCAGCGGCACTCACAGCTAACTCAAAGTGGTACTTCAGGTCCCATATGTCCATATCAGGTACTTTCGCACCCTCCGACCAATGCGGTGGCCGGCGGGCCCCCGTGAGGACTCCGGCGACGGAAGTCCATTCCTCAGGCCCTCCCGCACTCTTTCGGAAGACGGTTCCCACCTCGAACAGCCGGATATCCCGGTTCCGATTCGCCCAGTTGTACTCCACCCGGCGCACCAGACCGGGTACCAAGCGCCGTCGCAGATGCGCCTCTTCGGCGGACATGGGATTGAGAATCGGCACGGCGTCGGGCCCGTCCGGAGGTCCGAGCGGCAGGGTGCGTGCCTCGAGCAGGCCGGCACGCACCAGCTGCTCGCGGATCCGGGCGCGGGCGCGCTCGTCCGGGGCGTCCGGCACGGTGCCCGGGCGGTAGGCGCGCAGCTCGTCGGGGAAGGTGTCGTACCCCTTGAGGCGGGCGACTTCCTCGATCAGGTCCACCTCGCGCGTCACGTCCGGGCGCCAGCCCGGGACCTGCACGGCGAGCCGCCCGTCTTTCGGCGCCACGAAGAACCCGACCGCGGTCAGCAGGCGCTCCACCTCAGGGCGCTCGATCGTCACGCCGAGGAGCTTGGCGACGCGCTCGGGGCGGAGGAAGATCGTTCTCTCCTGCTGGGGCTGCGGCCACAGGTCGAGCGCCGGCGCGCGCACCTCGCCTCCCGCCACGGCAACGATCAGCTCGATGGCCCGCCGCAGCGCATCCGGCATCCCCAGCATGTCGATCCCGCGCTCGAAGCGGTAACTCGACTCGCTCGACAGCTCCAGCGCCCGGCGCGTGCGGCGGATACGAGTCGGCTGAAAGTAGGCGCACTCGAGCACGAGGTCTCTCGTGTCGGCGCTCACCTCCGATTCGGCGCTGCCCATCACGCCCGCGACGATCGTGGGGTGCTCGGCGTCGCAGATCGCGGTCATGTCCGCGGTGAGCGTGCGCGTCACGCCGTCCAGCGTGACGATCTTTTCGCCCGGCCGCGCGCGCCGCACGACGACCGCGGGCCCACGCAGCTTCGCCAGATCGAAAGCGTGGAGCGGCTGGTTCAGCTCGAACAGGATGTAGTTGGTCGCGTCGACGACGTTGTTGATCGGCCGCTGGCCCACGGCGGTGAGCCGGTCGGCGAGCCAGGCGGGGCTTTGCCGCACCTGAACGCCCCGCATGACCGCTATCATGTACCGGGGCGCGCCCTCTGGATCCTCCAGGCGAACCTCGACGCCGTCCACCACGCCTCGGGCGGACTGGCGGACCGGCGGACTGGCGGACTGGGGCTTCGCTCCCGGAATCGGCGGTAGCTTCACCGGCGCTGCGATCGACGCCCCCAGCTCGCGAGCGGCCCCCTTGTGGCACAGCAGATCGGGCCGGTTGGCCGGCACGTCGATCACGATCTGGTGATCGGCGATCCCCATCGCATCGATGAAGCGCGTGCCCGGTGGGGCGGTCGTGTCGAGCTCCAGGATACCCGCGTGGTCGGCGCCGAGACCGAGCTCCTTGGCGGAGCACAGCATGCCGTTCGACTCGACGCCGCGGATCTTCTTGCGCTCGAGCTTCAGCCCTCCCGGCAGCACGGCGCCAACCGGGGCGTACGGGTAGGTCTTGCCGGCCTGCACGTTCGGCGCCCCGCAAACGACTTGGACGGCCCCCGCCCCGCCACCGGTATCCACGAGACACAGCGACAGGCGATCGGCGTCGGGGTGCTTCTTCACGTCCAGCACGCGGGCGATCAGGACGTCGCCCAGGTCCTGATGCAGCGGCACGACGGCATCGACGGCGGCGGCGTGCAGCGTCAAGCGGTCCGCGACATCACGCGGGTCGAGCGGTCGGTCGAGCAGCGCCTCGAGCCAGCGACGCGACAGGATCATCGTGCGCCGCCCGCGAACTGCGCGAGGAATCGCACGTCGCTCTCGAACAGCAGCCGGATGTCGGGAATCCCGTGGCGGCTCATCGCGATGCGCTCGGGGCCCATGCCCCATGCGAAGCCGGTGTATCGCTCGCTGTCCACGCCGCAGTTCTCGAGCACCGCCGGGTGCACCATCCCTGAGCCGAGGATCTCCATCCAGCCGGTCTGCTTGCACGTGGGGCACCCCACGCCTTGGCAGATCTGGCACTGCACGTCCATCTCGGCCGACGGCTCGGTGAACGGGAAAAACGACGGACGGAATCGCACGCGCGTGTCCGGAGCGAAGAACCGGCGCGCGAACGTGGCCAGGGTCGCCTTGAAGTCCACGAAGCTGATGCCCTCGTCCACGGCCAGTCCCTCGATCTGCTGGAACACCGGGGAGTGCGAGGCATCGAACGGGTCGCGCCGGTACACCTGCCCCGGAATTACGACGCGGATGGGCGGCGGGTAGCGCTCGAGGGTGCGGATCTGCACCGGCGAGGTATGGGTGCGCAGCAGCAGATCCCCGCTCAAATAGAACGAGTCCTGGGCGTCGAGGGCCGGGTGATCCTTGGGGAAGTTGAGGGCGAAGAAGTTGTAGCGCTCGGTCTCGGCCTCGGGACCCACGGCGCGCGTGAAGCCGAGCTCGCGGAAGATCTCACAGATCTCGTCCACGACCTGGGTGACGAGGTGGAGCCCGCCCCGCCAGCCGGCGCGGGCGGGCATGGTGAGATCCACGTTGGTGACGGCGCCGGCGGCGCGCTTGAGCTCGCGCTCGCGGGCGTCGAAGGCGGCCTCGAACTCGCGCTTCAGCGCGTTCGCGGTGGCGCCGACCTCCTTCTTGGAGGACGAGTCGAGCTTGGGCAGGCGTGCAAGAATCTGGGTGAGCGCGCCGGCCTTGCGTCCGAGGATCTCGGTCTTGAGATCGGACAGCCGGCGCTCGTCCGCCTGCGGAATGTCCTTCAGACGCTCCCGCAGCTCGGCGAGGGCTGCCAGGAGGTCGCGCATGGTCAGAGCGCCTGCTTGGCGACCTCCGCGAGCTGCTGAAACGCGACGGGATCGCGGACGGCGAGATCGGCGAGCACCTTGCGGTTGATCTCCACGCCGGCCTTGCGGAGCCCGTTCATGAGGCGGCTGTAGGAGAGCTGGTGCAGCCGCGCGGCGGCGTTGATGCGCGTGATCCAGAGCCGGCGGAAGTCGGCCTTCTTGCGGCGCCGGTCCCGGTACGCGTATTTCTGCGCCCGCTCGACGGACTCCTTGGCCGCCTTCCACAGCTTGGACCGCCCGCCGAAGTAGCCCTTGGCGAGCTTCATGATCTTGTTCTTGCGCTTCAGGCGCGCGACGTTGCTCTTGACGCGGGGCATGGATCGCTCCTTACACCATCAACAGACGCTTGAGACGGTGCTCGTCGCCCTTCGACACCAGCGTGGGCTTGCGCAGGCGACGCTTCCGCTTGGGGTGCTTCTTGGTCAGGATGTGCCTCTTGTAGGCATGGTATCGCCGCAGCCGACCGGCCCCGGTGAGCCGGACGCGCTTGCGGAGCGCGCGCTTGCTCTTCTGCTTCGGCATGGTAACAACCTCTTGGGTGTTAGGTGATGGGTGTTAGGTGCTAGGTCCCTAACCCCTAGCCCCCAGCCCCTAGCCCCTTCATTTCGGCGCCAGCACCATCGACATGTTGCGGCCCTCGAGCTTCGGGTCCTGCTCGATCTTGGCGATGTCCTTCAGCTCGTTCGCGACTCGGTCGAGCACTGCGCGCCCTAGGTCGATGTGGGCCATCTGCCGGCCCCGGTACATCATCGTCACTTTGACCTTGTTGCCGTCCTGCAGGAACTCGCGCGCGTGCCGGGTCTTGAAGGCGAAGTCGTGATCGTCGATCCCCGGCCGGTACTTCACTTCCTTCAGATGGATGACGTGCTGCTTTTTCTTGGCCGCCCGCGCCGCCTTCGCCTCCTCGAACTTGAACTTCCCATAGTCCATGATCTTCGCGACCGGGGGTCGCGCGAGCGGCGCTACCTCGACCAGGTCGAGGCCTCGCTCCTGCGCCGCGGCCAACGCTTCCTCCACGGTCAGCACGCCGAGCTGCGCGCCGTCGGGGGCGATCACGCGGATCGGGCTGATCCGGATCTGCTTGTTGACTCGGATGCGCGGGGCTTTGTTGTTCGGGCTTTCGATGGCCAGGTGGCGTTCTCCTCCACGAGAAAGAAAAAGCGGACTCCGGCTGCCCGGGAATCCGCTCGACCTCACCCCCTGGCCCCCTCTCCGCTATGCGGAGAGGGGGCGCGGGGAGTCAGGCTTCGGAAACCCTAGAGCACTCTCCCTCCGGAGAGGCAGCGGGTGAGGCGCACTCGGGCGCCCGCTTGCCGATTGTCGGGGCTAAGTTTAGCCCGCCAAGAGCGGGTCCACAAGTGCAAATGCCTTCCCGTCATGCCCCAACCGGCCCGCGACCACCGCCGGATCATGTTCGAAGAACAGCAGCCAGCCCTCCGCTTCCGCTCGCGCGTACAGCCGTCGCTTCGACTCGAGGGTCACGAGCGGCTCCAGGTCGTATCCCATGATCCAGGGGAGCGGCAGATGGGCGCTCGTGGGGACGAGGTCCGCGAGGAAGCACACCCGCTCGCCGCCGCTCTCCACCAGCACCGACTGGTGATAGGGCACGTGCCCCGGCGTCGGCAGGCAGCGGATGCCGGGAAGCGGCTCCGCCTCCCCGTCGATGAGGTTGAACGGGACCGGCTCGAAGTTGGGCGGGAGGTAGCTCGCCGCCGTGCGCTCATTGGTGTGCCGGGCAAACTCGAGCTCTCTCCGCTGGACGACATAGCGGGCCTTGGGGAAACTCAGGCTCACGCGCCCCGACGGATCACGGAAGGTATTACCGCCCGCGTGATCGAAATGGAGGTGGGTGTCGATCACCCAGCGGACGTCGGTGGGGGCGTAACCGAGCTCCGCGAGCGCATCCTCCAGCTGGGTGCGACCGTCCTTCCCTTCGTTCGCGACTCCGTAGATGTCCTTGAACTTGGCGTCTTCTTTGTTGCCGAGCCCGGTGTCCACGAGGACCAACCCGTCATCGTGCTCGACCAGCAGACAGCGGAGCGCCAAAGGGATGCGGTTGCGGTCATCGGCCGGAATGCGGCGCTGCCACAGGGGTTTCGGCACGACGCCGAACATGGCGCCGCCGTCGAGCTGCTGCGAACCGCCCTCCAATGCGTGACACCGGAACCGGCCCACGTGGAAAGTGGTGTGGGTCATTCGCCGAGTGCGGAATGCGGATTGCGGAATGCGGAATTGCAGTGGGAGTTCGGTCGCGCAGCGACCTCCGCGCTGGCACTCCGCATTCCGCACTCCGCATTCCGCACTTTCTTGTGCCGCGGCCGGTCGTGCAGCTCAATCAGCTGTTCCAGCGTCTCCACCCCCCGGTCCCGCGCGCGCCCGAGCAGCGCTCGCAGGACGTACGCGGTCGCGATGGCGTCCCCGAAGGCGCGATGGCGTGCCGGGTTGTCGACGCCGAAAAACGTCGCCACGTGGTCGAGGCCCCGGTGGCGCAGCTCAGGCACGAGGCGGCGGGTGAGACGGACCGTGCAGAGGGGCCGGCCGCCGGGCGCGGGAACGCCCACCGCGGTGCATTCGGCCGTGAGGAAGCGCCAGTCGAAGCGCGCGTTGTGGGCGACGAACACGCCGGCGTCGAGCGCTCGTCCGAGGCCGGCCACGATGTCTCCGAAGCGAGGGCGACCGACGACCAGACCGTCGGTGATGCCGGTGAGGCGCGCCACCCACGGCGGAATCGGGGTCCCCGGATCGAGCAACGCCTCGAACGCGAGGTGGATGGTTCCGCCCTCGAGGATCGCCACCGCCACCTCGAGGATCCGGCCACCGCGTTGGGCCCGCACGCCGGTCGTTTCCACGTCCACGACGGCGAAGCGGGTGTGCTGCAGGGACTCAGGGCCCAGGCTAGAGGTCATCCCTCCGGAGCGGCAATGACATGCACCGCGGACCGCCGCCGCCTCGGACCAGCTCACTCCCATCCATCGTGATCACGGCTCGCTCACCGTCGTCCAGCACGTCCTCACCCGTCAGCAGGTTCACGGCGGACACGGTCTTGAACCCCGTATGCTCGAGCTCGCGCAGCGTACCCTCGTTGCGGGCGTAGGTGACGGTCACGCCGGGTCGCACCGCGAAGAAATTGCAGGCCGAGGACCACTGCTCGCGCTCCTGGAGCGAGCGGTCCGACCCGCCGCAGAACACCGGCTCGAGCGGCTGATCCACCGCTTGCATGGCGGCGAAGAAATTGGGCATCTCCTTCACCCCTTTCGATTTCTTGCGGCGGTGCAGCACCGCGAGGCGCTCCGGCCCGACGAAATGCGGTGGATAGACGCAGCACAGCTCGCGGTCGAGCTGCGTGAAGATCATGTCCAGGTGGATCGCGGTGCGCTCGTTCGGCAGCACCACGACGATCACGTCCTTCACGCCGCAATGCTCGAACACGAGGTCGCACAGGTGGTCGAGCGCCGCGGGGCTCGA
>WNGK01002037.1_pt1 | contig 22617 bp, 22 predicted proteins | sample 5400601 | NCBI WGS metagenome assembly WNGK01 (sample SAMN13153376, study PRJNA577476) | soil metagenome | isolation source: 60 cm soil or saprolite under Garry oak tree replicate 1 | place: USA:California | collected 2016-06-15
TTCCCGGACTGCCATTCTCACTGTTGTTGGGAGTTGTTGGAATGTTGCTGACCGCTGCAGCTACAGGGACTCTAGTTTTCTAGATGCGTCGCGGAGCGAATTGAAATGATAATCAGCCAGGCTATTCTCGACGCGGTGTCTTCTGTCCACTAGAACTGTCTTGAGTCCTGAGATGTATCCTCCTCCAATGTCGTGTATTTCCGAGTCGCCAACCATGACCGCTTCTTCTGGTCGAGCCTTGAAGTGCATTAGTGCATATCGGAATATTCCCGGATCCGGTTTTCTGATCCCGACCGTGGCCGACGTGATGATCTCGTCGAAGTATTTTGTGAGTCTGACGTTGTCGAGGATTCCCATGGCTACCTCGTGCGATGATACGTTGGAAATTATTCCCAGCTTTACATCTCCTCTCGAGAGCTTCTGTATCGTCGAGTGGGCGTCGTCGAATGCGACAGCGTTCGCCGCGCGGGCTTTCACGATGATTTCAATGGCTCTGTTGACGAGTTGGTCTGATGGGTTGTCTCCGATTATTCGTTCCAGTAACTGTCTCGTCCAGACCTGAATCGGAATTTCTACGTGATGTCTTGATCGAATGGTTTCGTTGATCTTGTAGCCTTCGTGGTAGAGTTCGAACATTCTCTCGGGGGATACTTGTTTGGGCAGTATCGGGCTAATTTCGCGAAGAGCGTTCCTCGTCACCATGTTGTCTTCTATGTTCTGAGTGACGAGGGTCTCGCCTAGGTCGAAGAAGATAACCTTGGTCGGTCGAGACATTGGCCTACCGCGTTTTTGTCGCCTTGTTCATGGAATTAGGTTTGTTGCGGGCTCCAAGAATTGTAGTCTGCGACTCCTCAGAGGGTTTCCTGGAAGAACACTCTCGCGTCGCGAGAATAGAATTGCTACCCCCCTTTTTTTCTGATGCCTCTCGCCAGTTGGAACTGTTCTGGGCGAGTCTCGCGTTTTGACGCGCAGAATTGAACGGTCGAATGTTTTTCCAGAGTGGAAATTGAGCCTATGGCGCTTCGTGAAAGTCTCGTGATCTGAAAACGCTTGCCTAGATTTGCGATCTAAGCTTATTCTGCGATTGTCCAGTTTCAAACGGTACAGTCTGCGGATTTCTGTTCTACGAATTCACTGAGAAGATTACTCTCTGTCAATTCCCTTCCAGAGTCGGGTTTTGTGTCGCGGGGAGCAACTGCTTTTGAGATCTTTCGACGAGGGGTCTTCCCAGTTGAAACTGATGTGGGCGAGCTTTGCGTTTCAGGGCGCAGAGTGGAATCGTTGACCGTTTTTCTAGTCGTGGATTAAGCGTAGAGATCAGCGTGAAGATCCCGCGATCTCAAATCGCCTGCCCCGATTCCGGATCAGGGCTTGTTCCGGGCCATTTTCGGTGGCAGAGTCCTACCTATCAAACACTCGTGGGCTCCTGCTTTGAATTGTCTTGGAAAATTCCAGGATGGTAACTGGTCTGGTAACCGCGGATGGTAACAGTAGGGCTGGCGCCATCTGTCGGATGTGTAGTAAATGGCTAGGGTCGCTCGGTAACGGGCTTCGAGTCTAGTTTGCGCCGTATCGTAGTACTGCTGCGACTTTGCCGAAGGAGTCGCGGAGCATTCGTCCTTCTTCTGTCTCTTCAGAGATGACTTCGACCTTGCTTGCTGATTTTTCCGCATATTCCAGGAAGCTGTCAATGATGTCTCCATGATCTGTGGCCTCGAGCATTGGCTTGCCGCAGTTCTTGCAGGGTCTCGTCGCTAGTTCGTTGATGACTGCGTGGGCTTCGTATCTGGTCCCTCTGAACTCTTCAATATTCCCACAGTTCTTGCACTTGAGGACTACCCGTTCTCCCTCCAGTTTCTCCGAGATGAGGAGCATGTCGACTATTCCTTTCTCAAGATACTCCTGGACCTTCTTCTCTCCGAACGCCGCCTTGCCAGTTTCGTGTCCTAGCTCGTAAAGGAATTTCTGGACAAGCTGTTTCTCTTCCCCATACCTAACGCCTTTGAGTATCTCACCGCTTTTCTCGACGACCTCTTCGACTCCTGCTTCGCTAGTGTAGCTGGTGTCGATTAGCGAGAGGACTTTCTTCTTGAGCGTGTATTGCAGAAACTCACCTTCCTCAAATACGTACTTTGTGGGTCCGGGTCCGCCGATGATGATTCCCTTCAAGTCTGGAATTTCCAGCATCATCTCGTTGAAGTGCTGGCCGACGCGTTTGTAGTAGTCGTTGATGACTTGTTCTCTGATCCGCTCGAACCTTCGAGCCGACTGTCCCCCGGCCCTACTCTTGCCCGGTGTTCCCGAAGTGAAAGTCTTCAAAATCTCTACTCTGCGTCCCTTCAGAGTAGCAACGACCGCTTCGGTCCCGTCAATCACGAGAATCCCGTAAGTGTCTTTGTCGGCGACGAGCGCGAGTAGTGGTTCGACGTGGAATCGGGCGTCGCATCTGTAGAAGCCGACGATAATCGGTTCCGGCGGAATGAGAGTGTAAGTCTCCATTTTCTCGCTGCCAGCTCCGTTCTGCGGGATTGCGCCTGCGAAGATTACCAGTCCCGTCGGAGGTGGTTCTTTGAAGAGCTTGAGTCGTTGCATTGTTCGTTCGATCCCGTCTTGGACGTTGTTCCGGGTCGTTCGCGATTTTATGTTGACAGCAGTGCCGAGTTCTTCGCGCAGCTGTCCCAATACTTCGTGTATCTTCCTGTCGGGTGGGACGTAGAGGCTGATGAGTTCTGTGCCTCTTCCCTCTTTCTTTGCTAGCTGTTCGAGGGTTCGTTTGAACTTGAATCGTGCGACAGAGTCTGGTCCTGGCACCTAGGGTCCTCCCGCCTTTGAAAATCCTTGCTTAAGGGCTTGGCCAGAGCGGCCGCTAATCGTTCAGAGAGAAACGTTACGCGTCGAACTGGATTCTACCGGAATCTTACTCGTCACTTTGACCAGTCCTCAGCATCAATAGTGCCTAGAATCGTATTAAATCCTTGTTTCTAGAAGTCGTACACGACCTGACTCTTTGCTCGAAGTAGCGGTCCGAGGAGTCCTTCGACCTGCTTCTCCATTCTAATATACCGAATCCGTTTGTTTCTGGATTCCAGACACGGATGAAAGCGGTTGTAAAGCTGGGGGGTGCCCTGTTCAAGCGGGACCCAGATGTTGACGCGTTGCGAAGCATGGGAAAGGTCCTGTCCAGTTTCGCGAGCGAAGGAAATCAACTAGTGACCGTTGCAGGGGGCGGTCAGAACGCGCGAGTCTACATTGACGTCGCGAGGAAGCTCGGTGCGGACGAGTCGACCTGTGATCTGCTCGGGATAAGCGTAACGAGGGCCAATGCAGAACTGTTCAGACTCGCTCTGGGAAGTGTCGCGGCTACGAAGATTCCAACAATGCTCTCAGAGTTAGCTCACTATGTGAGTCCCGGGAAGGTAGTAGTCCTCGGAGGCCTTCAACCGGGGCAGTCGACCAATGCTGTTGCGGCTCTTGCGGCTGAGATTACTCGTGCGGACTTCCTTGTCATCGCAACTGATGTTCAAGGAGTTTACACTGCCGATCCCAAGAAAGATCCGAAAGCTAAGATGCTGAGGTCGGTCAGTGTTGACAAGTTGCTAAGCTGGGCGATGGCCGGAGATGTTTACGCGGGTAAGTATGAACTGCTAGATCCTGTCGCGCTGAAAATCATGCAGAGGGCGCGGATTCCGGCGAGATTCGTGTCGCTGGAAGATCCGTCCAACATCACTAGTGCTCTCCGAGGTCGAGATATCGGAACCCTCGTATCTTATTCGTGAAGGGTTGTTTGATGAAACTGCTAGATCTGTTTCAATCCAAAGCCCAGGTCAGACTTGTCGAACACTTGTTGCAAAACACGGACAAGGTCTTCAACCAGGCCGGCCTCGCGCGGGTCTTGGACGTGTCCCCGTCGACTGTTGCGCGGATCGCAGAGCCGCTAGTTAAATGTCGAGTATTATTGTTCGAAAGATACGAGCAAGGTATGAAGATCTTCGCTCTAAACAAAGAAGAACCTGCGGCCCGCAACTTGATAGACTTCTACGAGAAGATTCGGCAGCTGTGACAATTCAGGAACGAATGATCTTACCGTTTGGACGCTTGCCGCTTCGTACCCTAAGTTTCTTTCTGACTGATTGGCTAGTTAGTTCGCGAAGAGCATCTGCGGCAATCCATTTTGCTGACTTGGAATCAGAATATCGGATCTTCGCGCAGGTCTTGATCGCCGCTGCATTCAAGCTCAAGTTTCTTTTTCCGATCTGTCTCAGCGCCCAATTTACAGCTTTCTTGACGAAGTTGCGTTCGTCTGAGGCTTCTCTAACTATTAGTGGAAGAAAATCTAGAAACGTCTTGTTCGAGGCTTCTTTGTCATGAACAGCCAGTTCAGCCATTAGAACAAAGCCTGCTCTCTTAACGTACTCTTCCTTTCTCTTGGACCATTCGTATGCTTTCCTGACCGCGAATTCTGTCTTGTCCAGTAGGTTTCCGCAGCAACCATCCACAACGTCCCAAGAGTCGAAGTCAGCTGCCCACCTCTCCATCTGATCCTCGGTGACCATTACTGGGTCGTCGACCATGCCCGCTAGAATGCGAGCCTCGTGCATCCCAGTTCGCCAGAGCTGTTCGGCTATGTAATGGTTCTTCCCGATCTTTCGGGCCATCTCTCGGAGTTGCGGAATTGGGACCCCGAAAGCCATGCGTGTCCGTATTCCAAAGTGTACCATTCCCACAAGGGCGTTCGGGTCACCTCTTCTCTTGATTTCGTAAATTACCTGATCGAGTACCGATAATGAAGAGTGTTTTCCGTGGCTCACGACTGGCGGGTTTCTCAATGACGTTCGGTGGTTGCTGAGTCCCCGACAACCCTAGAAAAACTGTTTGAATCCGTGCGGGGGCGAACGGACTAAGGTCCCATTCCGGATGGACCTCTGCCCAAGGCTTAGTCGTCGATATTCGCGGTAGCATAAATTTGGTAGTGACCGTAGCGGCATATGTATCGTGTCAATGCGGGACGCCGAGAAAAGGCCGTAGACACAGTTGCATTATCGATACGAGTGATGAACGAGAGGAACACGCTTATTCTCTGTGACTATTCGTCTTCGACCATTCTTCGTCTGCTGTAGGCTCAGGCTACTATCTTTCGCCGACCTTGATGGTTGTATGTTTGTATAATTTGGTTCTGCGCATTGTGCGTCTTCATTCTCCTCTTGGCAGTTGCAAGTTCTGCAGCGGCTCTAATGTGTAGGACGGCGATTGCTGATATCATGCCCACCAATGAGCCGATTGCCAATAGCCATGCACTTGTCGTTATCCCTCTGGGGAGTAGGCAGCTGAGGCAGAGTCCTCCGCCTGAGGGTTGAGCAGAACTATTCAGGACGTGTATAGGCACGGACTGTGTTCTATTCAATGATGGGTCGTTGCTGACGCTCGCGGTGAAGCTGATCATGTATCTCCCACCCGCTTGGCTTGAGCTGGGTGTGAAAGAGAAGGCTCCGCTCGCCGCGTCAAAGACCATGTTCGGGGCTAGCCCTGTGGCGGAGAGTATGACTGTTCCTCCGGTTCCGGTAGGGTCGGTTGCAGAGACCGAGAAGTGCAGGTTTGTTCCTACGGTCGCGTTCAAGGGACCGGGCGCCGTAATGATTGGAAGAACATCTGCCGAGACGAGAGTAATAATCACGTAGGTTTGGGCCGACGAGACGCCGTTAGCGACGATGAAGCTCACGGTGTACGTTCCCGGCGCATCCGCCGTGGTGGGGGTCCACGTGAACGTGCCGGAGACCGGTGAGGTCCCTTGTATGGTTGCGAAGCTTGAGTCTAACGGTAACTGGTTGGCAGAGAGAGTTAAACTGGGTGTCGGGACCGAAGAGTCCGTCGCTGTCACTGTGAAGGTAACGGTTGAGGTCTGAACAACAGTCTCTGTGGATGGAGCGGTTAGGATCGGCGAGACCTGAGTCCCAACATTGATGGTCAGGGATCTGGTTCTTGTCAAGGACCCGCTAGTTCCTGTCACGACCACCGTGTAGGACCCTACGGTTGTTGGGCTAATTGTCAATGTTGATGTTCCAGATCCACTGATAGTCGCTGTGCTGAGTGCGCCAGTTACACCTGTCGGACTGGAGACGCTCAACGCCACAATTGACCCAAATCCGTTGAGAAGGTTCAGGCTGATAGTGGAAGTTCCTTGTCCTCCAGTATTAATGGAGAGGCTCGAGGGGTTTGCTGATAGGCTAAAGTCTTGGAAGGTGAATGTCGCGGTCGCCGTATGGGTCAAGCTGCCGCTCATGCCAGTGACTGTCAACGTATAGGTTGACGCGGACGAGGATGAGCACGAGACTGTTGCGGTACCGTTGGCTGCGAAGCTAGTTGATGATATGGCACCGCAGTTCAGCCCAGATGGCGCGCTGATTGTCAGGGCGACCGTGCCTGTCAACCCGTGAATCAGGGTTATAGTAATCGTAGACTTTGCGGACGAGCCAACGTTCGCCGCGGACGGCGAAGTCGCGCTCACTGCAAAGTTGGGGGGAGTACCGAATGAGAAGGCGGCGGTAGCCTGGTGAGTTAACGAGCCACTAGTAGCAGTGATGGTTACGGAGTAGACGCCCTGGCTGTTCGAGCTGCAGGACAGAGTCGCTGTTCCAGAGCCGGTGACGCTGGTCGGTGTCACGGAGCCACAGATTAGTCCGGAGGGGATCGCGTCCGAGATCGCGATCGTTCCTGAGAAGCCGTTGAGCGGGTTCAGGGTGATGGTAGATGTTCCGGACGAGCCTGTGGAGACAGCCGCAGGCGAAGAGGCGCTAACTGTAAAGTCGCGGAAGTTGAAGGTTGTGGTTGCGGAATGGCTGAGTGATCCGCTTGTTCCGATGATAGTTAGTGTGTAGCTGCCAGTGTTGGCTGCGGTGCATGAGACTGTGGCGGTGCCTGAACCACTAACGCTGCTTGGACTAAATGAGCCACAGGTCAGACCTGAAGGAACAGTGTCAGCGAGAGTGACTATTCCTGCGAAGCCGTTCAGTGCCGTAATTGTAATTGTTGAAATGACTGACTGGCCTACGTTGACTCCGCTAGGTGAAGTGGTTGAGATAGTGAATGAGGTTCCGGATGTGCCAATGGTCAGAGTGATGTTGTACCAGTTTGTGTTGATGGTGCTAAAGTCGTAACCCTCTGAGCCTATCTCTATACCCACTAACGTGCATGTATTGCTGAGAGGAATGCCCCAAGCGGTTTCGGCATTAGCACATTGAGCTGCCACACTTGCAGTAAGTGTACCCTTTCCACCTGGACCCAGTTGTAGTGTAGCTATGCTATATCCGCAAGCACCCACGCCAGGGTCGCTTCCTCCACCATATGTTGTGGTTGTGCCAACAGGCGCGTCAACACCTCCGGTGTCCTGCACTCGAACTTGACTGTCAAGCCAACTACTCCCAGAATAGGTTCCGCAAGCAGACACCGTAGAAGCGAGCTTGAAGTAAAGAGACATGAATAGATTGTAATGAGGCCCAGGACCGGACGGCCCGCTGCACGTAGCGCCAAGGCTTCTGCTTAGGAAGTCTACTGATACCGAGACCGATGTTATGTTTGATGGTAGGGCAGTCCCTTGGGACGGGCCTTGTGCCGGAGGCGGAGTACCTCTGATCAGACTATCATAGTAACTACTAGTCCAGTCGCAGACACTGGGGTTACTATGACGTATCTCAGCAGTCCCATTGGAGGCAACTGACAAAGTGCTTGGAGAGAGAAAGTTACCACAGGTCCAGTTGGTACAGTCAAACGTATTAGCGCTTATGATGGCACTAACCGTGAAAATCTGGCTTGTCGTGAACACGTTTGCGGCACTATCCCGTACAGTCAGTGTTGCATTGTGGGATCCCGTCATAGTGAATGTAGCCGTAACCGTCGACCCAGATCCCGCTGCTGCTCCGCTCCAAGAGTAGGTGTATGGTGGAACCCCGCCCGTAGCGGCCGCGGTGAACGTTACAGCTGTACCTACAGTGGGGGTCGAGGGTAGGTAAGCGAAGCTCGCGGATAGAGGAGGAAGAGTGGTCGCTCCCATGATATCTCCCGTGAGCCCGGTCGCTGCCGCATCATTCGATGTTAGCGTCGACAGCGCCCAATTGTCCTCGAGCAGTCGGAGGATAGAAAACTCATCATAACTGTTGCTTGGTGAAATATATGCCGTCTTTACTCCTGTGCCATAGAATAAGATTGGAGCCGGGTCATATTCGTCCCACCATAGGATGAGCAGGGTTCTCATTCCGGGCTTGAATACATTGCTCGCCAATAGAGAACCTGAAGATGGACTGGCTACTGTGCCTGATCCTACAAGGAAAGTCTTGAGATAGGAGTCTCCAGTGGAGATCGAGTTATCGTGCATGTTGTGATTGTCTGTCGGGGTATACCAGAGGAAGCTCGGTGGGTTAGCCGAGTTTGCCGCAGATATGTAGTTACTTGTTGAGACTGAGCTTGAAGTGAAGATGTTTGGACTGCTAGAAGTACCAGTAAAGCCCGTGAAGGGAAAGTGGTCATTACCTCTCGGACAACCAGCCTCGCAATAGGCTTGCCAAGTCAGTCCAGCAGATTGTAGACTGCCCATCAGAGTCGGAGAGTTGATACAGCACGAATATCCGTCAGAAATGCCCTGGTCAGAACCTGAAATTAGAGCCGTGTAACAACCTGCCGAACAGCCGCCTATTGACCGCCCATTTGCGCCATAGCCATGATAGAGGGGTACAGTTGAGCCAAACGGCAATAGACTCGTTATGAATGGTGCACTCATGCTTCCAAGACCGCTACCCATTACATCAGCGTAGTTCTGGTTCTCCATTGCTATCATAACGACATGGTCGAAATTGGATCCCGTCGGAGCAGCCAAGACGGGCCTCGGCAATATCAGAAGGGTACCGCTCATAATTGAGAGTACCATGAGTAGTAATGGTAATCCTATTTTTTTCAGACTGTGGTCTACGCTCATTTTGTTCCTCTCCTCATTGTGTCGGTTCGGTTTCCCTACGCGATCAGCAAGGGATTCGTTCGGGGTCTTAGCAGAGAACCAGACTCTTTTTGATGAGCGAGTTCCCCGGCAAGAACTAGTATTGCCTGAAGATTCACAAAGGCATCTTTGAACCAAGCCAAACCGATCCCAGTTCTTGAGCCGATCTTCAAGTGGACAGTAGCGTGTGCTGACATGCTAGAATGCTCGTCCGCCTGCGACCACGAGATCCTCAATGCTCATATCGTTCTAACCTCACTTCTATGAAGGAACTGTTCGGACAGGGTGCGCAGGTCGTTAGAACGTAGACTGCCCTTTCGGCGTAAGGCCAAATCTCGGTTCCGCACTGGCGCCAAACATTCTACTGAAAAAAAGATTGGATTTCGAAGCGCCCGTGGCCACCACTCTCGGCGAACCCTCATCAGAGTCCAGAGGCAGGGTCAGGAATACGCTCCTCCGCACCCGTCTCTGCGACTCCCAGTGGTTGGCGGGATTGAAGACAACCTTGGTCCCCATCGCTCGACGAACCACAATCAAAAGAGAAGAGTAATTAACGATTGCCTTGATCGGAGATATTCACCCTTTCGAAGTCTCCGGTATGACGTGGATATCTGGGGGTTGCAAGGCTGGACAATCTATGATTCAGAAACATGGATTGCCGCGTTTTCGGTGGAGAGCCGGGTTTTTGAGCGAGATTATCATAGGCCGTCTTAATCACCTTAGGGTTCCCTAGGTGAACGCATGGCCGAGGAATGATCGGTGCCTGCTCATCCGAAGGAGTATCCTATCTCTCGCCAATATTTGCCGCATCTGCAATTGAACATGTTTTGCCCACCGGTTGGGATGATTATCGACGTTGGTTCTTGGTTTGAGAGTGGCTCTAGATAGCAAATGTCTTGGGCACACATCTCTGAACAAGTTCAAAATAGACGAAAGCTGAGTGATTCGGATCCAGTCGATAGCGGTCCGTAGTAGGAGAAGGAGATATGTCAGAGCGTGTGCACGGTGAAACCGTTTGCTCCGTAGCCGGTCACAAGTTCGGCCTGAAGATCCGTGGATGGGCCTCCAATGTCTGGAGATAAGACGGTAGCTTGTCCTTCTATTATGTTCCAGTGGGCGGACGCTCTGTGTCTCCACCATTCTGCCATCTCACTGAGCATCATGATCTGACACTCAGGGTCGGAGACGAAACTCTGGAGGAGTCGGAGATACTCGGGTTCGTATTCTACGGTTCCAAATTCATATTCGGGATGCACAAGCAGGACGCACGGAGCTCCTAAGCCCCGCATCCACTTGGAGAGGCGCAAGAGCAAGTCGACGGCGGCTGATGGCTCTTGCCCTGCGACCCTGATCAATTGGTGATCTTGGGGAAGCGAGACAGGAATCTCCAACGTGTCAGCGATCTCGAAAGGGAAGACGGTGCCGACGCCGTGAGCGCCGAGCGATGTTGGGGAAAGGATTTCCCAAGATGGACACGAAGAGTCGTACGCGTAGCCTGCCTTCGCGGTAGCTGAAGCCAAGTCTGCGTTGTGCTGTAGAAGTGGGGACCGGAATCCGTGAGTCTCTCGACCTGTCAACTTTTCCAATCTCTGTTTGCAATCCTTCAGCCGCTGGACCTTCGCTTCAGAACCGAAGAATATGAGTCTCCCGTCATGCATCGTATCATGTGCACCGACTTCTCCCGTCTCTGTTAGGATGTCCAGAGATCCGGCCGGCAGCGGATAGCGGGAGCTTGGAACATTCCAAGTGGACTGGATTCCCAGATTTCGTTCTACAGCAAGAAGCCTTGGAGCTCCCGTCTCAAGCCCGGCCTTGGTCTCAACATCATGGGTCACGGCTAAGGCGTAGGATTTTCCACTCTTCCAGAAGGCAATGCGAAGAATAGGACCCGAAGACAAGACTAGGCTAGCTAAGAATATTGTCCTAAGGCATTCGACAGGGCCCAACTTGTCCTCGGTGATTTCGTCTGCTCCTTTGGAGGATCGGAAAGATCGGTCCCGAACGAATCGCGGTATTGACTGGTACGAGAAGGGCAACTTGGTTGCTAGCCAGAATCTCCTGCTCGGTTTGTCTTCGAATCCTCCGATGACCCTTCTAACATACTCGCCCACAAGGTCTATGGCCAAGAGATAGATCTCTGTTCCACGGATTTTCGAAAAGATCGAGATGTCTCCGGATCGTAGGACAGGATCGAGATTAGGTCCGGAAAATTCATGGACTTCCGTTCTCAGCGAGACTTCTACGTCACGTCCGGCAGGGAGACGGATCAACGCGCGCCTCGAGTTCAACGAAAGTCCATGGTCTCGGGCAATCTTCTCAGCCCCCTCTCTCCCAGCGGGCGAGACGATGACTGGAGCATTTCTCGCCTGTGCTATCCCATGACCAGTTGTAACGACGGTATGCTTTTCGTCTGGCTCAGTTTTTGCCCGATATGGTATCTTCCAGAATTCCGCGTAATCTCTCAATATCTCTGAGTCGGAGACATTTGCGGCTTCGACTACTATGGGTCGATATTGAGATACTAGGGTCAATTTTAGTGTCTGGCTCCGAGCCGAAGTAGGACTATCGGCCCCACTATTTGCTGCCAGTCTTTCAAAGGGGATATGTGAGAGTATGACTCTCTCTTCGCGTACGAATAAACTTTGGACACTGGTCGCTCGGTGAATCTGTAGCCTAGCGTCAGGACCTTGTAGTGGAGGTAGTATTCCAGCTCGTATCCGTTCAGCCAGTCCTGCCAGACGTTGATTCGAGGATCCTCAAGTATCGCGGCTCGATAGGCTCTGAAGCCGTTAGTGACTTCGGTACAACGGACGCCCGTGAGGAACGTCCAAACAAAAGGGAACAGGCGCGTGAAGATTCTTCTAAAGAAAGGAGTCCTCTCGCCTTTCCCTCCAGGAAGGAATCTCGATCCCTGTACATAGTCGAATCCGTTCTTGGATATGGGTTCAGTCAATCGAGGGATTTCCCTGGGATCGTCCTTACCATTGCCTGCCATTACAACGATTAAGTCGAATCTGTGAGAGAGTGCGTATCGGTATCCCTCCTTGATCGCGAAGCCTATTCCATTCCTCGTAAGGTTCTCGATAATAGTGACCGGAACTTCAGTTCTTTTTCGAGACTCGTCGATTTCTCCTAGAATTGTTACATCGGGGTCATCTAGGATGAGACAGATTTCGTCCACAGACTGGGGAGAGAATCTTTCGATTACGGCGCCAATCTTACCGATTTCTCGATAAACTGGGATTATTGCAAGGCGTCTCATCGACTCGTTCTAACTCTACGACTCAGCGAGTGGCCATCTGGTTCGTTGGGCCCGGGTCTGGAGCCCACTACTCTCGCAGGAACGCCTACAGCAATAGCATTGTCAGGTATGTTCCTTGTGACGACCGAGCCTGCTCCTATCAGAGCGTTTTCACCGATCTGTACACCAGGGTTTATTGTGCTTCCCGCGCCTATTGATGCGTACTTCTTGACTCTTGTATTGAGCAGGGTCCATTCTCCGTGAGCTCTCGGATGTTTGTCGTTGGTGAATGTGACGTTAGGTGCGATAAAGACATCGTTCTCTATTACTACTCCCGTTGGGATGAAGACGAAGGGTCGAATTTTGCAGTTGTCCCCAATCGTAACGCCCTCCTCAATGTACACGTAAGAATCGATCTTCGTATTTTTCCCGATCTTGCAACCGTACAGATTCACCTGGTCATAGACGCGCGAGTCGCGGCCTATTGCTACCTTTTTGATCACAGAGTATTTTGAGGGTTTCATCTGGCCGGTATCGCCGGTATTATCGGAAGCTGGATTGGGACAGTACGGTCTTGGAACATTGACTCACGTGAAGCCTCTAAGAGGGAGACTACTCTGGCGCCTAGGATTCCGTCGGAATGGTTCGAATAAGGGGTCGCATTCTGGTTATTGCGGATACAGTCATAGAAGTGGCGTATCTCAGTTCCAAGAGTGTTGCTTGCAGAGAAGGGGATCGCTTGTCGGCCACTCGAGAGTTCGAGCTCGAGCTTCTGATCGGCACAGTCAAGACGAGCTATTCCCTTGCTTCCAACAGCTGTGACCTCCCTCCGCCTATCGGGATCGAGCCAGCTGATCTCGACGTTAGCGACTAGGCCGCTCTTGTAATCTGCGGTTATGAAAGCCACCTCTTCATTTTGCTTCGTCCTATATCCTCGTCCCTTGCACGCGATCTTGTCGGGCCACGCTTCGAGCAGATAGTTGCAAATGTCGAAGGGGTGGGGAGCGAGATCGGTTATGACTTCTCTCTGTAATTGAGGATTCATGAGGGCTGTCCATCTCAGGCGCAAGTAATACACTTCTCCCAGGACTCCCTCGGCAAGAACGCGCCTCAGTTCGCGGACGCCGTTGTTGAACCTGTGAATGTGTCCGACGCAGAGAACTGCCTTGTTCTCGTTGGCAAGCCTTACGAGTTCGTAAGCTTCCTCAGTCTTTAATGTCAAAGGTTTCTCGACGAGTACGTGCTTGCCTTGCCTGAGGAATGTGGAGGCTACCTCGAAGTGGGTGCTGTTTGGAGTGCAGATGTGTACTCCTGTTAAAGAGGGGTCTGTTGCGAGAGCGCGGTAGTCTGTTCGGTAGTCGAGACCGGGGCCAAATTCCTTCTGGCACTGGGCGAGGGATTCTGGAAAGTTGTCGACGATCGAATGGAGCTGGCTCGAACCGGTGGTTCGACAAACCTCGAGCGTTTCACGTATTACCTTCTTTCCCCAATAGCCGCCGCCAATCACGGATATGCGCAGAGGATTCATTCTTGATGGAGCCACGCTTAGTTTGAAAACTTCAGATTCGCTGTTTCAAGACTCGGCCAGACTCGGACAGTTGATCTTTGCATGTTGCCGGCGTCTGCAAAGATGTTTCGTCCTGGTCTCGTCATTCCACCCGCGATTATTATTGTCCAGCGTATGTCTCTGCTCTTATACTTCATGGTGAAGAGAAATATTCTGAAATAAATGCATGTCTGAAGATATGCTTGGATACAGCACAGGTTCCGAGGAGTCGAGAACTCACGTTTCACAGCGGGCGAAACGGGCGACCGTAGCCCGATACCCACTTGGGCTAGGTTCGACTCGTCTCCTCCCTCGTCATCCGGCTGAGTATTAGGCTGGCCTCGTTTCTAACTGTGGAACTCGTGTCCACTACAACAAGACCTTGAGAGGGCTGGCCGTATAGCACTAGGGAATTGTTCGGAGATTCTACAATGCAGGGCAGCGCAAGAAGATCCTCCTCCCCGTCAACTAGAATCACAGCGTCGTCATCCTTCATGGCTCTCTTGATAGCCTCCCAGGATTCGAGGGTGATGACTCCGGCCGGGTTCTTCACATGGTAAGTCGTCTTTGGCTTTAGATTGAACGTGGCTGTTGGTTTTCGCATCGATATGTGATCAATTATTCTGAGATCCACTCTGATCCCAGCTGCATAGGTTTCTCGCGAGACCACGTCTCCGACTGCAACGACTTTTCGGGGATGGAGTCGGCTGATGATAGAATTCAATTCTGGCATTGTCTTGGGTGGGTCTCCTAGAAGCAGTTTCCCGAACGGCTCTTTCAATCTCTCGAGATCACCCTGGTTCGGTCGAAGTTGGATCATCCAATCTCCCTGAGACGGCGAGTCAACATTGATCACTGCGGGCCCGCTACCTACAAGAATGTTGACAACAACTCGCTCACGGTCTTTTTTTGGGATTCAGATCTCTATGAACTAGCCCAGCTGGAATGTGAAAGAAGTCTCCAACATTCAAGTCGGCTATTTCCTGTCTTCTAAGAAAATACTCGAGTTGAAGTCGACCTGAGACGATGAACCCGTAGAGTTGGCGAGTCCCATGATGATGCCATCCGGAGACGACTCCAGGAGCGACCTGTGACTGCGAGACGATAGCATTCTCGGATTCGAACGCTTTCCTTCGAATGATCCCTTGGGTTGCATCTCCGGCTGCGAGTTCTGAACCTCGAACGACTTCGATGCGAGACATGAATCACCGGATGCATTCGTGCTACTAAGACCTAGCTTCATCCTGCAAGCTCAAACGTTTGAGAAGTTAACGAGAGCGACCATGATATCTACTTCCTACCCGAAGATTTGGTTGGGAGTGTGCAACAGGTAGATCTTCGAATTGCCGATCTTGGTCGGGTGAAACTGGCTTATGTTGAAGCTGGCAGCGGCGAGCCAGTAGTGTTTGTTCATGGAATACCAACCGATTATCGTGCATGGAACAGCCAGATTGGATCCTTCTCCGGCAAGTATCATGTGATCGCTTACAGTCGACGCCTCGCCCAGCCGAATCAGAATACCATGGACTATGAGAAGAGCACGATCGAAAACAATTCCGCAGATCTTGTTCGCTTGATCGAAGAACTCGGGATTTCCCCCGTTAATTTGGTGGGCCACTCCTATGGCGGGTTTGCTTCGGCGTTCTGCGCATCAGCGAACCCGCAATTGATTCGGACTCTCACGCTGATTGAACCAGCAGTCTCAACTATTTTGCTGAAGAATCTCAAGAGCAAGTCAGAATTCCTAGGCCTGTTGTTCGCACATCCTTCAATAGCGATCTCGGCCGCCAAGTTTCAGCGAAACTCGTTGGACCCCTCACTCAAGGCATTTCGCCAGGGGGATTTCGATGCCGCGCTAAGATACAATCTTGATGGCATAATGAATCGGCATGGAGCATTCGAGCAACTTCCAGAATCAGTGCGCATAATGGTGAAGGAGAATCAGAGAACGGTCGGAGAACTAATGGCTGAGGTCCCGGTGTTTGGCAGAGAACAAGCGTCCAAGATATCCGCGCCAACACTTCTGATCCACGGAACCGATAGCCCGAGGGTACTACACGCCATCGTAGACCGCCTCGGAAAGGTGATTCCCAAGAGCGAAATCTCAACGATCTCTGGAGCCGCACACTTCCCGCACATCCAAAAACCCCAGGAATTCAATCAACTGTTGCTAGGTTTTCTCTCGAAGCATTCGTCCAATTGATGAGAACCGAATCTTAGGGCAGCTCAGTTGGACGTTTACCTCGTCGATGGCACCTACGAGCTCTTTCGCCATTTCTACGCCATGCCTCCTCATTCTAACGAACGGGGTGAGGAGGTCGCGGCGACCCGGGGAGTATTGGGAAGTATTGTTGGGATGCTTGAATCGGGAGTTACACACATCGGCGTCGCTACCGACCATATTATCGAGTCCTTTCGCAACGATCTCTGGCCAGGATACAAGACGAGCGAGGGGGTCGATCCGCGCCTGCTTTCGCAGTTCCCGTTGCTTGAAGCGGCACTGGAAGGCATGGGAGTCGTGGTGTGGCCGATGGTGGAATTGGAGGCTGACGACGCTCTAGCAGGAGCTGCGGCGTCTCTTAGCAGGTTCTCTAAGGTCTCCCGTGTGTACATCTGCACCCCTGACAAAGACTTGGCGCAGTGTGTCCGAGATGATCGGGTGGTCCAAATGGATCGTCGTGCGCGACTGGTGCGGAACGAGGAGGGCGTCCGGGAAAAGTTTGGAGTTTCACCAGCCTCGATTCCCGACTACCTTGCCCTCGTTGGCGATACTGCGGATGGCTATCCCGGTCTTCCTGGCTGGGGGGAGCGATCCGCCGCGGCAGTCGTCGGTTTCTACACTCATCTCGAAACTGTTCCACGATCAGCCTCAGATTGGAAAGTCAAGGTTCGCGGAGCCGACAGGCTTGCTGGGACCCTCCAAGGGAGCTTCAAGCTCGCCTTATTGTTCCGAGACCTCGCGACCCTCAGGACAAAAGATCCAAGGATCACCACACCGGAAAAAATCCGTTGGCGTGAGCCCCGACCAGATTTTCCCTCCATGTGCAAACGACTGGACGATGATCAACTAGCCAACCGTGTCGCGGAGATTGCCGCCACTCGGAAATCCAGAGTCCTAGCCTGAGCGGCCGATGATAGGCCATTCTCATACAATCTATTCGCTACAAGCTTGAGGTCGACCGGTTTCTAGGCAATGACCCAACCATCTGCTCTCAGGACTCAACAGTGCCCTCGTCCATCAGCAGGAACATTGAGACTAGAACCTCTATCATGAACCAGAAACGTGATCGCACTTTTGGATCCCGTGTCTCACAGCTCATTTCCTTGCCTTCTCCTCGGCGAGCAGGAAATCGAGGATGACCCTGTTCGTGACATCAGGCTTCTCGGACAACAGGAAATGCGTTGTTCCAGGAATCACGGATAGTTGCGCGCCCTTGATTGATCTGAACAACTCCACCGTATGCTCCGGAATAATAGCGTCCCGGTCGCAGACCATTACCAACGTAGATGCAGTAATCATTGCGAGTTCTTCTCTTTGAATGTCGGGTTCGGTGAGCCACAGCTTCTTCGTCTTCTCAAACACAATCGGAAAGTGGGAGGACCGTCAGGCATCGTCTCACCGTAGCGTTTTACCAACATCGCCTGACTTTTCCTGAAAGACTCGGGCGTGGCCGACCTAATCCAGTCCTGATCACTCGGGCACAGAGCTGGTGTTGAAGCCTCCACCCATACAAATCAAGCGTTTGACCAGATCCGGTCGAGAAATCGAGACTAGAAGAGCCGTGATTGCCCCGTCGCTCCACCCTGACCGCCAATGTTTGCCAAGCAGGTTCACAACCCCTAGGGAAAGGCTTCCTTCACTTCAATTGATACATATGATTACAACTTGTTGCAACACGTTGTCAGTCACACATGCGACCAGAACCTATTGCAAGACACTAACGCCAAAAGGTCATAGTCTACTGTCCCATGCGCCGTAATGACGACGAGTTTTGCGGGTAAAGGATAAAAATCTTCCAGCATGTCGTTACGGTCAGAGTGAGAATTCTGGAACTATCTCTTACGCATCCAGACTATTAAGAGGCCTAGGAGATAGGCCGCAAGGCCCACGGCTATAGACGCGAAGAGGAAGGGGGCGAGAAAGCGTTGTCCCGTGAAAGAGGCAGCGAAGACCAGCACCAGCATGGAGAGCAAGAATAGCTTGATGAAGACGTTAAGCTGCCAGGTTTCCATTAACATCAGCCTTTTAGCAGATAATCCAGTTGGACTTTCCGGGCAATAGCCCAGAGTATTGTCGCGATTCCCGACGAGTCCAGACCCAGGACGAGAAAATCGGTTGCAAAATAGTAGACACCGATAGCCAAGAATACTGCTGAGGCAGCGAATAGTGCGATGCTTGTCAGGTTGAAGGTTCGGACCGTCTTTCTGGCTTCGGCCTTCCTCTCGGTTGTATCCTGGATCTGGCCAAGCTTCATCATCCGCCCCATCGCGTTGAGGTTCGTCGCGATGCCCGAGGCCCCCAAGCCTAGGACTGCAAAGTCAGTAATCGGATAAATGGTCAGCATGGCCAGGAGAAGACCAGAAGCGACAAAGAGGATGACACTGAGAACGTTATAATTACGGGCAGTCCTATCTGCGGGAGACAGCATGATTTCTCAACCTTGCCCAAAGCTGCAATATAAGGGTAAGTTGCAGTTCGCGAAATAATTCAAGTATTCTTCCAGTGCAGATAACCATCTGGTAGCGGTAAGAAGATTAGTTGTTTGGAAAAACTATGCAACAGTCACCGTGACGTGATAGTCGGTATGATTATACTCATCACCTAGGTTCGACAGTTCGATCCAGTAGCTCTGGGAAGCCTGTATTGTAAAGGTCAGTGCGAGGCTGGTCGCGTCGGGGGTAATATTTGTCTTTGGCAAAATAGCTGGATTCCCAGTGGGATCAGGTCCAACCTTCACCCAGTACCCTGGGCCGGAAGTACGCACAAAGGAGAAATTGTAACTTGCTCCTGCCTGAAGGTTGGGATGCCACTCGGAATCGTATACGAGGACCCCCGAGGCGTCAAGCACTACTGTACCTGGGATGGGCGGCGGACCCGTGTGCTGAATGCCCAACTTGTAGAATGCGAGGGCTGCCGCAAATACTACAATAAGTACCAGCGCGAATGCCACGATTACTAGTCGTTGTTTTCTAGCCTTTTTGATCATCGTCACAGCGGCCTTTGTAGTCCTGTCTCCATTCTGCCTCTGCTTGGTTTTCCAGACTGTTTAACCTAGCGGTGACTTATCGTGACGGTGGTCGGGAGCCGTTCTTCACCTGCACTCACAATGTCACCGTAGCCAGGTCTCTGTTCAGTCTGGCGACTCGGGTCAAACGCGGCCGTCCCGGTAATCCACGCGACATTGGGCACATGTACAAGACACTGGGAGTCGTGGTTCGACGTTGCCTATGCGAGACTTCTAGCATATTTAGGATATACTCGGTCGCCCGAGAACTCGCTCACAACATAGAGTCTGGTTCTGCTTAGGCGTCACGAAGATTGCCGAGTCCCGTGACGAACTTGCCGCGAAATTAGGAGAATACACCAATTGGATAGATTCGCCCGTATTGCGACCGAAGCCATTGCCTTGTCCTTCCTAGCCATCCTCATCGGAGCATCAGGCTACCAGTCCACTACTCCTCGTTCCTTTGTGACCATCCAGGCCACTTCAGCCTCATGGAACCCTGCCACATCCTGCAACGCGGTGCCTCTGACTCTTGAACAATTTGTGGGTAATGTGCCGAATCCGACGCAGACATCCCCGAGCCAAGGAGCCGACTATAGTGGCGGAGCGCTTCTGCTGGAGGGAGCGACGTTTGCTGGCACAAGCATTTCTTCCTCGGCGTGGCCTTACTCGAAGAGGTCGACCAGCCCGCCCTGTGGCGTTACAATTTCCAACGGCACAATCCTTCCTACCCTAGTGGAGATTCACGGGGTCAAAGTGGGTCCTTTGAGCAATGATGAGTGCGGCACGGTCTTTTCAGGAGTCTGCGACGTCTCGTTCAATATTTGTGACGCTGTCCTGAGTCCCATCTGTTCTAGCACCTTTCCTTTTACGATGGACCAGGCCCATGCGGAGATCGACATGTATTGGACCAATGGAGGCATCGCTCCTCCGACACCAACAGCTGGAGCTACCATCGACGTTCAGGGATTTGCGTACTGGGATGACGCACATGTATCAGATGCATGGCATGATTTTTCAGGATGGGAGATTCACCCCGTGACCGCGTGGAGAATCTCAGCCAATAGTTCACTACAGGCAAGCTTCACCTTGGCTCCCTCCGCGCCAAATACAAATCAATCGATAAGCTTCACGGCAAGTCCCATCGGAGGAACCTCACCATACTCCTATTCGTGGGACTTTGGTGATGGCACTACATCTAGCATCGTCAATCCAACACACTCCTACAACAACGCTGCTATCTTCAGCGTGATCCTCACTATCACAGATTCGAGGGGCGGAACAGCTTCGAGTTCCCGACAGATTACGGTTAACAGTGCACCGCCCCCTCCGGCTTTGACTTCCAGTTTCTCCTACCTGCCCTCCTCTCCCACAACCTCCATTGTAGTTTCTTTCAGTTCACAAGCTTCCGGAGGGGTCAGTCCATACTCGTTTAATTGGAGTTTTGGCGATGGAGCCACAGGGGCAGGGTCAAGTGCTTTGCATTCTTACATACAAGCAGGGTCCTACACGGTCACTCTATCCGTTACTGACTCGGCGAAAGTAGGAGTCACTGCATATCAATCCTTGAATGTGGCTGCTGGAGGGCCGATTCCACCCATACCCTTAGCGACCAGCTTCACTCAAAATCCCGGCACTCTTGTTACAGGCACCATGGCGACTTTCACAGCTACCGCTACTGGGGGGACCGGTCCTTACTCCTATTCTTGGAATTTTGGTGATGGAGGTACTACGACTGGTGCTACGGCTGGACACTCCTACACAAAAATAGGGAACTATAATGTGACATTGACGACCACGGACTATTCACGAAATACTGTGACGGAATCTCAAGGGATAACAGTCAGCTCCGCTTCCACTCCTCCTTCACAGCCTCCTAGCCCACCACCAAGCAACAGACCTGTAAGTGGTGGAGGATGCTTGATTTGCCCCAGCCTTCCTGTGTCCATGATCTCATTACTTGCTATTGGTTTTTCTCTAGGTGGACTCTTGTCCGTGGGGATATACTTGGGCCGGTACCGGAGGGAGAACCGGCAATTGACAGTGCTGCTGCGGAATAAGGCTATGTTCAGCGAGCGAACACGCCATGATGCCCGTAATAGGCCAAGAAATATTCTGAGAATACTTGACGACTAGTAAAGTGCAACAGCCCTAGCAGGATTTCGGCTGGCTAGAGATTCAAACGGTAGCATGGTGGGCCCGCCCGGATTCGCTTGAAAACTTAAGCGAATCCATTTTCCCGGTTTGGAAACCCTTGCTGACTCGGATAAATTCGGAGGCCTATTGGAGGCCGTCTGCACAGACACATGCAAAAGTCGATTTGTCGGCGAGTTCACTGGTACCTAGAAGCCCAGCGTCTCCTCCTCAAACTCTCACTAACCAATATAGCCTAACAAGAACAAGACCAACACAACGACAGCAAGAATAAATGGAAGCCAGACCAGCGAATCAAACCTAGCAACCAAATCCTTACTCTTCAAACTCCCTCTTCTCCCCTCACGAAATATCCCGCCTATATTTCGTACCGAAGACTCCCGGCAGTTCCATAATAAGGATTTACCGACTGTCAAACCGAAGCCTATCCCAAGTCAGCAGAGCCATTCGCGGCATGAGCTAAAGGAACATCTCGAAATTGCCTTCAATTCTTATTAGAAAGAGCCTGCTCCGTCAACATGCATGTACAACCATTCCCCATCAGAGACGACAGCGCGAAACTATGCCGCTCTGAGCGTCGCTCTCTTCCTTTTCTCAGGAATACTCATAGCCGTGTTGTCGATCTACCCGATCCTTGACTTCGCCGTCCTAGGATTAGGTGCATCGGGGGACAATCTTCCATAGACGAGGACCTGTCCGACGATAGTTAACAGCACTTAGCGTATCCGCATGAAGCTAAGCTAGTAACTGCGGCGATGGGCTGTGGATTCGATACGAAGCCGAACCATGATGGAACACCATTCATGTATGCTGCGGCGTTGCTCGCGAACTTTGTCGCTCAGCTTTGGCTCCATCCACAAGTGTAGTAGTGGAGGTTGGATGTTCCATTGGAAATGGTAGCTTGGTACAAAGAATGTTTTGGTTGAAGCTCGGGCACTCAAGTAGCTCCGTTTCGGCTGAGGGTTCGTCTTGGACTTCGTCAATCCAGTAAACTACCTAAGCCATGCCGAGCCAAAAAAAAGGGATTCGCCGAATTTTTTTGGTGGTGGGCCCGCCCGGATTCGAACCGGGGACCGTCAGGTGTCTCTTGCCGTGGCTATGAGCCTGCCGCTCTTTCAGTCCGTTGATGTGAAACCTGGCTGAGCTACGGGCCCTCAAACCGATGCCCTATGATCTGAAGTTTTAATGTTTAGTAGAACAGTTGCACGCGAAGCCAGACAGCGGGTCCCATTCACCGCTGTTGACCCTCGTGAACAAGTGTAACTTGGCGTTTTCTTCACCAGTAACGATACAAGCTTCAACAGAGCAGTTCTACTCGTTGTTTAGAATACGAAGGTGAACGGTTTGCGATTTCGGCGACTTTTCAAGAACAAGCGCGGGATAGACACCATCATCGCTTCAGTGCTCATGGTCGCCATTGTCGTGATCGCTTCAGTGATGGTCTACATATACGCAACCGGCCTCTTCGGCG
>WNGK01009978.1_pt1 | contig 22606 bp, 20 predicted proteins | sample 5400601 | NCBI WGS metagenome assembly WNGK01 (sample SAMN13153376, study PRJNA577476) | soil metagenome | isolation source: 60 cm soil or saprolite under Garry oak tree replicate 1 | place: USA:California | collected 2016-06-15
GCACTGCGTTACCTCCTGTTGGCCCTGGCCGTGGTCGGCGCCCTGGTCCTGTATGCCGTCCCACAGTTGGCCGCAGTCGTCTCGGCGTTGATCGCGCTCGGACTCAGTCCGGTTGCGGCATTGGTCGTCCTGGGGGCCGCGGCGATCCTTCTTCTGATCCTGCTGTTGCTCTTGATCTTCCTGCTCCTCAGGTCGAAACCGAAGCGACCAGCGCCGAAGATCGCCCACGAGACGGATTTCGCGGCACCGGATGGGTCACCGAAGTCACGCGCCGACGTCGGCGTCGGCGAGCGGGTCGTCTTCACCGGCAGCGCGGCCGGCGCGTGGACAGCCAGCGCCGGTTCGCCGACCAGTGGCAGCGGTCCCTCGTTCACCTGGACCGCCCCGGAGCGCGCGGGATCGGTAACGATCACCCTGATGGTGCGCGGCGATAGCGCCTCCGCGTCCCTGAACGTGCTCGAACCCGACAGTATCACGGGGATCAAGCTGAGCGAGATGACCTTCCCCAACGGCACGCAGGGGGCAGGTATGATACTGAACTTCAGCTTCAACCCGTTGAAGGTGTCGTTTGGCAACGCGGAGAGTAGAGAGGTCTCGGGACCCGCCAGCGCCATCACGGGCTACTATCTCAAGCATGGGATGCCACATGACCACAATGCGGGACCGATCATATTCTTCCGCATAGGCCCGGACAACAAGTTCGCCGCGGCGCGCGATCGGGCGGCCCAGGCCGGTTATCCCGCACCGTGGGATGCGGGCAGCTTCCACTGGCTGATCCCGAACAAGTTCCGCGTCATAACTGAGTCGGGCGACGGCAAGGAGTACACGACCGTCAAGCAGGAGTTCACGATGGAGGGCCCAAGCGGGAAGACGAAGATCACTAAGGCTGGAGCGGAAGTCGAGCGAACGCCATGAGGAGGGTTAGACCATACGTGACCTGTTTGTGCATGCTGACCGCGATTGCACCGATGGTCGCGGCCTGCCAGGAAGGAGGAGCGGGACCTATGAGGACGGAGGCTGTCAGCGTGATGCTTCTGGCACAACCGCTCGATCTGTCGATGACCACGCGCGGTGATTTTCGAGTTGGCATCGAAGCCACCAACCGGGGAGCGGCACCCATCGATCCAGGGCTCGATCGCGCGAGACTTCTCATCAACGGTGAGGATTCCCTTGCGTGGAGTGACGCGATCCTCAACGGACACCGGGAAGCCAGGTGGTATCGGCTGCCTCCTGGCGAGACCGTCTCGATGAGCTGGGGCTCGATGGGCGAGATATTCTTCCCCAGACCTGGCGTGTACACGCTGAAGCTCGAGCTCGGCGCTATCCAGTCAGCTCCCGTGGTCGTGCACGTCCGTCCTTAGAGCGCCGGACACCCTGCCGCTGTACGAAGTGATTTCGTGACGCTCGATCGGCTGCGACGGAACTAAGCAAGTATCGAAGAGGTTCGCCCTCTCCTCCTCGCAGCTTTGGTCATCGCCTTCATCTGGATGAGCGCAGCTGACTAAGACAGCCTGGACGACGTTTCACCTCGCTTTATGGCCGCCAAAAGGACGTTGCCGCCGTGCGACTTACCACCACGGTGTGGGAGGGCAAAAGTCGAAGCGAGTTCAGGCGGCTCTCGAGTAGACGTGGTGGAGACCGCCCAGCACTGGCTTTGAGACGATAGCTCCCTGCGAGACTAGGGGTGGCGATGGTGAACGGAGTGGAGGCGAAAGTTCAAGACTGCGGTGTGGCCGATCGCGATTGTAATAGGCGGCAAACTCCCTCAGCACCCTGACCAGATGGCCCTCGTTGAGGAGGATGATGTGGTCCAAGCACTCTCGCCGCAGGGTCCCCGCCAAGCTCTCCGCGATTGCGTTAGCCTTCGGCGCCCGATACGGAGTCCGGATCCCAATCACGCCAAGAGCGGCGAGCCTGGTGTCGAAGTCCTTGCCGTAGACGTTGTCTCGGTCGTGGATCAGGTGGACAGGCTTGCGGCCCCAGGGCGTGGCATTGATCAGCTGCTGCCAGACCCAGGCTGCGGTGGGACTGCCGGTGACGTTCAAGTAGATGAGCTCACGTCTCGCGTGGGTGACGAGGAACAGGACATACAGGGTCCGAAAGCCGATCGTCTGCACCACCAGGAGGTCGGCGGCCCAGATTTCCTTCGCCTGATTGCGCAGGAACGTCCGCCAGGTCTGACTTGGAGGCCGATTCGACATCTTGGTCCGATATCTACGGATCGAGCGCGTACTAACTGCGATGCCCAGCTTGAGGAGCTCTCCACGGATGCGCTGCGTCCCCCAAGTCGGATTCTCGAAAGCCATCCGCCCGATGAGGGCTCTCACCTCAGGGCTGAGTCGCGGTCGCCCGAACCGGGCTCGGGATCGCCACGTCCAGTAGAGGCGCCAGCCTCTGCGGTGCCAGCTAATCACCGTCTCGGGTGTCACCACGACCAGGTGCCGCTTCCACGAGCCAGGGAAGAATCGACGGATCCCGACCCACAACATCCTGTCCCGATTTCGGAAGCGTGGCCTCGGGTTGGATCGGAGGACGACTTGCAGTTGGTGGCGGAGGGCGAGATTCTCCAACAGCAGATCGGTATCGCGTCGCAAGAACGAGCGAAGGAAGCCGAAGACGAGGTTAAGGAGTTCGTTCATCGCGGCAGGCTAGCAGAGCGAGCCGGCGGCCCCTCCTAATCACCAGGCCACCATCCCGGTCGGGGAGCTGGGTGGCATACCGATTCACTTTTGCCCTCCCACAACCTCTTCTTGCGGTCGCCCGACGGCAGCCTCATCGATATGGTCCTCTGGAAGACGGCAGGCGGGGTCGCGGTGCACCTGACGCCCGCCTATTCACCCGACTATCGTCCGAACGGCCTGGATTGGCAAACGATTCTCGACGTGATCTCACATTTGCAGTAGCAGAAATCGCCAGCGGTCAAGCGGGGCAGAGGGCGCGGGCGGCACTCCCTGCCCCGCAATCATGATCAGCCGCGTACTCTCTGGCGAGTGCGTACGGACCAAGGGAGCTTCTTCGTTAAGGTCGCGCCGAGCCACGCGCCAGGGTTCCTCGACCGCGCGAAGACTTACAGCGGACTGAAGGCGATGGCTGGGCCAACTGGTTAGAGTTGGCAACGCTTCTGGAAGGGCTGGGAGCTACAGCTGCCGCTACCCTTTGAACGCCTTTTGGCTCGGCCTGTTCGACATAGCGACGGGACAAGCCAAGTCATGCCGGCGACGACCAGGGTGAGCAGGGCGGGCCAATCGGCCCACCGTAGGGCGGTAAACCGGCTCAGGGCAGCCGCCGAAAGAGAACACCCGAACCGGGGCGGTGCTCTTGCGAGTACGGTCCGGGTCCTGAATGAAAGATTGCGCTGCGGGATCTCGTTGAATGGGTGTCTTGCTGGGACTGCGCTCATGAGTTGGTGGAGCAATCGTCGAGTGACGGTGACCGGTGGACACGGTCTCGTCGGTCGCCGGGTCGTCGCGATGTTGCGCGACCACAGCCCCGCGGAGATCTTCAGCTTCTCGAGCAAGCAGTACGACCTCACGCGCCAGGCCGACGTGGCCAGGATGTTCGCCGACCAGCGGCCTGACGTTGTTATTCACCTGGCAGCCCGTGTCGGCGGCATCGGCGCGAATCGTGATAACCCCGGTCGCTTCTTCTACGAGAACGCCATCATGGGCATCGAGCTGATGGAGCAGGCCCGCCGCAATGGCGTGGAAAAGTACGTCCAGGTCGGAACCGTGTGCGCCTACCCGAAGTTCGCTCGAGTCCCATTCTCCGAGGCGGAGCTCTGGGACGGATACCCGGAGGAGACCAACGCGCCGTATGGCATTGCGAAGAAGGCGCTGCTGGTACAGGCCCAGGCCTACCGCGCGCAGTACGGCTTCAACGCGATTTACCTGCTCCCCACCAACATCTACGGACCCGGGGACAACTTCGACCCCAGCTCGTCACACGTGATCCCCGCGCTGATCCGAAAGTGCGTCGAGGCGGGCGAGCAGGGCGAGCCCACTATCACTGTGTGGGGCACGGGCACGCCAACGCGCGAGTTCCTTTACGTCGACGACGCGGCAAACGCCATCATTCTGGCCACCGAGCGGTACGACAAGCCGGGACCGGTTAACGTCGGATCGTCGGAGGAGATTTCGATCAAGGACCTGGTGGATCGGATCGTGACGCTCACCGGCTATCGGGGCCGCGTCATGTGGGACGCGACCAAGCCCGACGGGCAGCCGCGCCGCAAGCTGAACGCCGAGCGCGCCCGCCGCGAATTCGGTTTTACAGCTCAGGTCGATTTTACGCAGGGGCTACGCCGAACGATCGAGTGGTACTTGTCGGAAGGCGTGCACCTGGCCTCCGCTGCGGCCTGAAGCGCAAACCAGCCACAGCGCCGTCACGAAAGCGCCTACGGCGAGGATGAGCAGCGGAGCGAGGACACGACCCAACGGCTCAAATTCCGAACACGACAGGGCGACCAGCACCGTGGCCGGGTCCTGGATCTGGAGTCATGCGGCGACGTTGCTAGCCCAGCGCTCCGTCCGGCGGCCGATAGCGAACTGGTTGACCTGCGGAACGTCCACGATCAGTCCGCCCAGACCCGTGCGGGATGCGAGTCGGTTGAGGGCCCTCCCCGGCGGTCCGAGGTAGAGTCCCGCCCGGTCGACCAGGAACCCAAGCGTGCAGCTCCACGCCACCGGCCGCTGGACCATCAGTTCCAATCCGGCGGCACCAAACGTCTTCCGCAGGGTCGCGGCGCTGAAGAACTGGAGGTGCTCTCCTGCCGTCTTGTAGCCGAACCATCGGTTACCGCTCAGCCTGGCGACGGCGCTGCCGGAGTCCGGCACGGTGATGGCCACGATGCCCTGCGGTGACAACAGCTCCCGAGCCCGACGCAGGTCCGCCACAGGGTTCTGCACATGCTCGAGCACATCCCAGAAGGTGACCAGCTCGACACTGCCCGGCTCGACCTGCGCGTCGTGAATGGTCTGGCCCACCATCGCGATCCCGGCGGCCAGCGCCTGCTCCCGCGCCGGGGACGGGTCCACCCCCAGTGCCTCCCAGCCGCGGGTGCGGGCAACCGCGAGGAAATCGCCGGTGGCACAGCCCACATCCAGGACCCGACCGCGTGGCACCAGGCGCTCGATCTGGTCGAGGTGACGGGCGAACATCCGGTGCCGCGCCGGCGCGAGCCCCGCGTAGTCCTTGAACCCAAGGGAACCCTCGGCACCCTGGTAGTAGCTTCGATCGTAGATGCGGGCGAGCATCTCCGGCGACGGCACCGGCCACACGTACCGTTGCCCGCATTGAGGACAGCGCACCACGCTGAGGTGGTTGCGCTCCGTCACCCGCAGCCGGCGCTCGCAGCCACACACGGGGCAGCCGCCCAGCGTCAGCGCCACGCTCGAACCCAGCGCGCGAGTCTGAACTTCCGGAACGCGATCCATGACATCCCGAGCAGAAGGGTGCCGTGCCGGATCACCCGGACCTTGGAAACACCCGCCCGCCTCCGGCGGTACCGCACCGGCACCTCGGCGATCTTCAACCCGAGATGCGCCGCCCCGAACAGGAGGTCGAAGTCCCCGAAGGGATCGAACTCACCGAAGTACGCTCGACCGGCCTTGATACCCGCGTAGGCCTCCCTGCGCAGCGCCTTGGTACCACACAGGGTGTCGCGCACGCGCTGACCCAACAACCAGGTGAAGAGGACGCTGAAGAACTTGTTTCCCAGGTAGTTGATGAACTTCATGGCTCGTTGTTCCATCGGATAGACGAGCCGGCTCCCGTTGACGAACTCGGCTTTCCCGTTGGCGATGCAGTTGAAGAAGCGCGGCAGATCTTCCGGCGGGACGCTCAGGTCGGCGTCGAGGATCATCAGGACGTCGCCCGCCGCCGCCTCGAATCCCTTGCGGACGGCGTCCCCTTTTCCCAGCTTGAGCATCGCAACCGGGGCATCTGAGTCGGCGACCGGACCGTCGGGCACCGGCGTCGCGACCTGGTTGATCAGCTTGATGTCCTTCTGCCCGGCAAACCGCCGGCGGAGCTCCTCGATCCGCGCGCGAGTCCCGTCGGTCGATGCGCCGTCGACGAAGATCAACTCGGTGTGCGCGCCCATCATGGGTGTTCTGCGGATCGCGGCTTCGATGTTCCCCACCTCGTTGCGACATGGGATGACGACCGTGCAGGTGAGGGGAAAGATTTTCGGCCGCGGGCGCACCGGGCGGGCGACAATGGTGTTGACCACGTTGAGGTACCGAATGCCTGGGACCTGGGAGAGGTAGCGGTTCGCGACCTGAGCCAGACCGGGCACCCGAACGGGCATCAGAAGGCCGGTATGGACGCGCTCGATGGCGAAATCGGACAGGTCGAGCATGGTCTCGAGGTCTCTCGGCCCGATCCAGTTCTGGCGGGCGGGCGGCATGGTCATCCCGGCGCGTTGCGCTACCCGGAGCACGGCCTCCAACGCGGGGTTGTGGAAGGTGATCAGCAACCGAGTCTCGGCCTGGCTCAGATCGTGCACGCGCTCCAGCATCGCCGTGATGTTAAGCAGCTCGGCGACCAGGTCCGACGCGACGATGAACTCAAATGGCTGCCCAAGCTCCAAGGTCTCCGCGTCGCCGACCATGAAGGTGAGGTGCGGGTACTTCCGCTGCGCGATCTCCACCATGGCGGGGCTCAGGTCAACGCCGACGCCGCGTGCCGGCCGGAGCGAGTCCAGCAGGTTGCCGGTCGCCGTGCCGAGCTCGACCACCGCACTGCCCGGCGGCACGATGCGCCGGAGGGTCCCCTCAATGTAGGCGTGATAGAAGCGGTTGCGCTCGTACCAGCTGTCTCTAAAGACGGCCAGACGGTCGTAGTGGGACCGAACCTGCTCTTTGAACTCATCGGCGGCAGCTGCATCAGCATCGGGTTCCGGTAGGTCGGGGATCCTTCGCAGCTTCGAAGCGGCGTCCATACTGCTGTCAACCGCCCAAGCCCTAATAATTTGCGAACCGGAGATCGTATCTCATGCAGTCCGCTCGTCTGGCAAGCTATCCGCCTCCCGCAGATCCTCCCTCCCTTGGAGAACGCCGGGAGGCGCCAGGCTCCGGCGATTAACGACCAGGCCAATGTCCACGAGTTCCCGAGACAAAGTTGATCGGGTCTCAGTTGCCGCCACCGGGAGGAGCCCTGGCTGCAGCAAGTTCGTTACAGCCGAGGCGTTGCCAGATGGTGGTTCCAAGGTGAGCCAGGTCGCAGCCCGGGATCCAGGCTGGTCGGCACCCATGGGGAGAACGGCGCCCCCTTGGTCGGTCGCGCGTCTCTTGCCCATCCCATGGCCGGCGCTGGTCGCGCTGATCACCTATTTAGGGCTCGCGGTGCTCCTGTTCGCGCAAGCCTGGGCGCATCCATTCACGTCCTCGGTCGGATACCGGGGAGACGCGGACATTGTGATGTGGTTCTTCAGCTGGCCCCCGTTTGCCCTCGCGCACGGGCTCAACCCTCTCTTCACGACATACCTTGACTATCCGGCCGGGGTCAACCTGATGTCCAACACGAGCATGCCGCTAGTGGGAACGGCGCTCTCGCCCGTGACCTCGATCTTCGGGCCGGTCTTCGCCTACAACACCGTCGAGACCCTTGCGCTTGCCCTCTCGGGATGGTCCGCCTACTTGATGATCCGCCGGCACGTCGCCAGTGATGTCGCGGCTGGGCTTGGCGGGCTTCTCTATGGTTTCTCACCCTGGATGCTTGGCGAGTCGCTAGGGCACCCTCATGTGACCATTGCTTTCTTACCGCCCCTCATCTTCATGGCCCTCGAGGAGGGGGTGATTCGCCAGCGCCGGCAGCCGTTGGCGATCGGGCTTCTTCTAGGCGCCCTCGCCGCCGGGCAGTGCCTGATTGGTGAGGAGGTCCTCGCCATGACTGCCATCGTCGCGCTGCTGACGATCGGCCTGCTGGCAGGCATGCACCCCGACCAGGTGCGCGTCCGCCGCGACCACGCCCTGCGGGTGTTTCTCATAGCCGCGCTGACCTTCGTCCTGCTCGCCGGACCCGCCCTAATCTTCCAGTTCGTCGGTCCACAGGCAGTGTATGGGCGGGCGCATGGTCCTAACTACTGGGTGAGCGACCTGCTGGGGTTCGTCGTTCCGACCAAGCTTCAGTGGCTAACCCTTCCACCAGCGCTGTCGCTGCGCGACCGCCTGACCGGAACCCTGTACGAGTCGAGCAATTACCTGGGAATCCCGCTGATCGCCTTGCTCCTGTTTATCACCCGGCAATTGTGGTCAGAGACCCGGGTGCGCATCATCGCGCTCGCGGGTCTCCTGGTCGCCATGCTCTCGCTCGGTGTCACCATCCACGCCGCCGGGCGGTTCACCGTCGTACCAGTGGCCGTTCTCGCCCTCGCCTTCCCACTCCTGCGCCGCGTGCTTCCCGGGCGCCTCCTCCTGTACGAGTTCCTGGTGGCGTGGGCGGCGATGGCGCAGGTGCCAGTGCTGAGTAACATCCTGCCCGTTCGCCTGACCCTGTTCGTCTTCCTCCTGGCTGGCACGTTGCTCGCGGTCTTCGTCGACCACCTGGTTCGAGCCCAAGCCTGGAGACCGCGGCTCTTGGCCGGGGCGGTCGCCATCCTGGCCCTCGCCCCCCTCTTCCCCCGGTTCCCGTACCCGGCAACGCCGGTCGAAGTCCCTCCGTTCTTTGCTGAGCTATCCATTCCTGACGCCAGCGTGGCAGTGATCTTCCCCTTTGTGGATTCCACCCAGAAAGCGCCGCTGCTCTGGCAGGCGAGCTCCGCCATGCGCTTCAAGATGCCGGAAGGCTATGCCTACGTCCCATTCGGCCGAGGCAACGTCGATCCGCCGCCGAGCGCCACCCACGACGCCGGCCTTGCAATCGCGAGCGGACTGGACCCGGCGAGTTTCCCCGACGGCCTTCGGGACCAGGTACAGCGCGACCTCAAGGCGTGGCACGTCCAGACGGTTATCGTCGGCCCGATGGCCAACCAAGCCCGCATGGTGGCTTTCATCACCCGGGTGCTCGCCAGGGAGCCCATTCAGACCGGTGGCGTCTACGCCTGGGAAGGCCTCGACCTGGCCCAGTAGGGACTGGCCCCACGGTAGAACACCGCGGAAGCCATAATCCGGGTCCGGCCGACCACCCACTGAGGACTCGTGCTGAAGGCGATGGCTGGGTCAACTGGTCAGGTCTGGCAACTCTGTTCGGCTCGGTCGGCCGAGACTTCGACGCATGCACGAGCCGTGTACTCGGCTGGGCCCAACACCCTCGACCAGGCTGAAGCGTTTATCAAGACCTCTCGGAGGAATATCTCCGGTAACGAAGCAGGGTCGCCGTACGTAACTACCGTGCCTGAATGGGTCCGGAATAATCTCCGCGGCTATAGGCAGGTCATAGCACTGCGCTCCTAGACCAAATAACACTTCCACCCAGCGGCCGCTAACCTGGAAGGATGCGGTCGTTGACCTCGATTTCCTTGGGTTGCATAACCATCTGGCGATTACCGCCGCCATTGCTGCCGTTGGGTGGAGTATCGATAGGGTCCGTGAAGCAGCTGGAAAAGAGAGCGAAAGTCCGAGAACATGACGCAGCCGCCAGGCCGTAGCTTTCAGATGGGCGTGGGATCGCGGCCGCAGACTGTAAACTGCATCCTCTTTGTAGGCCCGACTCGCTTCGAGCGTCTTCAGCGCATTGCAGGTCGCATATCGACAGCATCGGTCGTCTACGTCTACGCAGCGAGTAACAGCCATCGATCGGCCGCGCTCACGATCGTTTGGGCCCTGCTTGCCCGATGCGGTTTCGAAGCGGACGGTCACGCGGTCAGCGACCAGCTCCCGCAGCGGATGCCGGAACTCCCAGAGAATGCTGCGCCCGCGCGCGTATCCGCGTTCGCGGATCTGGTCGAAGAGGACGGCGGCGTTGGTGACGTGGTCCTGCAACAAGCGCTGCAGCAGGTAGTCGCGAAAGGGATCCAGTTTCGAACTCACCAGCGGCGGCGCCCGCGGCGAGGGCGCTCCCTGATGAATCAGCCGGCGGACCGTGCGCCGATTGCTGCCGGTGACCCGGGCGATTTCACTGACCGACGTGCCGGCCCGCTACAGCGCCTGAATGTCGAGCGTTTCTTCCATCCCAACCAACCCCGATACCTCCCTGCTGCAATCGACGGCTGCGACAGAGAGCACCGTGCCACACCTCGGGCCAGGCTGAGCACTTTCAAACCGTGGATCGGTTAAGAACTCACGCCCAGGTGCGCACTTTCAAACCGGGGCTACCTGGGCATTTTCATACCATGGCTGGCACTTGTCGTACCCTTGAACTTCAACTCGAGTTGAACTTGACTGCGACTCCGATTCAGCTCTTTTAACGGCATGGTGTTCTATGGAAATGCCGTAGTCTCTCGCCAGGAAATGCCGCGACCTCTTCATCGCTCTGCTGCCCGTAAGGCACTTCGGGTGCAGTTACCGATGCATGTTCCTTTATCTGGATCACGTGCAGCTAAGTGCAGCGAATCTGTACTTCAGTCAGTTCCACTAAAATGTGAAAGTGCCGATGGCGAGCAACACTATGTTGAACACATTGGCGAGCCAAACGGTCATCAGCAGGTTACGCACCACCGCCCCGCTTTTACGTCCCATGAAGACGGCGATGACGAGCGCCAACAACTCTAGCGCTGGTGTCCCGAAATAGACCAAGATTTGGATCGGGCTAAATGAGATTGTCCTCATCCACAGACCCACGAAGCCGACAAGAAAATAGAGGTAGAGGAGTCCGCCAAAAAACCCGGCCAATGCCAAGCCTACGCGCGTTGGCCATCTAGTGCCGGGCACATCAGTTCCCGTCTGCCGGCTATCCATCGTGATCGTATAGTCGCCCTCGAAGCGAACAACCTGCGCATTTTCAAAGACTTGCTCCATCGCGGCACCCCCTGACCGAGCGGCGTGATTGCAGTTGATATGTGGCCGTCGGTCTTTAGCAGAGTGGATCACTTCCGCTGCATCACGCGCTCTTCGACCGTCTCCCCATCTGAGGCCACCTGGGAAGGAATCCGAGGTCAGCGCAGCCCGGAGCGGCCTGTGCAGGGCGTCAGGTTTGATCCCGAGGCAATCGGAACGCGGTCCAAACGCTAGCCTTGTTCGCCATGCCCTTCATTACCGAGCCCGCCCAAGAATGTCCGGTTGAGCAGCGGAAGCTACTGATTGGCGTTGGCCTTCTGACCAAGGAGCTTAGTCAGTTGATCCATCCTGCGGCTACGGCGGCACGGATCGGGACCGCTGAAAACATCATCTACGTGATCTGGCTGCGCTTGCTGCAAACCGCCAGGAGTATTGAAGAAGGCTGTTTCGCGGGATACGCGCACGAACAACAAGCCCTAGTTCGAACGATGGTGAATGCGGCTTCGGACCTGATCTACATCGCCCGTCAATCGAACCCTACCGAGTGGGCCGTCCTGTACGCGATGTTTTCGATTGATCGACGCGCCGTGATTACAAGTGGTTACGTAAGGGTGGGGCTCATCTCACAGGACCAAGCGGACCAGTGGAACGCCGAGGCGAGCAAGATGGAGCAACGGGTGATGGCGGAGTTTGAGAAGAGAGGCATCACGCCAGCGGCCAAGCACAATCAGAACCGTAGGCATCCACCCCAAACGTGGTCCGGGCTAACGGATCGCGACATCATCAACAAAGTCGAGCGCGGATGGTACGAGAATTACTACGTGCCTTTTTCGGATGCTACTCACGCCAACATCATGAGTGCCGAAACAGAATTGAAGCAGGTTCAGGAAGGTAAAGTCCAAATCGGCCCTCGGTTCTTAGCCCGAATTCTGTCGTATGTGATCATCGCGTTAGCAGACACGTTGATGATGGCCGCAACTGCAATGAATCAACATTTCAAACTCGGACAGGACGGGAAGTTAGCAGCGCAGGATAGGGCCATTCATAACGCCCTTGATGAATACCGAAGCACGCTTCCACCCGGCGACTTCGAACAAGCCTGACACGCGCTAGTCGCGGCCTCATCATGGTCGAAACCAGCGCCAGAATGCCAAACGCCGCGTCCATCCTCTAGTTGTCTTCAACTTGTGCGGAGGCGTAGAGAATGTCCCCTCGTCCAGAAGCAACTGGGCTAGTGATCGAGGCATTTCACCGCTCCATTCCCGGACGGTCAGCCGAAGAGCAGAAACGGTTCCCAAGACCGAAGTCGCGAGAACGAACCAAAAGTAGGGGCGAATAAATTCATAAAAGACGAACGGTCCTGTGGCAACAGCAAAGAGGATAGTGGTTGTCGTGTAGCGGCTCATCCACCGAAGGCGATCTGCGCTCTTCTCTCCGTGTACCTGAACATGAAACGCATACAACAAGCCTCTGCTGGCCGCATCCCAAACCCATTTTGGTTGTCCTCCCCCGACGAACGAGGTATTAACACCAACATTCGAGCGATCACGTGTCCTCACTTGAAGAACAGCACCGTCATGCTTGTTAAGTCTGGCGAATCGAATATTCGCTCGATGCGGTTCAACTGAGACCAGGCGGAATTGACTTTCGGGATTGTTGGCCTCCAAAAGTGCAGCATCAGCGATGATGCTCGCGGTTTCGATGCTGACTCTCGACTGATCAAGCCAGCCAATGGTTTCGGGGCCTGCATTCCAGATTGCGACCGTGACGGTGCTAAAACCGTCAGCTTCGCCCAATGGGAGGAACGACCACTTCAGCGTTGTCCTGTTGGTCAATAGCCGGATCAACCAAGCTGCAACCGTGACCGCCAGAGGAAGCGCGGCGAGCAGTTCGTTGTGGTACGAAGTTACGAACCCCACGACTTGACTCATCCCATCGCGATCTTAGAGAGTCGTCAACCACTACTGAACCGTTTGAGGCTTTCAGGTCGGACACAGGTCGCAGTGCCCTTCCGGTCGATGCTTGGCTTGAACCGTCCTCAGCCCGTCGTTGAGCGTCGCTCGAAGAGCCTCTACCTTTCGGTGCATTGCTTGGTACTCTTGCACGGCTGGCTTTTCGTCCACAGTCGTCAGGCTGTCCCACACGTCTGAGATCAGCTTGCAGGTGGAAGCTTCGTCTGGGGGAAGGGGCACGACTGCGTACGTGCCTTGGTTAATCGCTTGAATCCAGCCGCTCTGAACCTGCCAAGTCTGGTTGGGGAGCGAGAGGAAGCCCCGTGCGACTAAGTTCAGCATTGAGGGCAAGGCAGTATTCGCTCCAAGGCCAAGACGCATCGGCTCCTCAATATTGGTGAACTCCACGAACCGCGCGTCAATCGGTGGTAGCTGTCGCATCAAGCCATTCCAATCATCGATCTCTTTTCCAAGCTTCGGAAAATGCGCTCGAAAGCTCTTCGCCTTGGGAGTGCTGAAGTCGAATCCATGCGTTAGTCCGACAACCTGCTCGGCCCATCCCGCAAAATCTTGCAGGTCTTTCACATGAGCTTGCTGCACCGAACTCTCGGAGTGTCCTAGCTCTGCCCAGAGGTACATCGCGAAGAGAACGACACTGGCCGTAACCGGGGCGCTGACTCTGATGACGGATGCAACGGGCAGCACCGCCAACAAGACGCTCGTGACGGTCGCGACAGCCGAAATGACGATCCGAAAGCCGCTAGCGTGCCCGCGAATCCATTTCGGCATTGGTTTACAAGAAGTGGTGCGTCCTTTTAGTTCTGCTCCCTAACGCCGCTCGGCCTGCCACTTATCGTTTGATTAGATGTTGAGGTTCGGCTTCTGCACTTCGAACACAACCCGACGACCTTCCGATATCGCCTTGGCGTAGGCGTTGAAGTGCTCGTCAGGTATGCCCGCGTCGTGGGCATCGAGTGCTGATCGAAGGGCCGGAGCAACCTCTTCGACAGGCTTCCCGCCGTGGCTCGCCGTCACGTCGTCGATCGCCGCCTGAAGGTCGCTTCCGATCTTGTTAAGTCCGCCTTCAACGACTCGCTGCAAAGTGTCCCGGAATTCACGATCAAAGTCGTTTATATCAGCCATCTAATCGCCTCCTAGCAGTGGATTTGGCTGACAGCATAAGAGGCACAATTGACAGCTGTATGTCGCAGATAGGGTCTAGCTTGCTAAGACCTTCGTCCGCTCGCTGGGGCCTCGGCCTGGGTCGGCTGTGGGCAGTTGCGACCATTGCTGATCGTCGAGGACGCGGCCTCCCTGCTTCGAATAGCGGCCTCCCCATTGCTTGAAGAAGAAGGCGACGCCCTCGGCAAGGCACCGATCTCGTAGCTCACGGACCCATTCGATCTTCATAGGCCGATGTTTCGCGCCGGATTCACCTCCGGCAATGAGCCAATCGATACCGGTCAGGTCAAGTCCTTCGAGCCGTCCGAGCAATGGTTCAGCACTGATGAAGCGAACCGCCGATGGCACCTGCCGCAGGTAGTCGGCTCGATGGACCCAACGACGATTCTCTATCGAGACGCCCATCCAGACGTTCTCCGGCCATGGCAGCGATGCGGCCAAAGACGCGAGCCGCTCGTGACGCTTGGTCAAGATTTGAAATTGGTGCCAATGGCATTGCTGCATGACCGCGAAGATTTGCTGAATGAACTCGACCGGAATGTCCTCGTGAAAGAGGTCGCTCATGGAGTTCACGAAGATGCGGCGAGGCTGACGCCATGTCAGGGGGAGGTTTAGTCGCTTCGGCCAGAGTTGTGGGTCGAATCCTCTTTCGTAGGGATGACCTGGAGTGCCGCGAAAGCGTTCAGCAAACGTCTCGGCGTAGCAGTGGGCACAGCCTGGACTAACTTTGCTGCAACCCGTGACCGGATTCCACGTCGCGTCGGTCCATTCAATTGCGGAGTGGCTCGCCACTGCCGCATTCTAAGCGGAGTGCTGAACCCTTGCCGCAACCGGCTTCGGCAGATGCAAGAGGCTGTCGTCGTTGAGTCGCTTGGTTCCCCTCACATCGTCGAAGTCCAGCCGCCCTTGCCCGTGGAGCCGCTTCACGGCATCTCGGTACTCGACCGTTGTCCAGCGCATGAAGTGATCCATGACGATGTGAACGTTTAGCTCTTTACGCCCGAAGCTACGCTTAGCGATGCGCTCCATGATGACCTCTTCAAGCTTCGTCATGTCGCGATGCGTCCGCCAATCCGTATGCTGAAAGAGCGTGCCCTCGGTCCAACCTTCGTGCATGTACTGGTTATAGGCAGCACACATTTGGTCGTTCATCAGCAAGAGCGCGTCAGGGTGCCGCGAGCAGAAGACCATGTAGTACTTGATCGCTGTCCCTGCGCTCTCTTGGACAGGGCACGACCCGACGTAGGGCAGGTATTGAGCCAGGCGCTTTTGGTACTCCTTCACCACATTGGCGACGCGCTCAGCGGGCATTCGGCTTTCATCCGAGAGCATCGCGACCCAGTAATCGCCACCGAGTACGCGCGTAAGGCGGTCATTGAGCGCTTTCACTTGGTCGGTTATCCGACCTGATTGGATCGCATCCTGCGCGGCCAAGCGATGAATGGCCTTGGGACTGACATTGATGAGGATTTCCGTGCTGTACGCCTTGCTCCGCATCAAGAAAATCTTCAAAGTGTCGAACTCGCACCCGGCTAGACCGAACGGATCGAGATAAACGAAAACCGTTTGGGTTTGGAGCAGCGGCCCCAACTCTTGAAGAAGCTTTCGCGCGTTGCCGTGAATGCAAATGGCCCTGCCGTCGTCGATGCGAGCCTTCAAAGCCTTCTCCAACTTCCGGTGGTGATCGCCTTTTCGATTGACGAAGATGCCAAGGTACTGATCGGGCACGTATTGGTCTGCGGCATCACAGAGGATCAGGGGAGAACCCTTGGAGCCATCTTCGAAGTGGCCCGGTCCTGCGAAAGCATCAACGAGGATGATCTTTTGGTGAAGCGTCGCCACCTTAGATAGGTAGGGCACGAGGTAGCTCGCTAGAACTCGGTCCTTGATCTTCTTCGACCACACCCGCTTGGTCTGAAAAAACTCATCCTCAGAGGATGTCGGGAAGAGGGTGAAGCCCCGAGTCTTTTCCTTTTTCAATGCCGCTCCTAGCGACCCGTTACGAGCTTGGCCAAATGTGCGTTCGCCAGTTCTAGCAAACAACATTTTGAGTGTCAAGGAGGAACCTTTGTTCGGGGGTTTTTCCCCGGGGATCCACTTCATTGTGGATAGCTCCCGTGGAAAACTCGTCGAAAACGACTTCCCGCTTGACATACTGAACGGCGTGAAGATCGAGGTTCGAGCCGTTGGCTTAAAGAAGATCAGAGAGGCACACGGCCTGACCCAACGTCAGCTTGCCCAAGACCTGGGCATCTCGCAGAACTACATCCCGGCCATCGAGAGTGGGGCGCGTAGGCCGGGTCCGAGACTTCAGGAGCAGTTCACCAAATACTTCAAGTGCGCCTTCGAAGACCTCTTCGAAATTGTCCTCGTGGACCCAGAGTCAGGGCGCGAGCAAGTCCTTCAGCGGAAATGACCTGTCGCCGATGCGGTACGGACGCTGACGAGAACGAGGAAAACGCTTGGTACGCCTGGGATGTCGTCCACGAGTGCGGCCACAAGGTGATCTATCGCGCCATCTGTGATGACCACGGCTTTTCGTCGCCGATGGTTGCATCAAACACTTCGGCGTTCATGGCGCAGATCGGCGGGGAACCTTGTCCGTGGTGTGGCGGTCAAGCCTATAAGGAGGGCCGTCAGAAAAACCTCCACCGGGCGTCGTCCTGCGAACGAGCGCGCCGAAAACCGCCCATCTCCTCATCTTCCAAGACAAGAGCTAACCCATGGCTGACGGAAGTCGTCGGCATGCAGCTACGTGGGTGCATGTTGGTGATCAGAGCGCCGACATCGATAACGCATTGGTGCCCCAGTTACCCAAGTGTGGAAGGCGGGAATTCAAACCGATGGCTCTTGCGAAGAGGGGGAAACGACGCCCGACTACGCATGGATCGGGTTTTCTTCAGCCGAGCACCTTGAAGCGTTTCTGAGGCTAGTTCTGAGTGAAGCAGCTGGGGGCAGTTTGATGCGGCGCATGGTAGGCGTGTATCAAAAGCCCCACGACGAGAACACGTATCACTGGGACGAAGAACCAGCATGGATGTACTTCGCCTCGATTCACATGGTCATCGATGCGGGCAAGAAGGCAAACGTCAGCGCAACCATCGATTTCAGGTATGGAGCCGCGTTCCCCCGGGTCGATATCAAAGACTTGACGACGCTGCTTCAACGCCACAACCGAGGACAAAAGAAAGCGGACTAGACTGGGGCTTCGAACAACCCCGGCTAGAGTTCAAGCCCCCCGAACTCCCCGGGTAGTGCGCCCTGAGTTTCGTGGAGACGGATTACTGGAATGTCATGCTGCTGTCCGGCGAGGAGGACAGCATGGCACGAAGTGGCTACCCAGCAGAGTTTCGCCGAAGGGTTCTTGATCTGCTCGCAGCAGGGCGGGGCGTGGGTGACGTGGCCCGCGACCTCGGCATCAGCGATCAGACGGTGTACAACTGGCGACGTCAAGCGCGCATCGACCGAGGACTCGAGTCTGGATTGACGTCGGGCGAGCGTGCTGAGCTGCAAGCGGCACGCAAGCGCATCCGAGACCTAGAGGCCGAGCTCGCCATCCACCGCAAAGCGGCGGAGCTGCTGAAAGGGACCACAAGCCCAAAAGGCGGTGCGCGGCCGTCGACGTGATGGCCGCGCAGGGCCTGTCGGTGCAGCTCGCGTGTCGCGTGCTCGAGGTCTCCCAGTCCGGCTACTACGCCAGGCGCTCCCGTGCGCCCTCGGTCCGCTCCATCCGGCACACCTGGCTCACCGGAGTGATTCGCGAGGTGCATACCGCGTCCCGAGGCACGTACGGCATCCGGCGCGTCCATGCCGATCTGACTCTCGGCCGGGGCATTGCGGTTGGCCACCAGGCGGTGGAGCTGCTGATGCGACGCGCGGGAATCCAAGGGATTTCAAGCCGGCCTCGTTATCGGCGCATCCCCGGCATGGCCCGCGACCAGCCGGATCAGCTCTGGGTCACGGACATTACCGAGCATCCGACCAGGGAAGGCAAGGTGTACTGCGCCGTCGTGCTCGACACCTGGTCGCGTGGTGTGGTTGGCTGGTCAATCGACGCCGCGCCCAGCACCGCGCTGGTGACCAACGCGCTCGGCATGGCCATTGACCAGCGTCGGCCGCCGGGCGAGACCATCATTCACAGCGACCAGGGCACGCAGTTCAGCTCTTGGGCGTTCACCCGTCGTGCCCTCGATTCCGGACTTCTGCCGTCGATGGGCTCGGTCGGTGATTGTTTCGACAACGCGGTCATCGAGTCCTTCTGGAGCCGAATGCAGGTCGAACTGCTGGACAGGAGGCGCTGGAGAACCCGGATGGAATTGGCCAATGCGATCTTCGAATATCTTGAGATCTTCCACAATCGGCAGCGGCGGCACTCGTCGCTGAGTATGCTCACACCTGTCGAGTTCGAGGCTCGTCATCAACCAACGACAGCAGCGTGAGTCGAATAATCCGGCTCCATCGAAGTCAGGACAGGCCTAAGCCTCCACCAAACTCAGGGCAGTTCAGATCGCTAGCAAAGGTGCGTCCGGCCCCACGTTCTAAGACTGTGCGTGATCGTGTATACCGACCTCTCGCACCGCCGGAGATCGCACGCGCGGTCGACTAGCGACACCACCAGGAGCCGCGCATTTCGGGCCCGCCTCGGCCGGCTGCGCGCAAAAGCCTTCGCAGGCTAGCAAAGCCTTCCCCATCCCTTGACCATGAGGATCTCGACCCCCCTTCTGAGATGCTGACCTACGTTTTCTTAGCCAAGGCGGCCAGATCACTGGCCATATCTGGCCGCAATCTCTGCGCCAATCCAAGCAAACCTGCCCACTGTTCTTGCGACATAACCGAGTTCAAGTCCCGCAACATCGCGCGCACCTGCCTTGTTTCGGCGATCGCCAAAATCTTGGCGGCGATAGAAAAATCCCTGCTCCTCATATACTCGCCCCAATCGGCCGCGCTTATAGACTTCTCCCGGCTGTTTATACGTTGGACGAGTCGCTGATGTTCCGCCAGATGCCGGCTCAATATCGGTCGCGCAGATGCCAGCGCCTCAAGGAGAACAGGGTCATCTGCGGGTGAGGTGCGAAGCAATCGGGTCGTTATCTCCATCCACTCGGTCGCTGCGCGCGCCTCATGGGTTGATGGAATCTCTTCCTGGAGCTGGCTGAGCAGCTCTGTGATCCTGGCGCCGAACTTTTCTTTCACAATGCCCAGAAGCCTGTCGCAGCTCTTCAAAACATCGCGGCTCATTGAAGGATCGGGCGCTTCCGCGGGGTCGAACGTGACGGCAAGGTCGTGGATCTTTCCAGCGTCCCCGGACCCTAAGCCCAATTCTTGCAACAAGTCGACGGCTGAAGGGGTCGCCAGGATGCGCAGCATGACCCAGCAGCGGTACCAATCCACCTTTTCGTCATTGTTCATTTATCTGAAGCTGTCATCCTAGAACGCTATTGCGCAGGCGGGTAGCGCCGGGCCGCAGGCAGGCGAGGCCAGCTTTCCGATCCACCACAATACGATCAGAACCCCAGCAAGCTTAGCTCCTGTCGACGGGTCAGGGGTTTGTTGGTACGACTTGTGCGTCTGTGGCTCGGGATCGGGCGCGGGAGCTACGTCAGGCACTGGGACAGGTACATCCGCAAGCGCCTCGGCCTCCGGATCGACCCCTTCCATATCACACCCAGCGTCCTTTAACTCTTGGAGCTTGCGTTTCAATCCGGTCTGATACTCGCGCCACAGGTCCTGCTTATGCTTGACTCCGGACTCGGTTAGACCCTTTGGGTTTCTTTGAATATCGTTACCCTTTGACCTAACGCCGTTTGCTAGCTGATTGATGATACTTTTCAGGCGACCACAGTTGTCCGGGCACGGCGCGTCTGGGTCGTTGACCGCCCACAGGCCAGTCAGGTCACGATATGTAAGCGGCGAATCGACTGCGTACTGGTAAGCCTGCCTCGTTTGCGCGACGATTGGATCACGCGAGATGAATTGTCCCGAAGCGGAGTCGTAGTAACGGTTCCGCAGGTATACAAGGGACGATTCGGTGTCGGTATACTGGCCGGCGAACCGAAACGGATTGGAGACGCTGCCGGTCGAACTCAGGATGTTGCCATAGGCGTCGTACGTATAGCTTTGTACTACGGCGCCGCCCGAACCTGTCAATGCTCGCGTATTACCTAGCTGATCCTGATGATAGAAGTATTGGGTGCCGCCGCTAATTTTCTCCAACGGGAATCCATACGGGCCATTTACATAACTATCCGAGCCGTCGGTCAGGATGACGGGAAGACCTTCCGCAACGTCCCATGCAAACTGTTCCGCCGTTCCTGAGACGGTCTTGCTCATTCGCAAGCCGTCACCGTTGTAGCTGTATGTAGTGGTTGCGCCAACGCCCTTAAGCCGGTTCGCTTGATCCCAGGCGTAGTTTGTGACTGCGTTGTTCATGTCAGTGCGCTGAGTTCGGTTTCCGTTCGGGTCATAGCCGTAAGTGTATTTCTGGGTCTGCGTCGGCCCATTCATCGTCGTCGCAGTCTGCAGTTGATTGCCTACGTCATATACATTGGTAGTGGTGCTGGCGCCGTTCACGACGCGAATGAGGTTGTCGCCCAGATCGTATCCATAACCCATAGCAGTTGTGCCAGTAGTTGCCGTCGTAACCCGATTACCTGAATCGTATCCGTAGGTGGTCGAGTTTTCACTGGTCAGCTGGTTTCTGGCATCACGACCATAGGTAAGGTTGAGAAATTGGCTCCCATTGGCAGAGTCCACAATTTGCATCAGGCGATCTGCGGCGTCGTAGGTAAAGGTCGCGGCAGCACCGTTTGGATAAACCTGGCTGGTGAGATTGCCATTGTTGTCATACACGAATCGGGTGGTGCTATTCAGCCAGTCGGTAACTGACGACAGATGGCCCGCGTCGTCGTACTTGCGGGTTACGGCGTTTACTCCACCGGGGTAGCCGAGGCTCGTCACCCGCCCGATCATGTCATAGCTGTAGTTCACCTTGGCGCCCGCACCATTTGTGCTTTGCATCAGACGGTGGAGCGAGTCAAACGAATATGTAGTCGTCCCGGTGCCGTCCACCATCTGCTGGCGCTGCCCGTCTACATCATAGGTAAGGGTCACGTTTGGTGTAACTCCATCAGCGTATGTGACCGCCTTAAGTTGGTTGGCGGCGTCGTAGCCCAATGAATAGGACACGGTGCTATCCTTTGGGTTTTGTGCGGTTAGGAGATTGCCGCTCCCGTCGTAAGAATACTGAGTGGATCTGCTCAATGGATCTGTCGCCTTAAAGCGCTGATTCAGAGCGTTGTACTGATAGCTGGTGGGATTGCCCAAGCCATCGATTTGCTGAGTAACATTGCCGTCGCTGTCGTAGCCGGTTTTCAGGATCGAACCGTCTGGTCTCACCACTTGCACAGTCTCGTTGTCGGCGTCGTAAGCGTAGGAAGTCTGATGGTTGTTTCCGTCGATCACCGAGATTAAGTTGCCGTTGGCGTCATACGCGTAGGTGGTGGTGTGATTTAGCGGGTCCGTCGCGGAAAGACGGTCTCCGTAGGCGTTGAACGTCAGCGTGGTGGTGAAACCCGATGGGTTACCGCCCTGGACATTCCCTCTTGGAGATACACTCGACTGCAGCCGCCCCACAGCGTCGTATGCGTAGGTCGTGATGTCGCCCAGTGGGTCAGTTGCCCTATTCCGGACGCCATAGGCGTCATAGCCGTATTGCCAGGCCTTGCCCGTCGCATCTGTCATCTGCGTCAAGTCGCCCGGCCGCGTCTGGTCGTAGGCGAAGCTTGAAACCGCATATTGGGTCGTGCCTGTTAAGGGTGTGGACGTCCTCACTAGGTTGCCGCTTCCATCGTATGAATTTGTACTTGTCACGCCCAAGGGATCGGTCGCAGCAATGAGCTGGTTGAAGGCGTTGTATGTATAACTCCTCGTCTGACTCAGGGCATCTGTCTTCGTGAGGAGATTGCCGTTTGCGTCCCACGTGTTGGTAGTCGTGTGCCCGTTCGGGTCCGTCACTGTCGCGACGCCTAGGGACACCTGGTCATAGGTATAAAGCCACTTGGCTGCCTGGAGGGTGCCGAATGCCTTTGTCTCCTGGATCAGCTCGCCGTTTTCATAGATGTCCTGCGTCTGATTGCCGTTCGGATCGGTGACAATGGTCTGACCCGGCGTATAGCTGAACTGGGTAAGCCTCCCCATCGCGTCGGTCTGTCTGGTCACGCGTCCTGAGCTGTCGTAAAGGTTTGTGACCGTTCCGCCGTTCGGGTCGGTCATCGTCACCATCAGATGGCTCGCGTCATACGTAAAGGTCGTGGAGGCCCCACCAACATCCGTAGCTTTGGTCAGATTGCCGAGGCCGTCATACGTGAACGTGACGTTTCGGCTGCCGGCCGTATCGTTGATGCGGGTGATATGGCTGCCGGTGTAGACGAAGGTCAGGGTCCGGCCAGCCGGTTCGGTAACGGTCGTCAGCTGGTCACTCGGATAGTTGAAGGTCGTCGCGTAGCCGTTGCGGTCGGTCTCGGACAAGAGCTCGCCACGGGCGTTGAAGACATACCTGGCCAGGTCGGTCCGCTGGAACGTAAAGGTGCCGTCCCCATT
>WNGK01001874.1_pt1 | contig 22600 bp, 20 predicted proteins | sample 5400601 | NCBI WGS metagenome assembly WNGK01 (sample SAMN13153376, study PRJNA577476) | soil metagenome | isolation source: 60 cm soil or saprolite under Garry oak tree replicate 1 | place: USA:California | collected 2016-06-15
TCTGCAGCACACAGAATCCGAGAAAGTCTTCCTCGTAGATCTGGTTGAGGATGGTGACCACGGCCTGTTGGACAAGTTTGTCTTCTAGAGCCGGGATCGCTAATGGACGTTGTCGTCCATCTTCTTTCTCTATGTACACCCGATCGTCTCTAGCCACCTCTCCACCAACTGAGGCCATTCCGTGATTGGAGACTTTGTGCGCCGCAGTCCGAAGCCATGCCCGCCGTGTGAGTACAAATGCATCTCCACTGGAACTCCCACGTTCTTCAGCGCAGCATAGTAAACCAGCGAGTTCTTCACTGTGTCGATCGGGTCATCCTCAGCCTGCAGCAAAAACATAGGCGGCGTCTGACTCGTGACCGGAACATACGGATTCAACTCGAACTGTTTCAACGTATTCTCCAGCATGTGTCCCGGATAAAGAGCCACGCCGAAATCCGGGCGGCAGCTTTCTTTGTCGGCCGCATCGACAGCCCGGTACAAACGCTGCTTGAAGTGCGTGCTCACTGCTGCCACGAGATGCCCGCCTGCCGAAAACCCTAGCACGCCAATCTTGTGCGGATCGATTCCCCACTCCGCAGCGTGGAATCGCACCAGTCCCACCGTTCGCTGCGCATCCTCTAATGCGGCGGGTGATTTGGGGTACGCGCCCGACCTTGGAGACAGATGCTCGCCCGGTACGCGATACTTCAACAGCACACATGTGATTCCCTTGGACGTCAGCCAGTCACAGACCTCCGTGCCCTCAAGATCCATATACAGAACCCAATACCCACCCCCCGGAAACACGACTACCGCAGCGCCCGTATTCTTTCCCTTCGGCGAATAGACCGTCATCGTGGGCCGCGAGACTCTGCCAACGACGGTAGCCGGAGGGTCGCCCGGGTTCTGCACCGTCGCCGTGCCCTCTGGCCCCGCGATAGGCACTGCATCCGGCGCCTTGCCAGGCCATATTGGCACTTGCGTATGTCCCGGCGATGGCTGCCAGTCGGGCGTCTGCGGGCGCAGAACGGCAAATCCAGAGACAACACAGAAAGCAAGGATCAAAGGCTTTATCACAATTTACCTCGTTTGTAACCCGTGATTGCTTAGGGCAGCAGTCTAGAGGGCGGTAGGCTTCTTGTCGCAGCGAGGGAATCTAGATAGTCAAGGAGTCTGGGGTCATGGAGGTCGGTGAGTGTTAAGGCGATTTAACCACAGTGATACTCACGTACGATTCACAACCCCCCCGCTTTCATTGACTTGCCTTTCCCTTCAACGTAGTATTCCCTTGCTGCCATGATCGGTCAGACCATTTCTCACTACCGCATTGTCGAGAAGCTCGGGGGCGGTGGGATGGGGGTGGTGTATAAGGCCGAAGATACAGAACTCGGTCGTTTTGTTGCCCTCAAGTTTCTTCCCGACGAAGTTTCCCAGGACGCGCAAGCGCTGGAGCGGTTCCGCCGCGAGGCCCGTTCCGCCTCAGCCTTGAATCATCCCAACATCTGCACCGTCTACGAGATCGGCAAGGCCGCCGAGCAATCGTTCATCGCCATGGAGTATCTCGATGGCGTAACGCTGAAGCACAGGATCGAGACACAGCCGATGCGCCTCGAAACGATCTGCGAACTGGGTGTTCAGATCTCTGACGCTCTGGACGCGGCGCACTCGAAGGGCATCGTTCATCGCGACATCAAGCCGGCAAACATCTTCGTGACGAACCGGGGCACGGTGAAGATACTCGACTTCGGCCTGGCGAAGGTGAACGCTCTCTCGTCCAATGGCGGCCACACACAGGCGACGGTGGGAAGCGAACTGAACCTGACCAGCCCCGGCACTGCGATGGGAACCGTGGCCTACATGTCGCCGGAGCAGGCACGCGGCGAGCCGCTGGATGCACGGACAGACCTATTCTCGTTTGGGGTGGTCCTGTACGAGATGTCGACGGGACGTCAGCCTTTTACCGGCACCACCTCGGCCGTGGTCTTCAACCAGATTCTGGAGCATCGGCCGGCGAAAGTGGCGACGCTCAACCCGCGCCTGCCCGCCCGCCTGGAAGAGATCATTGACAAGACGCTGGAGAAGGACCGCGACCTGCGTTGCCAGACGGCGGCTGAACTGCGCGGGGATCTGAAACGTCTGAAGCGCGATAGCGAGTCGGGAAGGATCGCCACAGTCAGCGCGAAGTCGCCGGTGCAAAGCGAGGCCAAAGCTTCAAACACGTCCCGATGGGCGATGGCGGCGGTGGCCGCGGGCGCGCTCGCCGCGGGGTTTTTGCTGGGGCGCGTAACCGCCAAGCCGGCACCGCTGTTGCCGCCTACGTATCACCAGCTCACGTTCCGGCACGGCGGCATCCGGATGGCGCGATTTGCCTCCGATGGGAACACCATGATCTACAGTGGCGCGTGGGAAGAACGGCCGACGAATATCTATACTACGCGTGCCGAAAGCCCGGAGTCTCGCTCCCTTGGACTGGAAGGCGCGGAGATCTTGTCGATTTCGGCGCAGGGAGAAATGGCGGTGTTGCTGCGCAGCCGTAACATCGAGCCGTTCATCAACAGCGGCACGCTCGCGCGCGTGCCGTTGCAGGGTGGCGCACCCCGCGAAATGCTGGAAGGCGTGCAGTGGGCCGACTGGTCGCCCGACGGGAACAACTTCCTCGTCGTACGCGATCTGGAAGGCCAAAACCGCCTCGAATATCCGAGCGGCAAGGTCCTTTACCAAACGGCAGGCTGGATCAGCCATCCGCGCATCTCGCCGGATGGGAAATGGGTTGCCTTCATCGAGCACCCGCAAAGGCGGGACGACATGGGCTCAATAGCGGTCGTGGACCTCAACGGGGTCAAGAAGATACTTTCAGACGGGTGGGAATCGGTGCAGGGGCTAGCCTGGTCGCCGAGCGGTGAGGAAGTCTGGTTCACCGCCGCCAGAGTCAGTAGCGACCGATTTCTCAACGCGGTCAGTCTTACGGGAGTGGAACGGCTCCTCGCGCGGGAACCCGGTACGATGACCCTCCAGGACGTCACTCGGGATAGGCACGTGCTTGTGACCCGGGACGTGGTTCGCGTTGGCATGGTGGGAGTGCCGCCGGGAGCGGCCAAGGAAACGGACCTTTCCTGGCTGGACTGGTCGGCTCCTGGCGATCTTTCGGCTGACGGCAAGGTGCTGCTTTTCACGGAATCTGGCGAGGGAGGTGGGCAGAACTACAGCGCCTATTTGCGAACAACGGATGGGGCGCCCGCCGTTCGCCTCGGCAGCGGCTCAGCCTATGCCCTTTCTCCGAACAAGAAGTGGGTACTGGCCAGCGAGCCTCGCGTCCCCCTTGGGAGCATGCTGCTGCCCACCGGGCCGGGCGAAAGCCGCAAGCTGACACATAGCGGTGTCGCCTTGCTGAGGGCGCATTGGCTGCCCGACGGCAATCGTTATGTATTCATCGGGCATGAAAAGGACCGGGGCCTGCGACTGTGGGTGCAGAGCGTGGAGAGCGATAAGCCGACACCGATCAGCCCGGAAGGAATTCGTGCCTCCCAATGGGTGATTTCGCCGGACGGAACGCAGGTGGCCGCGGCCCAGTCTGATCGAAAAGGATATCTGTTTCCAGTTGGCGGCGGCGATGCGAAGAAGATTGCCGAATTCCCGGAGGGGTACATCCCCGTTGGCTGGTCAAGCGATGGGAAGACCCTCCTGATCTACAACCCCGGGGACCTGCCCGCCAAGGTCGAGCATCTGAACGTGGCCACTGGGCAACGCCAGCCCTGGAAATCACTGATGCCCGCCGACGCCGCCGGCGTTACCGACCTGGGTCCGATCCTGATCACTCCCGACGGGAGGTCCTACGTGTACGAATACGGGCGAACTCTCTCCGACCTCTATCTGGTGGAAGGTATCCGGTAAGACTAATGAAAGACAGCCGCTCTTAGGGATGACAGCGACGGCTGTTGTTAACAGGCGTCAATTACACTTGTACCGATTTGGTTACGAGTGAAATGATTTATCTCTCATTATCATATCAAAGGATTCGGTACACGTCTTGTTCTTTGCCCAATCCAGTATGGAACGCACGAATTCCTCTTTTCCGGCAGTGTCCACCGTACCGGATCAACATCAGCTAGCGCTCGACAAATCTCCGTTTCGTGGTGGTAGGCTGGCCGCATCCGAGGCACTGGCGTGCACTCGCAGCAACGGTCGGTTGCACACGGGAACTCGGAGCATCCGAGTGTGCACAGCAGTCTGTCTCTTCAAGTCATGCGCCTGTCCGTGTGACTAGCGTCCTGTGATCTTTACGCCCAAATCTCTCGGGTTAGGAAAACATCTTCGCCGAGCATGTCAGTGATCTTCACGGCGACGGTGGTCTTACCCCTCGGGGCTGGGAGTTCGTAATGGCCACGGACCAACTCGGTTTTGCTCCCGGTACGTCGGCAAGAACTCTGTTGAACACTTGGCCGTCACCGGATTACAGACGGTTGCAATGGGTTTGGGTTGGTGGGGGTAATGGACACACTGGGCGGGCCTTGTGTTCTCCCTCTCATGTCGTCAATCGCAACCTTGGCTCATTTCGCTCTGGCGGTGAGCACTGCTTCGACTTTGGGCTTGAACACCATTAATTCGGACAAGAGAGCCGCGCCGTACAAACCCACTGCAAGAATGTAAAGAAAACGGAATCCGAAATACATGGAGTTGTATTCGAGCAGGCCTCCGCACATGGCGCCGAGCAGATTAACCGCCATCATGCCGGAAATAGCTCCGCGCGACCGTAGCAAGGTGGAAAACAGGATACCCGAGAAAAACATGGGGCTGGTGAGCACGATGGCTAAGCCGATCCGGCCAAGCCAACCCGAAGGCAAGCCTGCGGTGTGGGCAATCCACCAACCGATTGCCAAGCTGAACAGCAAGAGCAGGTAGGTGATTGGGGAACGTTCGATCAGGTAGCGTTGAACGGCAAAGTTCGCGAGAAACGCCATAGCCAGAATTGCAATAATGACGATTCCGATGACCTGCCAGGAATTTCCAAATACCAGCCCCAGTTCAGTAATCGCCTTGGTTTCGATCAGCATGAACCCTGCGCCCAGGAAGAAAAACGGCGCGGTTCCGAACTGCGGCCGTCCATCCAAGAAGCGGGAGAAAATAAACAGCGAGAGAGCCATGACCAACCCCGCCATCGCCAAGTAGGAGATGGGATACGCTCGGCGTGGCATGTAAAAAAAAGGCCAATCGTCGGTGGACACATCGGCGGACAGCGTCGGGTCGGCAAACGTGGAGCTTACGTCTTCAAATCCTGACTTTTGCAGAAGCGCTGCGGGAAGCAGCAATTGCCGGTCGTTGGCTTCAAGAAAGATGACAGCGCCGTCGTAGCCTGCACGCACACAGACCGGAGCACGCCCATCGAAAGCATTCTGCAGCATCAAGTAAATCTTGCGTCCAAGGTGTGGGTTCATCACTGAGAAAGAGAGAGAAAGGATCCCGTCCGGATTCAGGCGTTGCCGCGCCTCACGCAAGCCCTCGACGGTATAGACGAAGGAATCCAATCGCACGCTCGACGCGTGGCTCAGCAAGGTGTGTGAATCCAGCAAGCCGTAGACCACCATGTCGTAATGCTCGTTCGTAGTGCGCAGGAACGTACGAGCATCACTTACGACCGCTCGGACTCGTGAATTGAAATAGGGGTGCTCGGGATGTCCTAGCTTTCCCTCCATAAGAATCGCGGGATCAATCTCGATAGCGTCGATCTTTTGCGCTCCGTTGCGCAAACCGGCAGCGACATCGTTGCCCGTGCCGGCGCCGACGATCGCGACGTATCCGGGAGCATGCCCGTACAGCCAATACGGCAATTCGTAGTAATTGCGGATGCTGTTCAGTCGCGGATTGGAGTCGACGTTGCGGTTTGAACGCGCCAGGTCGTGTACACGTTGATAGTAATGGCCGGCCGCCGAAATCATCATCAGGCCTTGCGAATCTTGTCCTACTTCCAGCAATTGGTAAGGAGAGTAAATTCTTTGCCAACTCGGATCCGCAGGCCAGGCAAGAACAATCAATGCGAAGACCATCGAGACTGCCCCAAACAAAAGCGGGCGCGGACTCCAGACGTGAAATACAAGCAGGAGGGCGAAAGCTGGCAGGAACCAAACGACCGGAGGAGTCCAGAAGGCGCTGAGCAAGAACATGAGTAGCACACCCACCACGCTTCCAGCGAGATTCAATCCGTAGGCTGAAAGTTTCTCGCGCCGTTCCAGGAGACCGCCGCACAGTTGTCCGATTGGAATAAACGCGAGGGCAGTCAGCAGGAACACGAGGGCCAGAAGAAGGTATGTCTGAACACTATTGAAGAGCGTGTCGACGGCGGGCAGGCCCATATTCAGTTGCTCGGAAAACGGGAGCAGTTTGAGGCTCACACGATCGTTTGCCGACAAACCGTAGCGGAGGCCCAGCATCAGAACGAACTGCCAGCAAAGCAGTGGAACCGCGAGAAAAAGCGGAATGAGCTTGCGGCTTCCCAGCGCATAGCCCAAACCCAGTCCGGCGAAGCAAGCCAGTAGCGAGAAATTCTTGTAAAAGGCAAACAACTCGAAAACAGTTGCCTGCCAGCGGATGATGGAGAGTTCGAGAAAAAGGCTCAGGGCTGCCGAGGTAAAGATGGCAAGGCCCACGTATCTGTCCGGAATGGAATTTAGAAACTCGGCCTGGTGACGAGCGCCGGCATCGATCAGCGGTTCAAGCCGTTTGAGAAAGGGCCGTACGGCAAGGGGTAGGATCAGCGCAATAATAATGAGCAGCAAAGTCGCGTATTGCGCTCGAAGGGCTTCCCCCTGTAATATCCGACTCGCCAGGTATGTAAGGAATGGGACAGTGCCGGTGCCCAGTAAAAGGAGACCCATCAGCCGAACATACGGACGTCCCAAAATCCCTCCACGGTAAGTAGTCGGGTATTTCGCCAAAAAAGCCGGGCGGTGGACTTTACCGGCAAGATTGGCTAGGTTGAGGAAGTATGCAACGCATTGCAAGTATTTTCAATTGCCTTACGCGCCCTTACCCGCGACTTGGAGCAAGAGATTTTCGTCGCTGACTGTGTTGCCCTGCCGTTACGCGACAACCGTCCAAATTACTGAGCAGCCGATGCCGATCAGCGCACGCCACCGAACCGCAACGATTCACGCCCTGGCTGCCATGCTTTTGACAGGAGCCATCTCGGTTGCCCAAGCAGCACAGCCTTCCAGTGGTCCCGTGTATCTGGACCCTTCACAACCGGTACAGTGTCGACGTCGGTGATCTCGTCTCGAAAATGACTCCGGAAGAGAAGACATCTCAACTCGTGAATCAGGCGCGCAATCCCGCGGCTCCAGGTTCCCGCGTACGGCTGGTGGAGTGAAGCCTTGCGTGGAGTCGCCAATGCTGCAACCGCCACAGTATTCCCGGAGCCGGTTGGACTCGCAGCAACTTTTGATGCTCCTTTGATCCACGGCGGTCGTGATCAGCACAGAAGCGGGAGCCAAGCATAATCAAAGGACGAATCGTATGTGCTCATTGTTGTCAGCCCTCACCAGCCTCGCCCGATTGTCGCCGTGACCGAAGGCAGTATTCCGCGATCACCCTTCTGCTAGACTTTTGCCTTCCAAACTCTTATGTCCGTGACCACGAGTACAACCCAAATACCGCTCGCCAGCCGTAGCGAAATTCCAGAGAAGACCCTGCTCGCTGGGCTGGCGCTCACCAGCTTCTCCGCATTGCTGCTCGAGCTCTCACTGACGCGGCTGTTTTCTGTGGTGCTGTTTTACCACTTTGCGTTTCTCGCAATTTCGATTGCTCTGCTGGGCCTTGGCGCCGGGGGAGTGTTCGCGTATGTACTGAAGACGAAGCTTAGCGGGATGGACACACGCTGGCTGGCCACGCGGTTATGCCTGGCAAATTCTGTGATCGTGCTCGCCGTGCTGGAGATCGTTCTGCACGATCCCGTGGCTCTCGAAGTGTCGAGGTCAAATTTTCTACATCTGACTGTGCTCTATCTAGCCGCCGCCGTCCCATTTTTCCTGACGGGATTGCTTTTCTCAGTTGTGTTTGCACGGGAAGCGCATCGCATTCCGCGGCTTTACGGGGCGGACCTGTGTGGAGGCGCGCTGGCATGCTTGGCGGTCGTATTTTTGTTGAACTGGATCGGAGGGCCGAACACGATCCTTTTTGCGGGCGTCACGATGGTGGCAGCGGGCGCTGTCTGGGCTGAATCGAGAACTACCCGCCGGACTGCTGGTTTTTTTGCCATCGCGCTTCTCGGGCTTATCGCTGCTAACAACTCAGGCCGACTGATCGACGTTGTGTATGCCAAGGGAATCTTTCAGGATCCAGCAGGGGTGGAATTCGCACGCTGGAATGCGCTGTCGCGAATTGAGGTTGACACTCTGTCTCCTGGAGTCAAGAACATCGTCATCGATGCCGACGCTTCCACTTACATCATGAACGCTGACCTGGCGCATTGGCACGGTAGCGGATGGGAGAACGCTCTGATGTCCGAACCTCCTGCGCTGGCGAATGTTCTGCGCCCCCACGGAGAGTTCGCCATCATCGGGCCGGGCGGCGGGGTCGATGTGCTCCGCGCCGTCGCCAACGGCAGTCCCAGCGTCACTGGCATTGAGATCAACCCCATCATCGCCAACACGATTATGCGCGGGCGGTATGCGGCCTATGCGCAACATCTCTACGAACGGCCGGAAGTGCACATTTACGTGACCGACGGCCGATCATTCCTGCGCTCGACAGCAGAGCATTTTGACGTGGTGCAGATGACTTTAGTGGATACGTGGGCTTCCACCGCCGCCGGAGCCTTCGCCCTGAGCGAAAACAATCTCTACACGGTGGAGGCATTCCGGGAGTATTTTGAGCACCTCAAGCCCGATGGCATGATCGCAATTACGCGCTGGGAGTTTCGCCATCCGCGCGAGGCGCTCCGGGTGGTAGCAGTAGCAACCGAAGCGTTGCATCGTCTTGGAGTCGCAAATCCAGCCCGCAATTTCATTGTCGCTTCGCAGGGAACGTTGGATGAGGACGGCATCCCGGTAGTGGTTCTGGCGAAGAGGACTCCATTCACGGCCGAGGAAGAATCGGCGGTGCAGGCTCATTTTCAGCGCTATCGTCAACTCACTCCGCTCTATTTGCCTTCGCAACCCGTTTTCAATGCGTTCTTTGATTTGATCGCGAGCAATGATCCTTATTCCTTCGCACGGCAGTACGCTTATAACGTTTCCCCAGTCAGCGATAATGCACCTTTCTTTTTCTTCACACTCAAAGCAGGTCAGATCCTGGAGGAAAAGGGATTGCAGCAGGGAGTCGATTGGAAGGTAAATCTCGGAGTCCTGGTTCTACTTCTTGTCCTGGTGATTTCTGTGGTCGCGGTGCTTGCCTTTCTGGTTCTCCCGCTGGCCCTTAGAGGAGGGAGCCGGCGACACTCGCCGTTGCCCCTGCTTTACTTCGTCGCGGTAGGCCTCGGCTACATCCTGGTGGAGATCGCCTTCATCCAACGCTTTGTGCTCTTTCTCGGACATCCCACGTACGCGCTGACGGTTGTGATTTTTCTTCTGATGCTTTCGAGCGGGGCAGGCAGCCTGTTCTCGCGCCTCTGGCTTTCTCGGACCGAGATGGTCTGGATGCCATTGGTGCTGGTAATCGCAACCCTGATTTTCGACCTTTTCTTCATGCCCGGCAGGTTGGCGGCTCTGGTGGGACTGGGATTGGGCTATCGATTTCTGATCAGCGCCGTCCTGCTGGTGCCTCTCGGCTTCGTGATGGGCATGCCTTTCCCAACAGGCTTGCGCGCCCTGGACCCCGCTGGCCGGGGCTCCTCCGAACAGCGGTCCGCTGCGGATAACGCGGTCGAGTGGGCGTGGGCCATGAACGCAGCAGCCAGCGTTCTAGGATCGGTGCTGGCCATCGTGATTGCCATCCGGTTCGGCTTGAACGTCACCCTCGCTTGCGGAGCCGGTTCCTACCTTCTGGCCCTGTTGCTAACCTCTGCACTGCATGCCAAAGCCACTTAGACCGAGCCCCGGTTTCATTATGATGAAGCGAGTGGTTGGTCGCGAGTGCGAGCTGTTGGCGCGACGGAGAGAAACCACACGCAAACTGGAAGTTCGGTTCGCACGTGGGGTAGCTCGGAGCTGGTGTATGGTGTGCCGTAGATCACCCTCAAACTGATTGGGCGCCCCGCTCCCGCAAGGGAGTTCGAAGTAATAATCATGACCGGAGTAGCGGCCGAATAGATGGCTGGGTCGGACCGAGTTCCACCCGCAGAGATTAGCGGCGAGCCTTGGTCGGCGATGACAACGTTTTTCCAGTTAGAGCACAATGGCGCGCTCTTTGGACTGCAGGCAGTAGTGCGCCCAAGAAAGCCCTTGACAGAGCCGACACCTTCATAGATGCACGACTACCAAAATCCAAGCTGGTCCACTACCTGTGTAACGCGTGGATTGACTTTCGAAACCAAGGGTGAAATGATTAATTTTAGTCGAGCGGATCGCAGTTTCGCTCGGAAAACTTGACGTTGTTCTCGCCACTCTTGCGCATTCATTCATCGTAGATCATTAGGACTTGCCTTCTGCGCATTCGGAATTCTTGAGAGGGAGGCCAATTATGCCGCTCGTGGCAGTGTCCAAGAAACTCAGCAAGTTCGACCCCAAGACATTCCTTTCGACCATCAACGGCGGTAGAAAGATCGAAGCTTTTCCCAAGAAGGAGACGATCTTTGCGCAGGGCGACTCAGGCGATGCTGTTTTTTATATAAAGGACGGAAAGGTAAAACTCACCGTTGTTTCGAAGATCGGGAAGGAAGCCACAATTGGCATTCTGAACAAGGGCGATTTCTTCGGAGAAGGTTGCCTTACAGGGCAGCCTCTCCGGCTGTGCTCCGCAACCACGATGACCGATTGCTCTGTGATGCGAATCGATAAGAAGTCGATGGTGGAGGTGCTCCACCGGGAACACGCGTTTTCCGATATGTTCGTGGCGTATTTGCTGACGCGGAATATCCGATACGAAGAAGATTTGGTCGACCAGCTTTTCAATTCCAGTGAAAAAAGGCTGGCCCGGATATTGCTATTGTTGGCCCATTTCGGCAAGGACGGGAAGCCCGAGACTCTAATCCCCAAGATGAGTCAAGAGACCATCGCAGAGATGATAGGTACAACGCGGTCGCGGGTCAGTTTTTTCATGAACAGGTTCAGGAAGTTGGGCTTCATCGATTATGACGGCGGCAGTGGGCTGCAAGTTCACACTTCACTCCTGAATATCGTTCTCCACGACTAGCTTCCGCGACGCAATCCCGAAGACAAGGCTCCCCAGACGGCGATGAACGCGAGGACCGCTGGGGCTTATGTCGATGGTTGCCGGTAAGTATGTGTCTGTCCGCGGCAGACTGAGGTGCGGAAGTTCGCTCAAAGCAAGTCTCTGAACTTGCCGGATGGGCCTAAGACTTGGCTGATAGGCTTATGCGCAACGGCGGGCGGAAAGAGCAGCGTAACGAAGGTGCGCTAGGGGGCAGACGGATATGAGTTTGCGGGCTATTCTTGATCCACTATGGCGAAAAAGAAAGCTGGCCACGCCCCCTCCTCTCGCAACATTCTCGATTATCCCGATAGCATGTCCCTGTACGAAAGGGAAAGCCTTGCAGCGGAAGCAAAACTTGCTGCCGAGAGAAAAATAAAGAAAGGTCCGAAGCCTTCCAGTAATTCAAAGTAGCCCAGTACCGCGCGGTCTCAAAGTCCCGAATCGCCCGGAAGAAAACCTCCAAAGAAAAGATGGACGATACCCCCATATGGCTAAAGAAGATCGTTCCGAATCGTTACGAAATGAAGTCCAGGAACTGAAGGAAGAGGCTGCTGCGCTAGCCGACAGAGCCAAGAAAACCGCCCGACAAGCTGAAGTCTTGTCCGAACGAATCAAACATCTAGAAACCCAAATAGCAAAGAAGTCCTAGCAACAGGACACTACCCCGACTCGTAAAGGATTGAGGCGCAAGTTGCATCAGGATGGTTTGGGGGGCTTTCTGGCATTGCTTGTTATTCTAACAATTGCTTAAGTTCTTTGGTCAGAACTAAAACCTGTTCGCGGTCCTGCTCGGTTGCGATCTTCACAGCCAATTTCTTCATTCGTTGGTCTATGAGGTTGCTGTCCATATTGGGGTTCACTCCGAATTTTCAAAACAGAGAGGTGTATACCACATCCGATAAACAGGCAGCTTGATTTCCGGCTAAATCTTGTTAGCAATCAGCAGATTTCCCCGATGCGCACTCAGTACGATCGATACCTTCGCCCGCGCGGGTTACGTACGCAATACGTAGCTAGGTTTTCGGCGAGGAGGTGCGCTTCTGCGCACTCAGGCGTGGCAGATCCCGCTTACGTTGGACTGCTGGGAGGCTTATTGTTCATGGATGGCAAGTCCGACGAAGCAGGCAAGCTTTTTTCAGAATCTATAAGGCAGGAATTTTCGTACGACGAGAAGATTCGAATTCAATTTCGGCCTCGTGACCCCGTCGACCGAAGCGCAGCGCTCCGCCTATCCGGTCGCGTAACGACCGTGAAACTGTCAGACGTTTTGGTCCAGACAGATAAGTACCCTGACTTCATCAGCACGACGACAAAGATAGATAAGACATCTTACAGCGTGATATGAGGGTCACGTTTCAACCTGTGTTCAGTGCCAGGGACCCTACGCGGATAACCTCCCTTTTTAGCACTGGTCAGCATAGACAGATCGACAGATCTCAGGCCAGTTGACTCCGCCGCCAGCAGGGCAGGCCGAAGGAAATTCCCCTCCGATGCGGGGAGTAGAGAGAAAGCGGGAGACCGGAAACGGGATATTTTCTTTCTAACGGTGCGAACGGACCAGTTCTCAATGCTAGATTTGAAATCCGCTGTACCTCCGGTGTGTCGATCTTCACGCTTTCTCCTTCGCTGCCAGCTTTTGGGCCTTCACACGGATGAAGGCGTAATTCAGCGCGGGCAGCGAGTTGAAGTTAGCGGCTTGGATCAGATATTCGTGCGCTTTGTCGCTATCGCCCTTGGCTTGATACGCTTGACTCAGGCGGTACAGGTTAGCGGGATTCTGAAGGTTAGCCTGCTGCAGCTCTGCGATGGCTTTATCGTAGTCCTTCTCGCCGAGCGCGATCCTGCCTTCCAACTCGTGGAATTGCTTGACTTGTGCCGAGTTCTTGGTGGCTTCCGCTCCCTGGCGAAATTCCTCAGCGTGGGCTTTCGCGGCCGCGTAGTCCTTCTTCCCGATCGCAATCTCGGCCAGATTGAAATGATGCAGAAGCTTCGCGTTGTTTTTAATCCCCCGCGACTGGCCAGAGGCTTGGATCATCTGGAATGAGCGATCGAACTGCCGCTGCGCTTCGTCGTAACGCGGGATCTCGACGAGAATGTTGCCTTTGGCCTGAAGATCGGCGGCCATCGAGGCCACATCGTTTGTCTTCTCAGCGACGGCATATTCCTTGTCCATCATATGCAATGCCTCATCCAGCTTACCGCTGTCGGAGACAACAACAGCCATCCCGAAGTAAGCGGTGCGAAGCTCGCCGTCGTTGCGTGACTGATCCGCCATTTTCTGAAGTTCGGCTTGCGCTTCCGTCGGCTTGCCGGCGTACAGCAACGCGCCGGAGAGCCCGAAGTGCGACGGCACAAAATGGGGATCGATGGTGAGGGCTCTATGGTATTGGGCCTGCGAATCCTCGAACCGTCCCATCTTCAGCAGCAACTCCGCGTAGGAATCGTACGGATTGGGATCGTTGGGAATCAGGTCGATATATTTCTTGAACGCCCTCTCCGCACTCGTGTAGTCGCCCTGTTGCCGGTAGGCATAGCCGAGCACGTTGTAAGCGGGCGAATAGCTGGGAGCAATTTCCGTTGCCTTCCTGTAGTGCTCCACCGCCGGCGCGAGTTCCTGCTGGGCGAAATAATAGTTGGCCAGGTTAAACTGGGCGCGCTCGTCGTTGGGGTAGGTGGTCACCAACTTGTCGAGATAGCCCTTCTGCTTTGCCGTGTCGCCATTGGCTCCGGCTTCGTTGGCGAGTATAAGCAGCTTCTCTCCGTCGGAAGCTTCGTCGGCGAGGCTCACGGCCTTCTTCAAGTGATCGAAGAATTCCTTGGCCGTGGGAGAGTTGTTGGCGCGCGCCAGTTCCGCTGAGGCAAACTCGGGATCGAGCGAAAGCGCCTTGTCAAAATGCTGCAGCGACTCCTGGCCGAGAAGTCTTTCGGAGAGGTCCCGGCCTTGCAGGAATTCCTGCTTGGCCTGCTCGGACCGGCTGGTAACAGGAAGTTTTCCTCCATAGGCTGCGGCGGCGGAGCTTGCGTTGCCGCTGCTCTGGTTGCAGGCCGTCAACGCCGCCGCGCTGAGCACTACGCTCGCGGCCAACAGAACTTGCATGGTTTTGTTCCGAGGCATTGGAAGTCCCTCCTTCGAATTTGCGGGTCTGATTTGCGAATCAAGAGCGATCACGTCCAGACAAAACACTAGACGTAGGCGGGGGACTTTGCATAGCCAGCTCGGGATATGTGTACAGGATTGCGGGACGGACTCACGGAAAATCACGAACAACTGTTGGGGCAGCCGACTAGGGATCAACAGCCGGAGAGCGCAGGGCGCGGGCGAGCGCGCGGGGGCTGGCAAGGGGCTTTTAAGCGTAAATGGCTTGTTTACGATAGCACTGTGGGCGATCAGCCTCACTTGGCCGTACAGTGCTGAAGTGAGATCCATTGCCCTGCGGCCAAGTTCATCGTTTCTGGCCGTTCGTCGTTTGCGGCGCTCGAAAACAATTCTATGGCTCACAAGGCTGAGATCGGTTTACATCGAGGAACGGTAAAGCTCGTTGCCCACAATCCGAAGTGGGCCGAATGTTTTAGTGAGGAAAAAGAGCTTCCTTCCAAAATACTGAGAGAGGATTCTTGATCTGCGCCACATCGGCAGCACGTCAGTACCGGAAATGCTGGCGAAACCCATTCTAGATATTTTAGCCGCCGTAAAAGCGCTGGCTGACGTCGAAGCATTCACACAAGACCTGAACAAAGTCGGCTACGAGGACAAGCGCGACGGAGGCGTTTTTGGACGTAGATTTTTCGTCAAAGGCGGCGAGGCGAAGAGAACCCACCATCTGAACTTTTGCGAGATGAACAGCTTCTTCTGGGAAAGCCACTTAGCATTTTGCGACTACCTCAGACGGCACCCCGATGCAGCAAAGGAGTATTCCGCATTGAAACGAGGCCTCGCTGATAGATTTCCAAATGACCGCGGCGCATACACAACCGCAAAAGGGGAATTCGTACGTCCCATACTGAACCGGGAAATGAGCGAGCCGCGTAGCGACCCCTTAGCACTTTTCGAGCACACTGCCGCGTGCACTCGGAGAAGAGCGCCATCTTAATCCTTAGTTGACCGATCGACATTCGGACAGGGGGGATCGCGGGCCGGGAGAGAACTGGCAGAACAGCCAGGAAGCCACTATCCAACCACGGGACTGAGACTGGTTCCTGCCGCTTCTTTTTGACAAATCAGCAACTTCCGGTGAAGCCAACTAGTATAGTTAGGTGGTGCGACCTCTTCCGCACGCGGAATTAGTGCGTCAACAACTTCTTCAATTCGGTGCGTTTCTGCTTTTGCTGATTTGTCTTTGCGGCCATATAGCGGAGACATTCGACTTCTGGGATCACACACTCGAGAAAGGCAATGACATTGAATACAGCCTGGTGATGGTGGCTTTGGTCGCCGGAGCGGTTTTTTGGCTCGCCGCCATAGTGATGCGCAACGTATTATCGGTGTCTTGCCTTTTCTCTTCGTCCATGACTTCCCCTTCATGCGCACTGCCTCCGATCACCAACACTGGCTATTCCCCACCCCCTCCTCTCCGAATCTGATTCGCTCTCCATACAGGGATTGGCACGATTGATCCATCACTACTGCTGATCGAGGGCGGACACGTTTTTATTGGAAAGAAAACGACAGCCGAGGTTGCCGTTCGCAGCTCTTGTCGTTTTTGCACTTGTTTTTTCTTGCGCGGCACAGACCTCCAGAGTTGCGGGCGCTATTCAGGGGAGCGTTGTGGACCAGACCGGAGGAGCCGTCGCTGGTGCGACGGTGACGATGCGCAATCTTGGTACAAACCGGACTCGCAAGGTATCAAGCAACTTGGAAGGTTCCTTCCGTGCTGGTGAGCTTCCCGTGGGCCAGTACGAGCTCCACGTGGAATCACCCGGCTTTAACATCTACGTGAACACTGCAATCGTCGTCTCAATCGGAACGGTGGTTCAGGTCACAGTTCGGCTTGCTCCAGCAACGGTGCAGCAGCAAATCACTGTTTCGGAGCAACCGCCATCTCTTGATCCCACCGAGACTACTGAGGCGACTACCATCAATCATGACCGAATTGAGGAGTCCCCAGTAGCTAGTCGCAATTATCTCGACTTCGTGTTGTTGGCTCCCCAGTTGACTCGGTCGAACATGCAGGGGGCGACCGGCAGCAAGAGCGCGCTTGCTGATAGCGGATTCACCTTCGCAGGTCTACGCTCTCGCAGCAACAGTCTCTACATCGATGGGGTCGAGAATAACGATGAATTCAGTGGCTCCGCTCGAACGGAGCTGTCTCCTGAGACCGTACAGGAATTTCAGGTAGTAAATAACGGGCTCTCCGCAGAGTCCGGCGGGGGCGCGAGCGGTCCCATAAACGTCATTACGAAGAGCGGCGTGAATACCCTCCATGGCGACGCTTTCCTGTTTATTCAAAACGGTGTTTTGAATGCCCAGGAGCCGCTCACGAATGAGACCGAAGCTCCCCACTTAAGCAGATTTCGAGCAGGGTTGTCGGCTGGCGGTCCAATCGTTCGCGGTCGGACCTTTTACTACGTGGCTGGCGAGCAGGAAGGGGAGCACAGTGATGACAGCTCGCTGATTCCACCATTAGTCGCGAGTGCAATTAACAACCTGCTTGGTTCTGGCGCGTTCCCGAAAATTGCAATTCGCTCAATCAATCCCGGGTTGTTTCGTGTCGCACGCGCAGAGACCGAATTCTCTGGCAGATTGGACGATCAGATCGCGAGCAAGCACTCATTATTGCTCAAGTATGCCTTGACCAATAATCGCGAAGCGGGAGACGCCTTCAATACCGGAGGTCTGGTCGATCCGAGTGGTCGGGGCAGCAGTTTTGTTCAAGACCAAGGAGTCACAGGCTCTCTTACGTCGGTGCTCAGCAACAATGCCCTTAATAGCCTGCGATTTCAGCTGAGTACGCGCAGAGCCATACTCAGAACTACCGATCAGATCGGGCCGGAAATCAGCATTGCGGGTCTCGTCGATTTCGGTCGCCCTTACGACGGAAATGACAAAAGACGTGAAAACCATTACGAGTTGCTCAATGTCGCCTCCGCCGCGAGGGGTCGGCACCTTGTCAGTTTTGGTGCCGACTTTGACTGGATCCATGAAAACGCGTCAGCTTATGACGGTTTTAGAGCCATCTACACCTTTCCAACTCTCGATGCGTTTCTGAACGGTCAGCCCGATCAATATCGACAAGCGTTCGGAAATCCCACCACCCATTTTGCAACGCCCAGGTACTCTGGATTTATTCAGGATCACTGGACGCTGGCCAACCGTTTCACCATTGACGCAGGTATCCGGTACGACTTTGAGCATCTGCCCGCACAGTTCAAGCCGGACACGAACGATTTCGCTCCGCGCTTTGGGATCGCATACGGTCCTTCACCGAATTGGGCGCTGCGGGCGGGTTTTGGCATTTTCTTTGACCGCTATTTGCTGGCTGCCGTAAACCGGGCGCTTGAGAAGAATGGTGTGCAAGCGTTCGATCAAGTCGCAGATGGGCAGGCAGCAACCCAGATCTTACAGTCCAACCTCGGCGGAGGCGGCGGAACTCCCATCCCCTCCATTCGTCCATCAATTTTTACTGCCGACCCAGACTTGCAGACGTCACAGAGCGAAATTGCCACCGCCGGAGCAGAGCGGTTGATTACCAGGAACCTGACGGTAAGCGCAACGTTTCTGTTTGCACATGGTGTGAGGCTTTCTCGCACTCGCAACGTGAATCTCCCCCCGCCTGTCGCGCTCACACTCGGCAATGCTCAGAGCCTCGGAATTCCGAATCCCCTTCCTCAGCAGCTTGGGAGGCTTGTGTTCCCACCTACACGACTCTCATCTCAATACGACGACATCTATCAGTGGGAGAACCATGCAAGTTCCGTTTACAAGGGTCTCTCGCTTTCCGTGAATCGACGACTCGCGAATGAGATCGAGTTTGCTGGCAGCTACACGATATCCAAAGCGATTGATGACGCTTCAGACTTTGACGAGCAGCCGGAAAACTCGTACTTGATCCGGGCCGAACGCGCTTTATCTTCCAACGATCAGAGGCATCGATTCGTGCTCAGCGGCACTTTCGATCTTCCGTTCGGAGACGAGGAAGAAGGCAAAAAGACTTCCGGACCAATCGCCAAGGTGTTCGGCAATATTGAAGCCGCTCCGATCTTGATAATCGGGAGTGGCGGGCCGATCAATGCTCTGACGGGCTTCGATGCTAACCGGAGTGGGGCAATTCCGTTGGCTTCTCGCCCGCTCAATTTTGGCCGCAATTCGTTGCTCACGCCCACCCAGGTGCAATTTGACTTGCGCGTACTGAAGTTCTTCAAGGTCGGAGAGCGTGGGAAACTCGACTTCGTTGTCGAGTCGTTTAATATTCTCAACCACACCAATGTCGTCTCTCTGAACCAGTTCTTTGGCCCAGACAGTTCGCCCATTTCCCGGTTCGCGACACCCAACAAGGCGAGTATTTCGAGGCGGTTGCGGTTCTCGGTGGACTTTGAGTTCTGATGATCCTCGCCAGTCCGCAGCCGGTTGCGATGCCTCTTAGGATTGTGCCCAGTCACGGGCTACTCGGAAGGTTATCGTTGCTTGTAAACGCCCTTAACCAAGTGCCCCCCGCGCCCGCGGCCTCCCGCTCCATACGTTCCCCAGGCCCCAGGGCAGGGGTGTAGCATTTTCCCCTCAATGCGTAATACCCCCCTTTCTCGTTTGACGGGGTAGTACCTTTCGGGAAAAATTCGGCTACACCCACCCCTGTCGGTTGGGGGCTGATTCTGCCGGGGCCGCACGCCGGGTAGCGTGCACGCGTGGGAGCGAGAGGGTCTGTGGGTGTTGAAAAATGCTCTGCATTTTCCTCAAATTAGCCACAACTTGGGAGATAGAAAATGTCTAGAAAAACTGAGAAAGTCGTTTGTAGCCTTCCTGACGCGATTTTATTTTTGCGAATTTCGCGGGAAAGAGTTTTTCAACACCCACTTGCCTTAACACTGCATTGACCGTAGTGCGTGCCTCCCGCCGGGCACTGGCCCAAGGGGCCCAAGGCACGAGGCTTGCCGAAATGTGAGCAGCGTGGTAAGTTTTGGGTCTCGCCACTCGTACCCTCACTTCGTCTAGAAAGATGAGGCAGATCCATGTCCCATAAAGTTGTGAAGTTAGCTTATTGGTTGGTCCCGATTCTTTTCTTGAGCCTTTGCCCGCTCGCCCTGGTGGCGCAGTATGGCAATGCGCAGGAAAAGCAAGAAAAGCAACCGGAGAAGGCTGCGCACAAACAAACGGTGACCGGTTGCCTGCAGAAGGGTGACGAGGCCGATGAGTTTTCCATCACGGGCGAGGACGGAAAGACCTGGGGACTGCGCAGCAGCACGGTCAAGTTGGACCAGCACCTCGGGCACAAAGTGACGGTCACCGGTTCCAGCGCCCACGAATCGAAAGCCGAAGAGAAGAAAGAAGGACAGGTGGAGAAGGCATCCAGCAAAGAGGAGTATGGCGATCTGGACGTCAGTAGCCTAAAGATGGTCAGCAGCACCTGTAGCAAGTAACCTCTTGCCGGCTCGGGCATGCGAATTCTGGCTTTGCTACCGCTCCGCTTCCTAAGTTGTTAGGCGACAGGGCATGGGGAAGGGACTGCTTGTACGATAGATGTTGCAACAACATCGCGTTAACACTCATCTCTATAGTACTTAAGCTCCAAAATCTTTTTCGTTTGCAAAGATTTTCAGGGTCTATGCGGCGACCGCGGTTAGTTGGGCTGTAACAGGCGTAAGCTGGGCAACCATGGAGCGTAAAGCGCTGAGGATAGCTACGATGATCTTGCGGCCGGTGGAAGTGAGCTGGTAGCGGTGTGTGCCCACGATTTTGGTGATCAGAGCGTGAGCCCGCAGCAAGCGAAGTTTGCGGCTAATCTAGGCAGGGTGGCAGCGGGTCTGTTGTTTGTCGTCGGTAGTCTGGGTGAAGAAGATGGCGCGGAGATCGCGATTGCGGAAGCCATGGATAGCGAACTCGCCGTGGTTAATGGCGGACAGTAGTGCCCGGTCATCGGCTAAGGGACAGGAGGGCACGCACCCGACGGCCGCGCCATTGACGTGGTTGTTCCAGCCGCTGGAGCAGTTGGTCGAGGGTGGTGGTGTCGTCGACCGTAGCGAAAGCGTCCAGATACCGTGCTGCGGCTTTGTGGGAGAGCTGGGCTCGGCGGTGTAAGTCGGCAATGCCCCGGCGCAGTCGACGCCAAGCGCGGGGCCCTTTGCGGTCCCCCTCCTTGCGCCGATAAACGCGGAAGTCGTCACCGTTATGAAAGGTGGCCTCGGCGCGCAGGACGCAGCCGTTGGGAGTATAGGCCTTATCACGAAAACCGTTCGGCCTCCCGAACACTTGCGCCCTGCTTACGACTAAGACTTTCACATGACTCGAGCGCCTCGAGATTCACAAGACATCGCTCGCGTCAATTCACTGATTGCTATCTCGTCTTCCGGGGCCGATGGCTGGCCCGATAAGGAATCCGATGAAAAAGATTTTGTGGTTGCCAGTAATCGCATTCTTCAGTTACGTCTGCTATGCCCAGCACGACACGGTGATCGTGCGTCCGGTACCCATTGACGACGTTTTGACGAACCCGGGAATGGGAATCACCACCTTCCAGAGATTCAATGGACAAGCGACCAATCCACCGCTGGAATGGTCCGAAGTTGGGCCGGTCACCAAACTACCGCAGGCCGCAACTAAACCTGATTTTCCCGACACGACCATTGCCTATCTCCGCTGGTACTGGAACGCGCTCGAGCCCGAGCCCGGAAAATTCCGCTGGGACATCATTGATCTCGCCCTGAAACAGGCGCGAGCTCACGGCCAGACGCTGGCCATGCGGCTTATGCCTTATTCCAACAAGGATCCACTTCCCGAGTGGTTTCAGAAGTCCCGCGCGCGGCGGGCCAACACGCCCACCGACAAGGACGGCGCTATCTGGCAGCCGGATTTTTCTGATCCTCTCTTTCTGAAGTATTGGGGTGAATTGGTGGCCGAAGCGGGAAAGCGCTATAACGGAAATCCTTATCTCGACAGCGTGGATATCTCTTCCGTGGGCTACTGGGGCGAGGGCTGGAGTTCCTACATGCCTGCCTTCCCTTATCAGAAGGCACTGATTGACATTTGGTTCGACGCTTTTCCCCATACAACACTGTTGATGAACTTTGACGAACAGCAGGCGCTGACGTACGGAACCAGCCGAGGCGCCGGCTGGCGGCTGGATTGTCTCGGCGATTTGCGCGTGAAGTCTGATGATCCCTACTTCGAACCGGAGATGTTGGATATCTATCCCCAGCAGGTGGTGCGGGCCGGTATTCAGGATGTTTGGCAACACCGGCCGGTGTCGTTAGAAGTGTGCGGTACCGTCTCTGAGTGGAAGAGGGACCACTTCGACGCGAACTACATTCTGGAACAAGGTTTGCGTTGGCACGTTACATCGGTAAATCTAAAATCGTCCCCCATTCCTGAGGACTGGAAGGCCGACTTCGAAAGTTTCCAGAAAAAGATGGGATATCGCTTTTTGCTGCGTCGTTTGGAATATCCCAAAACCGTCGCGCCTGGTTCCATGATGTCCATACACATGTGGTGGCTGAACGCGGGTGTCGCTCCTGCTTACACCAATTATCCCCTGGCTGTGCAGTTACGCTCGGCAAAAGACAGCGCCGTGATCAACGTTCCCGTGGATATAAGAAAGTGGCTTCCTGGCGATGCTGTCTTCGATGGAAGTGTTTACGTCCCTGAGACCTTACCGGAGGGCACTTACGACTTCCGGGTTGCCATGCTTGATCCTCGGAGTGGCAAACCTGCAATACGTTTTGCGATTGCCGGCCGAGACCCCGACGGTTGGTACAGCGAAGGCCAGGTTCGGGTCAGTTCACCGCAGGGCCCGGAATAAATCAGTGCGCACGGGAGGAGTTCATGAATCGCCGCGAATTCTTGAAATCGCTGCTGGAACGGCGCTCGCCTCTATCCCACCACGCGCGCCCGCTTGGCGGTGACCTGGGAAGAAGGAACCTGGGCAGCCTGGCTGTACGATCTGCTGCAGCCGCAGGTCGAGCAAGTTCTGCTGTGCAATCCGCGCCGCAATGCCTTGTTAAAGGAGGGCAGCAAGAGCGACAAGGCGGATGCGCGCAAGCTGGCCGATTTGCTGCGCACCGGAATGCTGCGACCGGTCTATCACGGAGAAAATGGAGTACGGACGCTGCGCGAGTTGGCGCGCAGTTATCAGACCATCAGCAAAGATTTGAACCGGGTAATGAATCGGCT
>WNGK01002297.1_pt1 | contig 22599 bp, 19 predicted proteins | sample 5400601 | NCBI WGS metagenome assembly WNGK01 (sample SAMN13153376, study PRJNA577476) | soil metagenome | isolation source: 60 cm soil or saprolite under Garry oak tree replicate 1 | place: USA:California | collected 2016-06-15
TCCTCTAGTGCAGCGGGCACGAGTATGTCTACATCTAGTTCGAGTAGTTCTTCGTTAGTAATGTTCTCTGTTGCAGGCAAGTTTGCCATGCTCGGATTCTTCTTCTTGTATGCTGCGACTTCGTTGAACCAGAGTCCAGCTTTCTTGTGAATTCCTCCCTTTGAGTCGGAGACGGCGACAATTTTGACTCCGGCTTCTTCAAGGAACTGGTGGGCGAAGGAGCCTACGTTTCCCCAGCCTTGGATCGCGCAGGTTGCCTTTTTCAGGTCGATCTTGAGATGTCTCGCGGCTTCCTCAACACTGGCCGCGACTCCCTTCCCGGTGGCCGAATCTCTTCCGAGGGAACCTCCAATTATTATTGGCTTACCTGTCACGACCGCGTTGGCGTTGTTCCTTTCGGTCTTGCTGTATTCATCCATGAACCAGGCCATGGTCTGAGAATCGGTGTAAACGTCGGGCGCGGGTATGTCCCGGAAGGGACCCACAATCTCGCTTATGAGAGAGAAGAATGTTCTAGAGAGCCTCTCTAGCTCGTGTTTGGATAGAAGTTTCGGGTTAACCGTGACGCCTCCCTTCGCTCCGCCGAATGGAATGCCTGCAACTGCGCACTTCCACGTCATCCACATTGATAGCGCCTTTACTTCTTCGATGGTGACGTTGGGGTGGTATCTGATTCCGCCCTTGTAGGGTCCCAGGGCGTTGTTGTGCTGGCTTCTGAATCCTTGGTAGAGGAGAATTCTGCCGTCGTCCATTTTGACCGGGAAGTTAATGCTGAGAATTCTCCGAGGCTTTCGAAGAATCTCCTGAACGTTCTGATCAAGCTTCATCAGGTCAGCGGCGCGCTGGAACTGTTCTACTGCGATGTCGTACTGGGTTTTCTGCATGCCGAGGCTTGATGGAGCGGCTTCGTGCTTAGAAGTAGTCTCTAGCAATCATTATGCCTTCGAATCGAACAAGCCGCGAGAAACTTCCCATTTAGACCTTTCTTCATAATTCAGGGAAAATCCTAGTTTCGTTTTTCCTCGGAGAAAAGGATAGGGAGCAGTGGGACAAGCCCTTTTATAGAAAATTAGGTCGCACCCTCACGTCACCAAAAACGCCCCAATTCCGGTTAGAACCCCAGGAGGTATCCGTTTTTCCTAGAGGAGGAATGGCACTCAGCGACCGAACCAGTCAGTCGTGGGTCGGAGCGGCGGCGTCGATAACGCCTTACGTCATGGATACTGCTCTGGCACCATCAAACATTCTCTATCAGAACTCCATTACAATCCGTAAGTCTTAAACCAGAATGCCGATATCGGAGTCGCTGCGAGATCATGTCGAGTCCAAGATATTTGCGATGGATGACGCCCTTTGTAGTTCTTATCCTGTTAGCTTCACTCTTCCCAACCGTTAGCGTTCACGCGCAATCCCCGGGCCTGGTCTGTATGGGCGGAGTGAATCCTCCGCCACCATGCCCCACATCGCCGCCCACTTTCACTCAATCGTTCCCTGGCGGAAACGATGTGCTGTTTGTACAGAACTCTCAACCTTTCAACGGGTTTGACATCTCGGTCAAGGTAGACCCGACAATATTGAACGCCACCGGCTTTGATGTCAACTTCGCCAGCGAGGCTTTCGTCGCCGCAGGCGGGACACTCTTTATCGCGGCAGAATGTATCAACAATCATCCTGTCATGGGCAACTGCCGTAGTCAAGACGGTCCGGGGATTGCGTCGATCGCAGTAACATCGAACGTTCTCGTCACAGCAGGACACTTGTATAACATCAGCTACAGTGCAATAGGCACCGGAACGACTTCAGTCGGATATCAGACCGGATGCACCGGCACGAGTCTCAACAATACATGCGTAACTCTAGTCAATGCTGGCACCATTGACCCCGAGAACGTTCAAGGAGCAACTTTCTCAACTGCAACGAGCGACTTTTCGATCACTGTAGCACCCACGTCTCAAACAATCACGGCAGGATCATCTGCAAGCTACACAGTGACCATCTCAAGCATAAACGGTTTTGCGGGCACCGTCAACCTTGGGACAGCAGTTTCGCCCGTCGTTTCCCAAGGCCCGGCGTCGACGCTAGATCCTTCAAGCGTTACTCTAACCAGCGGATCAACAGCGACCTCCACACTCACAGTCTCGACTTCTAGCTCTACACCGGCTGGTACATACACAATCACAGTGACAGGAACGTCTGGAGCACTGTCACATTCCACACCGGCCAGCTTGACTGTGAATCTACCAGCGGACTTTTCCCTTTCAGCCAATCCCACGTCTGAATCAGTTAGAAGAGGCTCGACCGCAACTTATACCATAACAATTACAAGTCTGAACGGTTTTGCAGGAACCATCAGTCTTACTGCAACAATAACACCGGCGCTCGGCAAGGGTCCCACGGCGGCCTTCAGCCCGATGTCTGTCGCGATCATCTCCGGCGGAGCGGCGAGTTCCACTCTGACTGTCGCAACAGCTCGATCGACCTCACAAGGCAGCTACGCAATTACCGTGACAGGGGCGAGTGGAGCGACAACACACTCCACAACAGTTACTCTCACCGTAACAAAGTAGATTGACCTTCAAGATCCCAATTCCTCCACGAAAGTCCCAGATCCAACGAAACGGGTACGCTATTGAATCCGAATAGAACAATCGCGGTTAGAATTGCAGTGGGAGGCCCGCAACTTCGTTCCTGATCGCCTATTCGTTTCTCGGGATCGTCTAATCCCTTTCTGAGCTGCTCTATTTCGTCTGGAGAGAGGCCATATTCTCCGATCCGAGACCCCATTCATGCTGGAGATTAGCCTAGAGGCTCTCAACTCGTTTTATTGTGAGCCAGGCCGTTGCCCGATGAGAGCGATTTGGAACCGGAGAACCGTATGCCTAAAGTAGTCAGGGTTTCACACGAGCCTTTTTATAAAGAAACCGGGTGTTTGCTCTCTTCGTTTCGAGAAAGGAGTTTGAAGTAAAGCAATGTCCGCAAAGCCCCATCTCAACCTGATTGTGATGGGTCACGTCGACCACGGAAAGAGTACGCTGACAGGTCACCTTCTGTTCGATGCAGGATACATTGATCAGAAAACGATCGAGCAGTATGCGAAGGAATCTGAAAAGACTGGAGCCGGTGATACTTTCAAATACGCCTGGGTCCTAGACACGATCAAGGAAGAGAGAGAAAGAGGAGTTACCATCGATCTCTCTTTCCAAAAGTTTGAGACACCGAAGAATTTCTACACTATAATCGACGCGCCCGGACACCGGGACTTCATCAAGAACATGATCACCGGCGCAAGCCAAGCAGACGTCGCAATTCTCGTCATCTCAGGTAAGAAGGGCGAATTCGAAGTCGCCGTCGGACCTGGCGGTCAAGCGAGAGAGCACGCTTACCTTGCAAGAACCCTCGGAGTCAAGAACCTGGTCGTCGCCATCAACAAAATGGACGACCAGACAGTCAAGTATTCCGAGGAACGATACAAAGAATGCCGGAAAGAACTCGAAGGATTGCTCAAGACTGTAGGCTTCGACATTACAAAAATCCCGTTCGTCCCGACTAGCGGATGGCTAGGCGACAACCTGTCAAAAAAGAGCACTAACACCCCGTGGTACAAGGGAGTTACAGTGTTCGATGCGCTAAACGATTTCATTCCACCACCGAAGCCATTGGACAAACCTCTGCGCGTCCCGATACAGGACGTGTATACGATCACCGGAGTTGGAACCGTCCCAGTAGGACGTGTTGAAACAGGTGTCGTAAAGGACGGCGACAAGGTCATCTTCAATCCCTCTGGAAAACTCGGCGAAGTAAAATCTATCGAAACCCATCACGTGCGCATGACAAAAGCGGAGCCGGGAGACAACATCGGCTTCAACATCAGAGGCGTTGCAAAGAACGAAATCGGACGGGGAGAAGTCATGGGCCACACAGATAAACCGCCGACGATCGCGAAAGAGTTCATTGGACAGATCATCATCATCTACCACCCGACAGCTATCGCCGCAGGATACACGCCGGTCTTGCACGCGCACACTGCTACAGTCGGTGTGACATTCGAGGAACTGATCAAGAAGATCGACCCACGAACAGGTCAGGTGGTAGAGGAAAAGCCCAGCTTCCTCAAGGTCGGAGACAGCGCCCTTGTAAAGATGAAACCCTTGCACAACATGGTCCTGGAAGCTTTCTCGGATATTCCAGAGCTTGGAAGGTTTGCTATTCGGGACATGGGCAGCACCGTCGGGGTCGGCGTTGTCAAAGAGATCATCACGAAGGGCTAGCTCGAAACCATTGTAACAATCCAGGGAATACTCCAAGACCCTGACCGGGAGTATGGGTTGTCTGTCCTGACTGAACGCTCAGTTGTCTAGCTATCTTTCGATCTTGTACGTCGTTGTGACGTTTACTGACGAACTGAGGCAGACTGGTCGTCTAACACTATCGAAACCGATAGGCTTTTCTTGGCAAAAAGTTCACTCAAGCGCTGCATCTGGTGTTATTATCTCCCGGAATGCTCCTCATCCTATAGCCCGCCTCGTGTACAGCAGGAAGCAGAGATGGGACGCGGGCTTGGAAGCTTAGGCTAGGCATCAATTGAGTGTGTCGCTACCCGCCAGTAACTGTGGCTCACTGTCTAGAATATTGTCTTTTCTTCAGGGAACGCATAAGTTTCACTCCCTCGGTTTGCGCGGGAGTTTACACCAAGGTTTTTAACCGCACCGGACCCGCGCTGACTCTTCGCTGCAAAGGTCGACAATGAAGGTATCTTGGGTTGGTTTCCAAAGCTAGAATTCGCCTGTCCAGCACAGACCCACAGGACATCAACACCATCTGTACCGAGATCAAAGACATAGCCGACAAGACGGGCGTCAAACTGAAAGGACCGATACCACTGCCGACCAAGAAGCTAATCGTCCCCTCCCGAAAATCGCCGGCGGGACAGGGAACTCATACCTTCGACAAGTGGGAGATGAGGATTCACAAACGCCTCATCGACGTAGACCCGAACGAACGATTCTTGAAAAGACTGATGAGGATAAGAGCCCCGGACGATGTTTTCATCGAAATAGAACTTTTGTAAGAACTACTTCCTCGCCCGTCCCACAGATTTCGCTTTTGGCTTTCGTTGCTTCACGTATATGGCGAAGCTACCGAGTATAATCGTTGACACGAACCCAACGGCAACATATGACACCGACGAATCAACGACATTTACTCTTACAAATACGTTGAGACTTACTTGTCCGTTGAATGCGGTCAATGCCACATACCGTTGCCCTAGCGTCGCGTTCCAAGCTGCAAAAACCGTGATGCTCGTCGAGTACTGGTTGCTTGCGGGTACAATGTCCATTTGAGAGGAGCTGTAGATTTGTGGAGGATAATAAAGCGGTGAGTCCTGAGTTACTGCTGAAGAATTGAGTGAGAATTCTCCTTGGTCCATTGAGTTGACAACGACCGGTACTCGTTGATAGCCACCCCTTTGAACAACTACGTCGGATGGCACGCTATTGACACTGATTGCGACGGGTACACTAGCGTTCACGTAGCCTATCTGGCCCAGTGCCCAGGCGACAAACCATACGAGGTTGTTCGGCCCAGGCATCGCCCACCACATTAGCGGAAGAGAACTCCCTGGGACTTGGTACTCGGTGAGAACGCCAGTCGACGGATCATAACGAGCAACCCGTCCAGCAATGTGTTCGGAGAACCAGACTGTATTCTTATTCTTCGGGTCAACAAAAATGGCGTTAGGAAGACCATAGACACAATTGTCGTGACAGTAACCAATCGGAAACACCTTCCACTGCGTCGTCTGAGGACTGAACACACCAAACTGGTTGGTGCCATGATCCGTGAACCAAACGTTCCCTGAAGCATCAACAGCCACCTGCTCGGGGAAGGCCAAGTTAACGGAGGAAGGTGGGGAAAACTCGCTAAACGATGGAGAAACTCCGAGAATGAGACGGCCGATCTTTTTCGACCCGCCCTCGGCGAACCAGATTGCGTTACCGGGAGGAGCAATGGCAAGTCCTTGAGCTATCGCTCCGCTAGTTGGGACTGAATAGGTCTGGTTCGAGTTGCTCAAGGGGTCGTACACCGCGATGCTACTCGAACCCGATGCTCCCACCATCGACATCCAAATCTTACCCTGAGGATCAGCAGCGAGGTATTGGATGCTTTGGTTTGGAAAGGTAATTGCTTTTGTCTCGCTCGCCTTGCTTGTATCATAAAATGCCAGTGTCGAGTTTTCAGTAAACCAAACCTTGCCAGAGGGGTTTGATGGATCGGCGAGAATCGAGCTGACTATGACATTTGTTAGATCAAGGACTCCTTTCGAGGTTCCATCGATGAAGAACTCTCTGATCTGCGATCTGGGAGGGGTGGCTATGCCAGCAACCCAAACTGTCGAACTGGTTGGATAGATGAGCCAAGGGCTCGGGCTCGAATCAGGGACCTTCGGCAGAAGAGTCACATATGGCTGAGCGCTGGTTTGAAGAGCAACTGTTGGGCCGACCGTGTGAAATGGCACGCTTGGCATTATATCGAATGAGGAGAAAACACAGAGAATCAGGAATGGTCCGATCACGTATGATAGTCGCATGGTATTCCTTTCTGGACGAGGCTTAGGCTACATTCAGAAGACCATTTTGCATTAAGTAGTGAACTGTGCACTTGCTGGTGCAGTAAATCCTGAACTGTCCAATCCTTGTTGCTTGAAATTGCAATTTCTGGTGGTCCCCCCCGACAAGCTCCAAACCAACGTTGGAATAGGAGGCCACCGCGAACCCGTGAGCTTGAGTATCGTTATTGATCACAGTGAAAACCACTGTGTCACAACGCTGAACCGAAATAACTGGCCAAGGCCCACTTTGTGATCCACTCCCATTATAACCAGTCAAATCTATGATAATGGTGAAAGCGCGAATTGTTCCTGTCACGCTGGAACAGGGAGACGGGGGAGGGCTGAGAACAACCGCGAACACTCCTCCTGCTCCGAGAGACACGGTAACGAGCGCGACTATGATTATCTCGCTGGTTCGCAACAACTACACCAAGGTCTCGCTCAGACGCAACTAGCCGGCCAGAAATCCACATAGACCACGCTAATAGAGCCATCGTCAATAGGTTCCACATGGTTGGCGTTGGTCGAGACAGTCACAGAAGATGGCCTTGCACCCTTCGGTGCCGGACGGGTCAGATGGAAGGCTCGTCCTAACCTTAGTCTTTTTCTTCGGCTAACTGTATGTTATTACTATGTCATCTTGCACGCAGGGCTGGACAACGCAGAGAGCTGTTGAGGGTGCGGCGTTATGAGGGAAGACGTGTTTGTCAAACTTTGTGTCGGGACTGCCATTTACTGTCATCGTTAGACTATGTGTTCCTCCGACCGGAGCCTTGTCGTCAAAGATCTGTGTTGAGTTGAATATGGCTCTTGTAGGGTTGTTTTCCCGATGTCCCCACAAGAGGAACCAGTCCCCCAGAGTGTAGTCTCTGTTTTGATCCGTCTCGATATGGAGTACACCTGTCGCATCATGGGTATGAATGGGCTGTTGGCACCCGTTGTCAATTGTCCCTGAGGGCGGAAAGGGAAAGTTTGCTCCGTTTATTGTGATCGTCAGATTAGGATGAGAGTGGTAGATGGAGCCGGTTACACAATGGCTCAGGTAGTCCGGTAGAGGTACAAGGTTCGGGGTCCCGTGAAAGGTCAGTACAGCGACCACCACTATTGCGATAAGAGCGATTAAAATGATGAGAGTGGTTAGCGTTCTCTGTCTCCGTTTCTTCTTGACGTCCCCGAGGATCTTCTGCTTTCGGGTTTGAGACATCGAGATAACCCTATGAGGGTGATAGGTGCATTCGAGCAATAATATCTTTCCCGCGGACGTCGAATAGAGAGCAGCAGGCCCTAAGCCATCTGTCGAGAGCGCGAGCCTCAAGGCATATTTGAGAAGGCTGACGAGGGATTTTTCCTGCGGGGGTACCAGAGTCAGGTCAAATATCTGACCAAATGGGCGGGTCGCGCCTAGCACGCGCGCGCTACACTCAAGACCCAACACGGCAAAGGCATCGATACGATTGATGCCCTGGCAAAACGCGGGTGTGCTATCCCGTGGCGTAGGCCTTCGTGGGTTCGAATCCCACCCCCCGCACCACTGATCGGGTAGTTATTGGAAGACATCTTTCCAAGGAGAGGTTAAGGAGGTCCAGCGATATGAGTGAAAGTGTCGGGGGCAGGGCTCGCCTTGACTTCTCTCCAAGTAACGATCATTACGGGAATGATCACACCTATCATAAACGCTAGAACTATCAGATTCCCAAAATCCAGCGGGATGGTGTTTTGTATGCCAGTTCGGAAGACTGCTCCCGCGATGATGAATATTATTCCACCGTAGAATAAGCTGCGTGCTCCTGCTCTTGTGCCGAAGAGCTGGACTCGTTCTGGACCCCACCTCTTTGCAATTTGGAGGACACCTCCAAACACCGAACCGATTGCAAGCAACACGATCAGCGTGCCGAACCCGAATGCTGCGCCAGGCGCGAACCCGAGATACGCAGCTGGCATTGCTGGAACAGCGACCAAATAAATGAATGTAGTGAATAGCCCCGTGTCGACACCGAACCCGGCGATGAACCCGTGGATCACGCACCAATGTGTAGGGACCTGTCTCGAGACTCCTTTCTCGTCATAATGCGTTCCACCACGAGTACGCAGGAATCGGGCCAGTGGATGCCAAGATGGCAACTTCCCGCGCAGTATCAAGTATCCCGCGATAGTCATGGCGATTCCGACAGCTACGTAAACGAGCGCGTTCAACCCTTCATCGAAGGCGAGATAACTAGCGAGTGCAAAGTAGACGAGCTGAGCCATGATCGAGCGTTGTAGTGTAAAGGCCGAGGCGAAGAATATGCCCGAGAGCATTCCCCCTCGCCCGGTAGCTGAGCCCACGGAGTAGCTGAAAGTGATAGGCCACGTGTGCTCGTCAGGAATAACTCCGTGCAGCATTCCAAGCCCGAGAGAACCTAGCAGAAGAACGATCCATTCTGGGAGAAGAGTGGTCACAGCACGCGAGGTGGAGATGGAATTATTAAGTATTTTCTGGATTTTAATAATGTTGATATAAGGGAATGGCCGAAAGTTATTACACGTACGCGGTTAATCAAATGCCCATCGTAAGCGTCTCCCTACCCAACGAGCTGGTCGATTCTATGACTGCGATTCAGGAATCCCAAGGATTCGCAGGAAGATCCGATGTGGTGAGAACTGCAATCCGCCTTCTGCTCTCTGACTCAAAGGAGAAGGCGTCACTCACCGGTCGAGTAGCTGCAATTCTAGTAGTTACACATGATGAATCGAATGAAGAGCCAATCACCCGGTTGAAACATGCTTACGATGATATCGTGCGAACACACATTCACAACAAAATGGGCCAAAACAACTGTTTCGAGCTCTTTCTCTTAGAAGGAGAAGGGAGGGAGGTCGCTTCCATGACTAGTGCATTCCAGAAGGAGAAGAAGCTGAGAAGCGTTAGGCTACTCGTCGTCTAAGTGAGAATTAAGGAACCGTTCCCAGCTGATCTGCGAGCCAGGGGTTTCCAGGTGCTAGACGATCGCGAGACACTTCCATCTATTTGGGTTGATAGCCGCAGTCGCATGACTCATCGGCGGGAGTATAGGAGCAGCGCTCGATCTTATCCTGAGTGGAAGATAGCCGCGAAATAAATCGCTAGTAGGCCGAGCGCGATCAGGATGGCTATTCTGATTGATTCCTTCGAGCTTGTTGGTTGAGTGTTATCGAATAGTGGTCCTGCGAGTCTGATGAGAGCGTAGACCGAGGTGCCCGTGCCCAAAGCGTAGAAAAAGCTGCTATCATAAGTCAGGTAGAAACCTGTTGCGGCACCGAGGAGTGATGGAATTACGAATGTTATGCTCAACAGGAGAAGGTCTCTGAGCCTGCCGGTAGCTCCCATAGCGTGCTCCTTTGCATATACGCAGTAGCAGGCGCCTATCATCATGGGTTCAAGCGCTTTGTGCAAAATGTACGCGACTCCACCGGGGTATCCTCCAAACGCGTCGAGCAACGACGTACTCGATGTCAAAGCAGCCGTCCCGCCAAACGCCGCCCCCTCGCCTAGCCCGTGGATCCCTACCGCTACCGCCACAAGCCACGGTATCGTCGATCCGTACTTTCCGATTGCTAGTTGGGGCGAGAGGAGGTTTCGACTCCGGTCAATTATGAAGAAGAGTAGCAAACCAATTACAAAGAGCCCAGAGAGTGCAAGCTGACCGCCGCCTCCGGAAAAGCCGGAGTTGACATCCAGCCCTGCCGCTCCACCGATAGTATCAACGAAAAACCATAGAAAGACCCCGATTGCAAAAGCAGCCAGATACTTTGCTTTCAAGAAATTTCCGGCCACGACTATTATTAGTAGTCCTACGAAAGCAGGAATCAGTGTAACTGCAGTCCAGGGGAGGAAACTGTCAGCAAATCCTAACATGAAGAACCTTTCTGAGGGTGAAAGTTTCTAAGAGTATTGGCTCAAGTTACGAACAGGATCTCGTTCGGACATCCCAGATGGTCAGATGTGCACCACGGCCTTTTGTTCGCAGTTTGAGCCATAACTCTGTTGATCAGACGGTCCTATGGCATCTCTAGTCCTAAATTCACCCTGCTGCTAGGGTTCCATGCAACCTACCTTGCCTCTCAATTCCGAAACCAACAACGATGCTGAGACCGCTCCGGGGTCATGGAAGACGAGTTTTCACAGAGCAAGGCGTTCAAGATTAGTTTTGTCGATCTTGGTCATAGTAATTGTTCTTACAGGTTTTTTCACTGCCGCTTACACGTTTCATTTGTTCGGGCTTGGGATGGTTAGCTGCGCAAGTCATCCCACCAACGCTCCGAACTCGGCTTTTTTCGTCGTTGTAATGGCTGACGAGGGGATGAATATCGGATTCAACGGCAGCAAGTTCCATAGCGGCTTCTGGCCTATAATGAATGTTACAGTGGGAACCAACGTCATAATTCACGTCGTGAACAACGACACGGTCGAGCCCCATGGGTTTGCAATAACCACTTACTTCAACAAGGGTCTCATACTGCGTCCTGGCGAATGCAGTGACGTGATGTTCAACGCCAGCCAGTTGGGCTCGTTTCGAGTCTACTGCTTCATCGAGTGTTCAATCCATGTGCTAATGCAGAGCGGAGAAGTCAACGTGAACCCTTGAAATCGTCATGGAGCAAAGTGATTATCGATGTTTGGCACAGACGCAGTGGTGCATATCTTGCTCGTCGCCTTCTCTGGCCTGGTACCAGCAGATGATGCTAAGTATGCTGAAGGCGCCTCTGCGGCTCCGTCGTCTTCGTCCTAGAGTTTTCTGCTTCGAGATAATTGGGGAAGGGGCTTGATCACGAGTTTGTGGGCCCGCTATAGCTTGGAGTACCAGATGTAGCAGATGGTCCCGAGCAGTGCAAAGGCTAGCGAGGGTCCGGCAAGGGTCGCGATTGACCCCAGTGAATCGCCGGCAGGAACTTGGGCAAAAGCAATAGGCGATAGTTGTCGGAATGCCTGAATGGCCCATGTCATGGGGTTCGACGATACTATTGGGGCTAGAAAGCTGGGAAACACGTTGACTCGATAGAACAGCGCGCTGAGAAAGGACAGGTAAAGTTGGATTGCACTTCTAACGGTGACCCACATTTCTATACTCGAAGAGAACGCGGAGATAGCCATTGAAAGGCCAACTATTCCCAGCGAGAAGAGGCCTACTATCAAGTAGGCTATGAAAATCTTCGGAGTAAAAAGTATCCCATAAAGGTAGCATATGACAAGGGTCCCAGGGAACGTGGCGATCACACTTCTAACGACCCCGCCTAGGACCCTTGAGAAAGCGAGAACCGGCCTTTGCACCGGAAGAGTCAGAAGGTACGATGTCAGGTCTTTGATATACTTCTCACGCCAGACATCTCTGCCTGACTGGAATGCTGCAACCATTGCAGTTATGAGATTCGAGCCGGGCGCGATGAAGAGGAAGTAGTTCGCGCCTTGGCCCGTGACTAGCCGGCCGAAGGTCGCAGCCGTCACAAAAAGGTCAATAGCGAAATTTGCGAACATTATCGCGACAAGAAACGCGTCGGAGAAGAGGATCCGCACATCTCTCTCGATGATCAGTGGAATGAGTCGCGTATTGCTCAACCGTATATTCCTCCTTCGAGACGACGGAAATAGAACGCTGCGCCTAGCCCGAGGAAAATTACGACAAACGCTATTAGCCCAGCAAGGGCGGGAAGATCTAGAGTGAACCCGACGAGTGACATTCGTGCCGTATCAGCGGCAAACGAAACCGGCGAGAAGGGGGCGAACAACGAAACATAGAAGGGCATGAAAGTGATCGGGTAGAGAGCCGTGCTTCCCCTTGACATGGCAAGCTCCAGGAGGGCGAGAACCACGTCGAATCTGTTGGCGCTCTTTACGCTGACAGCCACGGTTATCGACATGCCTGTAACGCCGAAGGCCAGGAGGAACAGAGAGACGAGAGCTGTGAGGATCGAGAATGGCTGAGTAAACCCCCAGACGAAAGCGACGATTAGGAACATTGGTATAGTGTAGATTATTGCTCTCATCGCTCCGCCGAGAGCGCGGCCGATGATAAACTGGCGTCTTGGTATAGGGAGCGTTAGCAGATAATCGAGTACTCCTTCTTCGGCTTCTTCGAAGATGTCGTATCCGATGACGAATGAGATCGAAGCGATTGTTGCTACTACGCTTCCAACTGCGTAGTATTCGAAGAAGTTGAGCCCTGGAATATGGATGAGTCCGCTTATGAGGAAGGCGAAGACAAAGAGCTGTATGATGAAGGCCAGAGCTCGGGTTATGATGATCCAAGGAGTACGGAAAAGGACCGATACATCTCTGAGAGCAGTCTGAAGAATGAGATGGGTGGGCGGTTCTGCGGCTGTGGCAGTCTTACTCAAGCCGTTGTCCAGTGTAGGTGAGGAAGACATCCTCTAGACTAACCTCCTTCAGCTTGACGCTTTCGATCTTGAACCCCTGAGTGCTCAGAGTATCGACTATCTTAGGCAGAAGAAGTGTGCCGGAGTTGAGGAAGACCAGGATCTTGTTATCCTGTTTCTTGACATCATGGACTTCGGGGAACTTGGTCAACATGTCCGGCCTGAATTCTGACCCATCGTTTAGTGTAAGCTCTAACACTTCTCCGCCTTTCACGGTCCCCTTCAACTGTTCAGGGGTTTCACTAGCAACCAGTTTGCCCTTGTTGACTATCGCAACTCTCTCGGAGAGACGTTCGGCCTCGTCCATCATGTTCGTGGCAACAATAACAGTCGAACCCTCATCTCTCAGCCGGCGGATCATCTTCCAGACCAACAACCTGCTCGGAACGTCGAGGAAGGCCGTCGGCTCGTCAAAGACCGCTATACTGGGCCGCTGAACCAGTATCTTCGCATCTTCCACCTTCTTCTTCATCCCTCCACTCATCAGCCAGGTTCGCTTCTTGCGTGATTCCCAGAGATCGAGAGCCTTCAGAGCGTCCTCAACTCTATTTCTTCGCTCGTCTTTGTCTAGCGTCGTGGTCATCTTGAGGTGCCAGTTCAACACCTCGAACCCGCTCAGGATACCATCCACCCGCGGGTCCTGAAAGGCGATTCCGATCAGTCTCCTAACCTCGTTGGGATGTTTCACGACGTCGAAGCCGTTGACTGTTATCGTCCCGCTTGTGGGGCGGTAGACCGTTCCCATCATGAGCATCAGAGTAGTCTTTCCGGCACCGTTAGGACCGAGGAGGCCTAGAATCTCTCCATCCTTGATAGTTATCGAGAAGTCCTTGACGGCGTCAAGGTTGCCGAAACGCTTTCCGGTTCTCTCGAATGTTATCATGGACAATCAGTCCTAGATTGCGAAACTGCAGGGGGGCGCCAGCATGCAGTCTTACTCAGCGAGTCCCGCGAAGCCGGATAAAAACCCGCGACTCCCCTACTCACACTTTTGAAGAGGCCCAGCGCAAGGTTCGACCAAGATGGACTTCACGAGAACGGTTCTTACCCGAAGAATGATTAGAGCGTTCAAGCCAGACCCTGTCCCCAAAGAGAAGATCGATCGGATTCTCTCCATCGCCCAACACTATCCCAGCGCCGGTTATAGTCAAGAAGTTGCGTTCGTAGTCGTAACTGACAATGAGAGACGAAAGAGAATACGTGAGCTAAGGGATCTGAAAAGCGACGCCCCCGTTCTACTGATACCATGCGTCAGCGAGAAGGTTGTCCATAATCGCTATCATGAACCTGACAAGATCCGGCCGGGAGGAAAAGAGATCGACTGGCCTGTCCCCTTTTGGTACTTCGATGTCGGTTGCAGTTGCATGCTAGTATTCCTCGCAGCTGCAAACGAAGGCCTTGCAGCTTCTTTCGCAGGTAGCGTTGGAATCTTCAAACCTGGTATCCTGAGAAGAGAGCTAGGCGTACCCGAACACTACGAACCCGTCGGAGTTCTTTCGCTTGGCTATCCAGACTTAGCTAGTGAAGTTCCCTCGCCGTCATTGAAACGTGGAAGGCGACCGGTGATGGATTTTGTCCACTACGAGAAATGGTGATGACGCACGAAAAAGGGGACAAGGCTCGCTACTCTTCAAGCGATGGGGCTTTGTATTTCGTAGTAAAGCCGTCTGTTTGTCTTTCCTTTGTTCTCCAGCTTTAACAGCTGGATTTGTCCAATCTCCTTGAGATGGGCTACGTGTAGTCCTCCGTCGGCCTGACGATCAACGCCTTCGATCTCGACAATTCTAAGTTGGGCTTCAGCCGGTGGCGCAGCCTCGGCAAGCTTCACCATGTCCGGGAGCTTGAGGGCTTCCTCCCGTTTCAGAAAATACGTCCTGACCGGTGCATCTTTTCTGATAAGATCGTTTGCTTCTGCCACGTATCCTTCGATCTGGGTTCGGTCGAACGATTCAAGGTTGAAGTCCATTCTAGACCGGTCCACGTCGATCTGGTTTCCCGTTATTCTGCAGTTAGCTCGCGAATAGAATAGAGAGCTGAGAAGGTGGCCGGCTGTATGCATCTTCATCAGTCGATGTCTCCTTTCCCAATCGACTTGTCCTTTCACCTTGTCTCCAGGTTTCAGAGAAGCTGGAGATTCTAGGGTGTGGAGTATCCTATCGTCAGCTTTCGTTGTCTCTCGGACCAGTGCCGTGTTCAGGGCCCCGGTGTCGCAAGCCACACCACCACCGCGCGGGTAGAACAGGGTCTGGTCCAGAACAACCGCTTGCCCCTCGACCGAAACTACTTTGGCATCGAACTCTTTGGAGTAAGGTTCTTCCCAGTACAGCTTCCTCGTAATGGATGATCTCCCCAGGCGATTATCGTGCAGCAGACGGCTTTACGATTAGTGCCTCTTTGGCGCTCTTTGACTGGTTGTAGGCTTCCTGGGCTTCCCTCACAGTCGCGCTTTCATGAACTATCTCACGAATTGCCTTAATCATTGGCACGGGATGCTCAGACTGCCAGATGTTCCGTCCCATGTCGACGCCCACAGCTCCTTCTTGAATTGCGTCGTGCGCGAGTTGAAACGCGTCCAGCTCTGTCTCTAGTTTGGGTCCTCCAGCAACGACCAGAGGCACTGGACAGCCTTTGACGACTTTTCCAAAATCCTCGCAGTAGTATGTCTTGACAAAATGGGCACCGAGTTCCGCGGCGATTCTGCAAGCTAGCGCGAGATAGCGCGCGTCTCGTTTCTCCAGCTCCTTGCCCACCGCGGTAACGGCGAGAACGGGAATCTTGTGCTCTTCGCCTTCGTTCACAAGTTTTCCAAGGTTTGTCAGGGTTTGGTGCTCGTGGGCCGAGCCGACAAATATCGAGAGGGCCATTGCGCACACGTTCAACCGGACTGCGTCGCGGACAGAAGTCGTGATCGCCTCGTTTGTTAGAGAGTCTCCGATTATGCTAGCTCCACCGGAAACTCGAAGGACAATCGGAACGTTTGATCTAGGATCGACAGAGGTCCGGAGCACTCCGCGGGTGCACATTATTGCATCGGAGTAAGCTAGAAGGGGTTCGATGGTTTTCCGAGGCTCCTCCAGCTTGTGAGTAGGACCCATGAAGTAGCCATGATCCACGGCAAGCATCACGGTCTTGCCCGTTTCAGGCTTGATTATTCTTGAAAGGCGGTTTTTCATTCCCCAGTCCATAATCTGTCAGCTCAAACGGTGTTGCTGCCGCGACCGGATATTACAGTTTCTCCTTCAGACCATTCTAAAACCCCGAATCCCAGAAAGAATCGTAGAGCGTTCTAGAACGCTCAGGAAACCAACTTCGGGCAGGGGTCAAGAATTCGATACCTCAAGCTAGCGCCACGAGCTACTAAATCCCTATATCGCAACTGGGCGGCGCATCTCGTCAACAGACAGGCTGCTTTCAAGAGGCTTGTAGATGATCCGACAAGGCTGGCCGTACTTTGAAGGATGGCCCTTCGCTGAGAGGTGGGTGCACCTTGACGGGCTGGCAATCCACTACGTAGACGAGGGGTCCGGTGCGCGTCCAGTTGTAATGGTTCACGGCAACCCGGCTTGGTCCTACATGTGGAGGCGTCTGGTTCCCGCTATTACCGGTTCCGGTCATCGAGCTCTCGCGTTCGATCTGATGGGCTTCGGAAAATCAGAAAAGCCCAACCCGGACCTGCACGATTTTCCACACCACGCAAGAATAGTCTCGAGCTACATCGAATCCCTAGGGCTAAGGAATCTGATCCTGATAGTCCACGATTGGGGAGGACCGCTCGCAATGCAGTACGTGATACGACACCCGCAAAACGTTGCGGGCCTTGTCGTCATGAACACTTTCCTCACATCTGACTATCGCCTTCCTCCTCAAGTAGCGGCGAAAATCACACCCGCGATCATCAAGGAATCATCCGTGCATCCTGAGAACGTCTCTGAGAGTGCCATGGAGGCCTACTGGGCACCGTTCCCGGACGACGAAGCGAAGAAAGCCTACCAGGCATTTCCAAGAATGTTCCCGGACTCACCGACACATCCTAGCTTCAAGCCGATGAAGGAGATAGAGCAAGGTCTCCCTCGGCTCAAGATTCCGACCCTGGTAATTTGGGGAACTGGAAAAACCGCCCCAACATATGCAGAGAGAGTGACTAAGATGATTCCGAATGCAAAGTTGACTCAGGTGAAGGCCGGCCACTTTGTACCGGAGGACGCACCTGACGAAGTCGAAAAGCTCGTACTAGGCTTCTTCTCCGAAAACCTTCTCTGACTTGCTCACTACGGCCGCTCCAAAGCAGCTACTGCGACCAAGCCAACCTACTGTGGACCTAGTAGCCCCCCTCGTTGCGAGAATAAGTTAAAAGGTCCAACAATAGATTACCGAACGTCGATCCCAAAATGAAGAATGACGCGTTACCCATAGAAGGAATAGACTATGTCGAGCTCTACGTTGGAAACGCGAAGCAGGCAAGTTACTTTTACAAGAACGGGTTCGGCTTTTCACCCGTTGCCTATAGTGGGCCTGAGACTGGAGTCAAGGACAAGATCTCCTATCTCATGCAACAAGGCGATATCCGACTTCTACTAACCTCCTCCCTCATACCCGACCATCCAATCTCTAGGTACGTCATCACCCATGGAGATGGAGTGGCCGATGTTGCGATGCGAGTCAAGGATGTTGACTGGACTTACAAGGAAGCAGTTCGGCGTGGGGCCAAGGGAATACAAGCACCTAAGATTCTCAAGGACGAGCATGGAACGATACGAGGCGCAGCCATAGCAGCCTATGGCGACACGGTCCACACGTTCATAGAGCGTCACGACTACCGCGGAATCTTCGCCCCGGGATACGTGCCATTCCACGGCAAGGCCGAGTCTGTCGGGCTGAAACAGGTGGACCATGTCGTCGCGAACGTGGAGGAAGGAAAAATGGACTATTGGGTAGAATTCTACGGCAATGTATTCGGATTCACCCAGCTCATCAGCTTTGATGACAAGGACATCAGTACCGAATACTCAGCCCTCCGATCTAAAGTCATGCGCAACCCAACCGGGACGGTCAAGTTCCCGATCAACGAGCCGGCGGCAGGAAAAAGAAAATCTCAGATACAAGAATATCTCGACTATTTCAAAGGAGCTGGCGTCCAACACCTCGCCATCTCCACAGACGACCTCGTCGCCACAGTTGCAAGATTAGCCGAGCGGGGAATCGAATTCTTGCGGACACCTGACAGCTATTACGCGGAGCTTCCTAAGCGCGTCGGAGGAATCTCGGAGAGAATAGATGATCTCAAACGGCTCGGCATATTGGTGGACAAGGATGAGAAGCGCTACATGCTCCCGATATTCACGAAACCCCTCCAAGACCGGCCCACACTGTTCTTCGAACTGATCCAGAGAAAGGGAAGCGAATCCTTCGGAAAGGGCAACTTCAAGGCCCTGTTCCAGTCCATAGAGGCGGAACAGGCGAAACGCGGAAACCTCTAACCTCAGATGAAACTGGTCGCCTACACCACAAAGAAAACGCCGAACAAGACCCGTACAGGGCTGTTGTGGGGAGAATGGATACTAGACATCGACCGAGTTACTAACGTCGCCGAGAAACTGAACATTCACCCTCCACGTTCAATTCGAAGTCTCCCAGCAACTCCGACAATTCAACAGATCTTATCCAAGAGTCCCAAACTCCTGGACGATCTTCAATCCCTGTCGTGGCGGATCTTCAACAGAGTCCCACCCGAACATGTTCACCGATTCATGACCCGAACCGAAGATGCCGGGATCAAGGCTCCAATTCCAAACCCACCCACCCTACGAGATTTCTATGCGTTCGAAGATCACGTCAAAACTGCACGAGCACGGCGAGGCCTGCCGATGCCGCAAGAATGGTACGAGTTTCCCGCGTTCTACTACTCAAATCCGCACGTAATCTATGGTCCCGAGGCGGACATCCCCTATCCATCCTATACTAAGACGCTTGACTACGAGCTTGAGGTTGCGTGCATAATCGGGCGAGGGGGAATCGACATACCCGAAGCTGAAGCCGAGTCCCACATTGCCGGCTACACCATAATGAACGATTGGAGCGCACGAGACGTTCAGGTGGGCGAGATGAAAATTGGGCTTGGCCCGGCAAAGGCAAAGGATTTCGCTACCTCTTTAGGACCATGGCTCGTCACGCCTGACGAGCTACAAGATCGGAAGACCGGACCAGGAAAGTTCAATCTCAAGATGACCGCCAAAGTCAACAACAAACAATTCTCAACGGGAAACATGGACAGGATGCACTGGAGCTTCCCCCAGATGATCGCTCGCGCCTCCCAATCTGTCCAACTTCAGCCTGGAGAAGTGTTCGGATCCGGTACCGTCGGAACAGGCTCTCTTCTGGAACTCGGACTTGAGGTTCATCCTTGGTTGAAACTCGGAGACACAGTGGAGCTTGAGATCGAAAGGCTTGGAGTGTTGAGAAACAAAGTTATACGCCCCGAGAAAAGCTCAGAGTGACAGAATTGCCCAGTTATTACAGCATTGGCAAACTTCCTGCCAAGAGGCATACCCAATTTCGAAAACCAGACGGCTCGTTGTACCAGGAAGAGGTTTTTGGGACAGAAGCATTCTCAGGAGTGTACTCGACGCTCTACCACATCAATCCCCCTACAAGAGTGTCTCACATCAAGAAGCTGAAAGATCTCGCGATAACTCGCTGGCAACCTGACCTCCATCGTCATCATCACGTTCGCACCAAGAACTCGGAGCTGGCAAAGGACCCTGTCGAGGGACGCCAGCCCCTCTTCTACAATGATGACGTATTCGTCTCGACAGTCCGACCTTCCCACGGAATGGACTGGTTCTTCAGGAACGCCCAAGGAGACGAACTATACTTCATCCATGAAGGAAAGGGTAACATCGAATCCGTGTTCGGAATCCTTCCATTCCATGAGGGCGACTTCCTCATCGTTCCACGGGGAACCACCTATAGAATAGACCTGGATGGGAGAGAAAACCGGTTCATGATAACCGAATCCGCCGGGCCCATCGAAGTTCCCAAACGGTACAGAAACGATTATGGCCAGCTGGTTGAGCTGGCGCCCTATGCGGACAGAGATTTTCGTCGGCCCGAGAAACTTGTCCCGCACAGCGATTCTGGAGAATTTGAGGTCCGAGTCAAGATCGACAACTCATTAATGTCGTACGTTTTCGACTATCACCCTATCGACGTTGTCGGATGGGACGGCTACCTCTATCCCTGGATTTTCAACGTTAACGACTTCGAGCCTCTGACCGGTCGCATTCATCAGCCCCCGCCGATCCATCAAACGTTCGAAGCGCCCGGGTTTGACGTATTGTCCTTCGTCCCGCGGAAACTCGACTATCACCCTCAAGCAGTACCCGTCCCGTACAACCACAGCAACATCGACAGCGACGAGGTCCTCTACTATGTTAGCGGAGACTTCAGCAGCCGCCGAGGAATCGAAGTAGGATCATTCACACTGCACCGTAGAGGAGTACACCACGGACCCCAACCAGGGGCCGTGGAAGCAAGCCTAGGAAAAGACTCTACAAATGAACTGGCAATTATGATAGAGACCAAGAAGCCGTTGAAGGTGACCTCGATTGCTGAGAAGCTGGACGATCCCAACTATCCCTTCAGCTGGCAGACACCAGCCAAGAAATAAACGTCTGATTTGCAGATCGTCAGCGGCGAGTACTCCTATCTGCCGATCGAGAGAGTCCACTTTGGACCCGGCTCAATTGCACAGTTATCTGAAGAGCTTGGCAAGCTAAAATCACATCGTCCATTCATAATAACAGGACAAACCATCGCAGAAAAGACAAGACTCGTAGACACAATCGAAAAGGCATCTGGACGAAAGCTTGTCGGTGTCTTCTCAGGCATCAAGCAACACGCACCGATAAGCAGCATAAACCGGGCGATCAGCGAAGCAGAAAAAGCAAGAGCGGACTCTCTCATTAGCCTTGGAGGAGGCAGCCCTATCGACTCCACAAAGATCGCTGTCAAGGAGCTCTCAGAAAACTTCGCCAAACCCATCATTCCCCACCTCGCGATTCCCACAACACTCTCCGCCGCTGAATTTTCCCACTCCGCAGGAATGACAGATGACACTTCAAAAAGAAAGACCGGAGTCCGTGATCCACGGCTCGTCCCACGTTTCGTCTTCCTCGACCCGAAGATCACAGTTGATACTCCGTCGTGGCTCTGGGCGTGTACCGGAATCCGAAGTCTCGACCACGCTGTGGAATCTATTTACTCCCCCAGACACCAGCCATACGTTGACACCCTCGCACTCGAATCCATCAAACTCCTCTTTCAAGATCTCAAGTCATCCACCAACAACCCGGGCGACATCGGCCCACGTCTATCGTGTCAGATGGCGGCTTGGATGTCTTTCGCAGGTGTCCAGAGCGTCGGGACGGGATTGAGCCATGCAATAGGACGCGTCATTGGCGCAACTTGGGACATACCCCACGGCATCACATCATGCTTGACGTTGGCCCAGGTAATGAGGCACGAGGCTCAGAAACATCCCGACAGGCTCGCGATGATTGCCCAGGCAGAAGGGCAGGACTTGAAAGGAATGAGCGAAAACAAGCTAGCTCTATCAGCGGCCCAACGAGTGGAAGATCTGGTCAAAGATTTGGGACTCTCCAAGAGACTCAGCGACTATGGAATCAAGAAGGAAGACTTACCGTCGATTGCAAGAGACGCATCCTCATCCGGAGAATATTCAACTGCGTTACAGGTCCTAGAAGCAATTTTCTAGCTGTTGAAAAGTTGAAAGCCTTAACGCCAAGGAAGTCAGAACAGCTAGTCCTCCGCGTGCAAGCGTTCGGGGTTCAATAGATGCCAGGGATAACTGAAAGACTTCTCTACCGTATCGCAAAGCGATGGATAGCAGGATATTCGCTCGACGACGCGATCAAAGTCGCCCACGATGCGAACAACAGAAAACTGAGAGTAATCCTCAACCGACTGGGCGAACACACCCCTGACGAGAAGCTGATCCAAGGTTACACGGAAGAATACCTCAGACTTCTAGATCGGATACGAGCGGAGAAAATAAACGGAACGATTTCAGTAAAACCATCTCAGCTAGGGCTTGCCGCAAATCCTTCTCTCTACAAGACGAACCTGCTACGAATTGTAGAAAGAGCCGAAGAATATGACCAGTTCGTCTGGATAGACATGGAAAATTCTCCTTACACCGGGGAGACGCTAGAGACGTACAGGGAGATTCTTCCCGGTCATCGACAGTTGGGAGTCTGTTTGCAGGCAAACATGAAACGGACCGAGTCTGATCTCAAAGATCTTATTCCTCGCGGCGGGATTGTCCGGCTTGTGAAAGGTGCGTACCCTGAGCGCGGAGAGTTGGCTTACAAGAAGCGAAGCGAGGTTAATGCGAACTACGTTAGACTCATGACCATGCTCTTTGAGAGAGGAGGTCGGTTTGCCATCGGGACCCATGATGGAAAGCTCATTGACATTGCAAGAGAACTTGCAAAGGTTCGGCAGCCAAACTTCGAGTTTCAATTGCTGAAAGGAATCAGAGATGACATCAAGCCAACTTTGATCGAGGAAGGATATCGAGT
>WNGK01001875.1_pt1 | contig 22594 bp, 32 predicted proteins | sample 5400601 | NCBI WGS metagenome assembly WNGK01 (sample SAMN13153376, study PRJNA577476) | soil metagenome | isolation source: 60 cm soil or saprolite under Garry oak tree replicate 1 | place: USA:California | collected 2016-06-15
CGCGCCACAGTTTTTGAGCCGCCCAAGAAGCAAGTTCACCTGCGCCTCAATGAGTGTGGCATCCCCTTTTGGCCGCACGGGTTTGTTACCGCGCATTGCGATATCGACAGAATGCTTGACAGTTGGACGAATGAGTACGCGTGCCTGGGCTACGGAACTGATCTGTATCCCGCGCTGATCGACTTTTGCGAACTCACCGGCATCAAGCCCATGTTGCCCTGAAGTAACGGGAAAGAAGATTCCCTTTCGCGCGAGCGCTGCCGCCTACCGAAACCGTTTTTGACAGCCATCCGCGTTGCACAGTTTCAGTGACTTACAGCCGGATGGCACGCCCTTTCACGGCGCAAACGCGGGTTCAAATCCTGCCGGGGACGCCAAACCTGACATCATCGCTGTCATCAAGCCAAGAGGCCGTAAATCCTGCATGATCGACGTGTTCTGTGAGTTCAAAAAGCCCATCGAATGCGACCACACCAAACCATCGGGGAAGAACATCTCACAGAGTTCTCGCCGCTGACTCAGCCCCCTCTTCTTCGACGCAGCAGGCAGGTCCACCAGTTCACGTTGCGTCTGGGCGACAAGTTCTCCCATCGTGGAACGCTCTGATTCCAGGGCAGTAAGCTGCTCCTCAATGAGCGAACCGAGAAGCCCGCGCTCTCTCTCTCTCCGGCTGAAGTCAAGGATGTGGCGGACAACGTGCCCCAGAATCTCAAGGCGCTCATTGTCCTCCTGTACCTGACTGGGCTACGGATAGGAGAGGCCCTAGCTCTGAAATGGTCCGATGTGGATGTCGAGCAGTCGAAGTTCTATGTCCGCCGTTCGGTCTGGCGTGGCAAGGAGCAAACACCTGTGTGGTGGATTGAAACGAATGCTCCAGAGCCATCGTGAGCTGCGCGTTAGTAGGCAGCCCGAAAGACTACTTGTTTGCGAATGGTGCCGGGCACTCTTACGACCCGGACGATTTGCGCAAGCGGGTGCTCTATCCGGCTATGGACAAAGCTGGAATTCAGCGCAAAGTTGCGCGGTCGTATGGCTTCCATCTGTTCCGACATTCAGCCGGATCGCAGATGCAGGAAGTCACGGGCGATTTGAAGCAGACGCAGGGCTCTCTTGGGCACAGCAGGAGGACGGGGGGAAAAGGCTTCGGCCGTACGGCTCGCATGTACGTCCCTGAGGAGTCACACAGCGGCATATTACCTATGAACCATTCGGAGTCAGGAAGCGGGACGGTTGCGAGACGCCATTCAGCACCTGCCGCCACAATATCGCATTGTTTTGGTGCTGCGCGATATGGAGCGAAGAAGTGGCCGAGATCACAGGGCTGCGTTCTGGAACAGTACGAGTTCGTCTAAGCACTTCTTGCATCGTATCTTCCCAGTCCTCGCGCTGCAGGAGCTGCACGGCTTGTTCTATCTCAGAACGCATTGCCGTAAATGTAGCACGCCAAACTTCCGACTAGCTTGATTCTGAATTTCGGTTTGCTATACAGACCAGGTGGAACCGATAAGGCTGTAAGCCAAGACTAAGACTAAGAGCACAACTAACGAGATGATCAGATACATGCGATCTTGTTCCTCTGCGAATCCGAAGATCGAGAAGGCTACGCGCGCGACAGGAGTCGCCATCAGAATGCGACCGAAATCAAAATGGCGGGAGCGCCGGAGCCAAAGCCTCCCGAGGCACAGAAAGAGTTTCTACACATTAGCCCGAACCTCGATGGACCCGAGCCAAATTAGTAGCGTATTTGAAAAGAGCCCTCGGAGGCGAGCGGTTTGGCTCAGTTACAGCCAAGGAGAGAAGTGATTAGCAACATGAAGGAGTATCTCCAGACATTCCTCATGCCGCTACCCAGGCAAACGTGGGTGCCTGGAGCCCAAAGAAATCTAGCGAGCCAGCAAGGAAATGCATCGGATAACAGCTCCAATTTGAAGTTCTCCGCCCCTTCCCTCACTGAAGCGGGTCAGGGCAAGCCGTGTCTGCCGCGCTGGCATGGCGCAGGAGCGTGGCCGACAATACTCGGTCAGGTGAGACACTAAGCGCAGAGGGCTGCGTAGTGGACGAGTTATTGCCCGAGAGTAGTTTGCCATCTTTGGAGAGCGCTGGAACGCTCCCGATTCCCAAACGCAGGTGGCGAATTGCATGGCTGCTGGGGCTGGGGGTTCTGGTCAATTACTTCGACCGAGTGAACCTTTCCGTATCCCACGGGGCGCTCACCACGACCTTCGGAATTTCCGACATCACGTTCGGCTACCTGCTCGGTGCGTACAACTGGACCTACGCTCTCTGCCAGCTTCCCATCGGTGTAGTGCTCGACAAGTTCGGGGTGCGTCGCGTGGGGCGCATCAGCACGCTGCTGTGGAGTATAGCCACTTTCGGAGCGGCAATGACTCCGAGCGTCGGTGGCTTCTTTGTGGCTCGCCTGCTGCTTGGCGTAGGTGAGTCGCCGACGTTTCCCGCGAATGCGAAGGCGATCGGATGCTGGTTTCCACCGCAGGAGCGCAGTTTTGCCACGAGTTTGTTCGATGCGGCAGCGAAATTTGCTTCCGCGATTGGCGTGCCGCTGATTGGCATCCTGCTGCTGCACGTGGGTTGGCGGCTGAGCTTTATGGCGACCGGGTTGATCAGCCTCTTCTATTTCGTGCTTTTCCTCCGCATGTACCGCGATCCGGAAGAGGATGCTGCGCTGAGCGCGGCGGAATTTGAATATATCCGTGCGCAGCGAGAGAGCGCATCAGATGGCATCGTGGCGCAGCGTGCTTCGCTGGGCTATCTGTTGCGGCAGCGAAAGGTGATTGGGCTGGCGCTGGGCTTTGGCTCTTACAATTACGTGTTCTATCTGCTGCTGGCCTGGCTGCCGAGCTACTTATCGGAATCACTGCATATCGACCTATTGCACTCGTTCGTATACACAGGTGTGCCTTGGCTGATCGCAACGGCAACCGACCTACTCGTCGGAGGCTGGCTGGTCGATGCGCTGATTCGGCGGGGCTGGAATGCGAACCGGGTGCGGCTGACAGTATTGGTGGGTGGCACCGCGCTGGGGCTTGGGATCCTGGGTGCTGGCTTGTCGCACAGCTCAATGCAGGCGCTGGCCTGGATCAGTCTTTCGATTGGAGGACTGGCTGCGGCGGCGCCGGTAGGCTGGTCGATTCCGTCGTTGATTGCTCCCCGGAGTTGCGTGGGGACGGTGGGTGGGATTCTGAATTTGTCGAATCAGATCTCAGGCATTGCGGCTCCCATTGTCACGGGATACCTGGTGCATGCGCAGCACTCGTTCACGATGGCGTTCGCTGTGGCGGGGGCTTATCTCGTTCTCGGGATCTGCGGTTATCTGTTTCTCCTAGGCAATATTTGTCCGATTGCAGCTGAGAGTGCAGCGCTCGCTTAGGTCTTTGTTTTCGGGGGCACGGTGGCGCGGGTTGAACCTGTGGAAATACCTCCATCGATCAGGAGTGTCTGCCCGGTGATGTAACGGCTCGCCTCGGATGCGAGAAAGACAATGGCTCCATCGAGATCGTCGGGCCGGCCCGTACGTTTTAACGGGATACGCTCGTTGAGATAGTCGACCCAGTCTTGGTTCTCGTAAAGCGCCTGGTTCTGCTCGGTCTTGAACCAGCCAGGAGCGAGGCAGTTGACGGTGACTCCGTGCGCACCCCAATCGTCGGCGAGACTCATGGTGAGTTGGCGGATGCCGCCGCGGCTCGCTCCATAAGGAGCGAGACCCGCATAGCCAAAAACGCTGGTGACCGAGCCGATATTGATGATGCGTCCATAACGATGGGCGATCATGCCGCGTGCGATCGCCTGGGCAACGAAGAAGCTGCCGCGCAGATTCGTATCGAGCACAAGGTTCCAGTCGTCCCAGGTGATTTCGAGCGCCGGCTTGCGGACATTGCAGCCTGCGTTGTTCACGAGGATGTGAATCTGCCCGAAGGCTGCTTCGGCTTGAGCGGCCATTCGCTGAATACTAGATGAGTCGCGCACATCGAGTCCGACGGCTACAGTTCGGCGGCCCAGCGAGCCGATCTCCGCTTCAAAGCCGGCGAGGGTTTCGCGCCTGCGGCTAGTGAGGATCAGATCGGCTCCTGCTTTCGCTAAGGCACGCGCGAAGCATTGGCCGAGGCCGCGGCTGGCTCCGGTAACCAGGGCCACCTGGCCGGAAAGATCGAAGACGGAATTGCTCATTGAGCCTGAGCGTATGCGTGCGGCACGAGCACGATCTTCATCAGATTCGGCTCGCGGGCATAAAGCCGCTCAAACCATTGTGAGCCCTCCTCGAGCGGAGCGACAGCGGTAATTAAGGGGTTGACTTGGATCGTTCCACTGGTGACGAGATCGATAGCTTGCGGGTATTCTCCGGCTGAGGCTGCTGTTCCTTGAAGGCGCAGTTGCCGGGTGACGACCCTTTGCAGCGGTAGCGTTACCTCCTGAGAGACATTTCCGATAAGGGTCACAGTCCCGCCCTTTCGCACGCAATCGATAGAGGCGGCGACCGTTTCGTTGCGGCCAACGGCCTCGAAGGCGACGTCTACACCGCCGCCGCCGGTCAGCCGCATGACCTCGCGTGTGAGTTCCCCGCCCGAAAAATGGAGCGCTTCTGTGGCTCCGAGAATTTTGGCCAGATTCAGCCGCGTGGCATCGACATCTGCGATAAAGACGCTTTTGCAGCCTGCAGCACGGGCACACTGCATGGTAAGAAGGCCGATCATGCCCGCGCCGATCACCAGGGATGTTTCGCCGCCCTTTAGATTGCTGACTCTCACTGCATGCAGCGCTACAGAGACGGCCTCGACCATAGCGGCCTCTGCAAACGAGATCGAGCCGGGCAGCGGGCAAAGGATTCGTTCAGGCACTGCTATGTACTCAGCAAAGGCTCCAGCGCGCCGGTACTCGCCGCAGGCGACACCTACTACCTGACGTTGGTCGCAGAGATTGACCTCTCCGCGCTGGCAGAAGTCGCAACAGCCGCAATACACCGTTGAATCGAAGGTGACGCGATCGCCCAACTTGAACGCGCTGACACCGGAGCCAACCGCAGCGATGACGCCTGCGGCCTCATGCCCCATCACGATTGGCGGAATGCGTCGGCCTGAGGAGCCGTCGTATCCGTGCACGTCGCTGCCGCAGATGCCGCATGCGGCGACCCTGATGAGCACTTCACCCGGACCCGGCTCCGGCTTCGGCAAATCGGCTAACTCGAGGTGTTTGTAATCCGTAAGGAGCAGCGCTTTCATGCTTTTAGTGTGCCACTTCCCGCAGGGGCGCGTGCGGAACAATATCATCGGCGAGGTCCAAGACAGAAGAACGCTATGCTTTCTCGCCGGCGAGGAAGTACGTTCTCGCTTCACATTGTTGCACGTCCTGGCATCGAGATAGAAGCCTCCCTACATTCTGGTGCATTCTGGTTACATTCTGGTAGTGGGTCAGTCTGATTTCCACAGGGAGCTAGACCAGACCACACCCGAACAAAAAATGAGGGGGGAGCCGTCCATCTGTTCCTCGATGCCTGCCTGCGACAAGACACTATAGGTACCCCCTACATCATGTCGTTGTGGCAGCCCGGACCTGTAAAGCATACCCGCGCCAAACGCCCCCGGCATATGTCGGGATCTTTGGGCGTAGCACCCGCTCGGTCCGGTTGTAGGCCACAAAGCTTCTTGAGATGGCGTGCTCCGTACGCGGCCATAAGCCACGGCAGCGGCAGAGGTCATATCGGGGTTCGTATCTAGGTAGAGCATTGCCGACTGCTACAACGCTGTTCTGAACAACAAACTCAGCCGCGCCGCGTCCCGCCGCCCCATTTGTAGGGTTCTCCACGTGCCTGGTCAATACTTGCTGAAAACATTCTCGCCGCATAGGAGCCTGCCGTCAGAAATGTCTGCCGTAGGTAGTTCTGTCCTCCCTGTGCCGTGCTTAACGGATGGAGAGGCTCCTGAACCGGAATATACGGACCAATTACCCACTCGATCGGGAGTCGGCCCAGGTTTGCACGTTTGGACTCCATCTTTTCGTTATTAGTGGCGCTCCCCTCCTCTTTCTCACTCGGAACTTGGCTAGTCTGCTGTGCCGTGCACAATGACATAAGGCAAATGACGACAATGCATGATCTCGCGAAATAGCGTGGCAACACGGAAAATGAGCCACACGTCTAAAGAGCGCCTATTGACTGGCCGATGTGCGCTCATTTTTCGGTAGTGGTGAGGTGATCGAGTTCGTGGTGGATGTTGAGCAGGCGCTGAGTAAGTCGTCGGAGTTTGCGACGCGCCTTGTCATCTTCCAACTGGAGACGAAACATCTCTATGTTCCGCCTCAGTTGGAAATGGAGAACGCTGTTGTCGTCAAGGGGCGCCGCAGCAGGAGCGGCCACTGCTCCACTCGCTGGCTGCTGCATATCTTGCGAGGTCAGCCAATCTCTTGCCGAACGCCAGAACGGTTTGCCCCGGATGCCAGACGCAAGAACCGATCTACGCGGAGCTGGGCGTTTTGGACGGTCCGCAAGTGATTGTCCCGCAAGGGCAGGGTGCTTAATTAACTCAGCGGTCGAGTGACTCCGATGTCGGCGGAATGGCTACGGTTACCACCGCCTCTTGCGCGCCCGGCTTCGACGTCAGGTCCGTCAGGGGATCGGTGCCACCCTTCGGGCGCCACTTCAAAACTCTACCAAGACACGCAGAATCAGGGAGTTAGCAGGCATGCAGGGAGCCCAGATGCACGGAAGGAGCAGTCGAAAACAAGATCGTTTCCCACATTCGTTCCCACGATTTGCAGGCGGGTTCCTGGCACAACAAAACGCAAGCGCCCAGAACGGCCAAGACAGAAAAAACACAGGATGGACAGGTTGATTGTTGCATGAAAACGCAACCTTTCGGTACATTCAACGGCGAGCGGCGCAGCAGTATTGATCTCAATGGCTTCTCGTTAGTAGAGTTAGGTACCATAGCACTATGATTCTTCATAGCTACTCTATTTGCAGCTATCAGTTGCGGTCATCGCCGACTCGCGGAGGATTTCCGCTGCTTGAGCAAGGGGCAAATCATCGGACACCCGGCGGAAGCCGCTGCGAATTATCTTCTGCCGCACACCTATTGTCTTGAAGAAAAGAACCTTGCCCTTCATTTGTACATTCAAAACTGTCAGCTCCCAGAAGCCTGGCGATACTTGTTCTTGCCTGACATGAAACTGTCCGCCTTTATCGAGGTGTCCAAGCAGGCCACCTCCAAATTTCACTTCATGGATGAGATGACCTAAGATTTCTGCCAGCCTCTGTTGCCTATCGTTGACGGTTATTTCCCCTTCCATCGCGTGAAATACCAGCGCCTCACGCGATGGCGGCCGAAACCGCGGGTTGGGTGTGAACTTCAGTTTCACTAAGTCTCCGGAGCCTTTCTCTTCATAGCTGAAGTTGAATGCATTAGGCAGCAGCTTAAGCATGTTCTGACTACGGGTGGTATCTTCACTTTCGTCTCGCAATGACTTTCGCAGCGCCTCCGGGTTGTGGACGAACTTCTGGATGTGCAGGTTCGCTTGCTCTTTCTGTTTCGTTGTGATCGGTTGGCCATTCACACAGACAGGACGTTGCAGATTGCCATCCTTGGTTTCGACCACCTCGTCGAGTTCTCTTCTTCCCGCCTCCTCTGTTTGAAGCTGGAAAGCCCAGTGGCTATGGTCTTCGGTTTCAGCCTTGATTTCATTCGCGACGATCTTTCGGACAAGTTCATTCGCCGATGCTTGCGAATTCTCGGAAAGTTCTGAGGTCACCCCGAGTCCACGCGAAACGCCAAACATAAGAATGGTTAGTATTATCGGTTTGAGTGCCATGTCTATTTGACGGACTGCCTGAGGTCTCCTGTTGCCGCTCACACCGGCAAAAAGTGTCCGCGTCGCAAACCGCCGGACTCCGATGTGGACCGGCGAGGCGGGCATCCCGCATACTGTTCGACTACGCATTCAGCGCGAAACGTGGGAGGAGTGGGAAAACTTCGGTTTGTTGGCCACAACCTTGGCATCACCAACCAAGGTCCATTGTCGAGAGGAAGGAGGCATAGAGAGATTCTAGCAAGGTGGCATTTCGGAACCTATTCCTCCTCATGGCCCAACATTCTTGCGCCCGGAGTGGGTAGGAGTCTAACGGGATGCACCCAAGAACGTGTAAGCCAGCCCTACGAGGGAAATGACGATCAGGACATAAGGCCACAATGCAACTATGCGCTTCAAGAACGACACCCTTAAATCCTACCTCGATGGCCGCTGCTTCTCGCTCACCCAAATGAGACAAGCGGTTACATCGGTTCGTTGCGGGAAAGAATTCCGCGCCTCTACAGAATGTACGGTATCGAACAGTATGTGCGTCTGTGCCACTCTTGCCGAGGTGGTATCCAGCGGTAACTGACTGTGAAGCTACCATTCGTCTGCCTCATCGTCGGATGTTTTTTCCCTTGGTTCTGCACGCGCGCTGTCGCCTCCGCTCGGCGATAGCGTCAACGTGCAACGTCTATTCAAATTCTCCGGAACTCTAACCGAAACGCAGCGTAGTTTCATGGGTGGCACAGTCGCCCTGCACTTCATGATGTACAACGAGCCCTATGGGGGGGCGGCGTACTGGCGGGAGACACAGAACGTGCGTCCGGATGCCGAAGGAGGCTACACGGTCCTGCTTGGACTACGCTGGGAGGATTGCCAGCGGATATCGTTGCCCCCGGTGGAATGCTCTGGCTCGGGGTGCAGGTCTCAGGACAACCGGAACAACCACGCATGCTGTTGGTGGAACTGCCCTCGACGTTGATCAGACCCTATAAGTTCTAGGCCCCCAATCAGCGAAAGCGCAATGGGAAATCGCGCAGCCGAACGGCACATGACGCTCCTTCTCTTGACAAACTTTCTAATCGGCACGTTGATGATGTGTGTGGAAGTGATCAAGTGGTGGAAAAAACGAATGGAGCAATACGAACCGCCGCCGTTAGCCAACCTGATAAGTTATATTCCTGACCGCGAGAGGTGTCTGGCGTGCAACCCAAGTGCTCTGGTTTCCTCTCTCGGACCTTCGCGCCATTCGTGGGCGGTTACATCATCCGGTGCCGAGCATCGATGATGATCGGTCAAATAAGGCTGCGTGATTTCAAGCGGACAGGAAAAACTAGACCGCCTTTTTACTTCCTGTCGCAGATCAGTTCGAAGCGGGGATATTCTTTGGAGGCGTTTGGGTGGTTTCGCTATTGGCAGCCTCGTTGGGAATCTAACGGGATGCAGCCAGAGCACGTGTGCCAGTCCTGCCGCCGAAATGACAACCAGGGATAGGGCCACATTCCTACGATCCGCTCAAGAACAACACACCCAATCCTGGCTCGATAGCATCCGGTTCCCACTCGCCAAATCGAGCCGAGCGGTTTAGTTTTCGGAAAGAATCCGGTGAGTCTACAGAATGTCCTGTATCGAATGAATGAATGAATCGCTTGACGTGTGGGAAACTACGGGCACTCTGGCCCACTTCGTCTATGCCTCAGGCGATTGGATGACCGGATTCGCGAGTTATGCGCCAAAGCTGTGAAAAGTCAGGACCCCGCCGAGTTACACAATATTCTCGCCCAACTCAGGGCGGCGATCAAAGAACACGCCGGACGCCTCAGGCGCTTGGCCGTTAACCCCAGATCACAGCGGCGGGCTGGTTAGTCCCCATTCAAGCCAAGGGGGTCACGTCAGTTTTTGGTGTGGCCGCTCGCGTACTTGGCGGCAACAAGGCACTTTTGGCAGCTTTACTTGGCAAGATATCTTCCAAGATGGGCGTAACAGTTGCTTCTGCGGAGACCAAACTGCTGCAAGGGAGAGTGACCTCGACGCGGGTTCCGGGATTTGTATTTTCCAGCCGCAGCACGCCACCAAATTCCTTGATCCGCTGTCGCATACCTCCAATGCCCACGCCAATGCTGCCACACTGAAACTCCGCGACACCTTTGCCAATGCCCTTCCCGTCGTCGCGGATCGTGATGACGAGTTGGCTGTTCTGGTGCTTGAGAGTAACCCACCCATTCCGCGCTCCTGAATGGCGAAACAGATTGGTGAGAGCCTCTTGGATGATACGGAAGACTGCCGTTTCTAATTCAGGTACAAGCCTAGGGAAGGCGGGAGGCTGCACATCAAGTAAAGTCTCGATGCCACTGCGCTTTGTGAGACCTTCGAGGAACCAACGCAGCGCAGAGAGCAGGCCAACTTCGTCCAGTAAGGGAGGATGAAGGAGATGAGAAATGCTTCGGACCTGCTGAATTGCCCTGTCGATCATGGCACTCGCATCGGCGATGACCAGCTTGCTCGGGGAACCAGTCGAATCCCCCAACAGAATTCCGTCCACCGCCATCTTTGCCGCTGCTAGTTCCTGACCTAAGCTATCGTGCAATTCACGTGCAATGCGGCGACGCTCTTCATCTTGCGTTGCGATCAGACTATTAGAGAGGCGGCGGAGTTCTACATTGAGTGCCTCCAACTGCTGAGCACGGCGGTGCAATTCAACAAAAACCGAGATTTTTGCCCGCAACAATGCGGGAACAATCGGTACTGAAATGTAATCCACCGCTCCGGCTTGGTAGCCTTTTAGCCGGTCCAAGTCGGTCAGAAGCACGGCTGAGATAAAGAGGATCGGAGTCTGTTGAAAGCGAGGATGCTGCCGAATAATATCTGCCAACTCAAAACCATTCATTCTCGGCATGCTTACGTCCGTCAGGACGACGGCCACATCATTCTTCAGCAGCAGTTCGAGTGCTTCTCTGCCGGAATTGGCCTTGATCAGGTTTTCTCCCAAGTCACCCAGCATGACCTCATAGCTGAGCAGCTTGCCCGGCTCATCATCAACCATGAGGATATTGACCTTGTTCTTGGCACTCATGTGTACTCAATTCTCCCAGTCCGGGAGTCGGCAAGTCTCGCGGCTAGCCGTGTTTCATACCATAGAAACTGACAGACCTGCTCTAGGGTGTTTTCCGTAGGCATCCTTCGAGTGGGCGTTGTGGATGATCGGATTCGCGAACTATGCGCCAAAGCAAACCTTGAACGGCTCAGGCATTCAGCCGTCGGCGAAGGCTGGTCCAGGGAAGCCCAGCCGTGTCACCGCTCCTCATACATGCCCAAGCCGCCAGCAGCCATAAAGCTACGGCTCCGACGGTTGTCCTGTTAATTGCCTGGATGTGTTGCCATTCGGCACACAGGTGCTATTTACCTGCCGGTCAGTCCAAGGTGTACGATTACCCGTTATGCCAAAGATGACCGTTCGGCGTTACGAGACGAGATTCAAGAACTACAGGAAGAGGCTGCTGCGCTAGCCGACAAAGCCGAGAAAACCGCCCGACGCGCCGAAGTCTTGACCGAACGAATCAAGCACCTGCAAACCTAAATAGCAAAGAGGTCTTAGCAACGCACTGTTAGGACACTACCGGACTTTCAGCACGAGAGGCGTCTGTCGTGCTTTGTCCGGGGTGTGGGTACCCGCTAGGGTACCCTAGATGTTTTCACAGTCGTGACGTGCTTGACGTAGCACTCTTCATGGACGGCCTTTCCGTCCTCATCCGTGCGGGTGTCGGTTTCAAGTTGTAGAGGCTTGTTGCAAATGTGGCAAGTGAAAATCTCTTTCTTATGCATCAGGTGCCGCATTTTCGCAGGGTCAGGTTCTTGCTCGGCTCGGAAGAGTTTACCCATCCACCAGAGACGGAGCCACAAGCGGCTCGCCAGAGTCATGACATAGCGTAACGGCGACTCTCCCGCTGGGTCAATGGAGCAAAAGTGGTGCAAAGTGGTGTGAGGGAACCGGACAGACACGCAATACGTCGCTAGGTTTTTGGAGAGGAAGTGCCCTTCTGCGCACTCAGTTCGTCATTGCATTCCTGGTGATTGGCCTGCCCGTTCTCATCGGTCTTGGGTCTTGCCGGCCGAGTTCCACGGGTCCCCAGCAAATGCGGCAGATTGGGAGTCGTGGTTTAGAGATGACAGGGGTGTCAGGAATGGCAGCCGCGCTAACCGAGAGAGCCAAGAAAACCGCTCGACACGCGGAAGTCTTGTCCGAACGAATCAAGCGCCTACAAACCCAAAATAGCAAAGAAGTCCTAGGGCCTCCCGCGCGCACAATTTCAGCCTGTTTTCGCCCGCGAACCGCGTTTACTGTCTAGTTAATGGCGTTTACTATCTCGTTAAATGCATATTCCATTCCGTCCTGTTCCCCCCATTCGTTTGACGGGGTAGTGTATGGCGACGGCAAAAGTGACCCCTGCCTTTTTTCCAACAGGAAAGTGATCAATTGTGAACAGCCCCGCCGTTTTCTTGAGATGTATTATTTAACTGAGGTAGCTCATGACGACTCTGTACAGTGTGGGAATCATATGGGGCATTTTCACCGCAGCTCTGATTATCCTTTTGATCTATCGCAGCACGCTCACGATGGGCGAAGATGAACAACTCTTTCTGGACGATGCAAGTTCGCACATGCATGACGAGCAAACGGAACTGCTGAAAAAAGTCAATCGGCTGCGGGTGCCAGTGTGGGTTTTCGGCGGAGGGTCGAGTCTGTTTCTCCTTATCATGGTGGGCATGTGGATCTTTCAACAACTCAGCGAAGTTCAGTAGCCGCCGGAAGAGCGTGCGGAGACCCAAGCCATTTATTTTGAGCTGTCCATCTTCCACACGTAAAACCTCTTTTCGTTAATTCAATCTTCAACTAGCGAGTTCAAAGCTTCCTGGCGATTTTTGAAAGTGGGAAACTCGCGCCGAGAGAAGCTCTTTAGGTTGTCCCTGAACGCCTCGGGGAAGCTCTCCGCTCCTACCCACGCCGATTTCTTGATGTAGGGTTTGTCGAAGACCGCACTTTCTTTCATGGCCCGAACGGTTTCTTCGTCAAACGATGCTCCAGTGAAATCGGAGAGTATCAGAACTGAACCGCGCGGTCGGGTGGTGACAAATTCGGGAACTGCGCGGGCAATTTCTTCGACCTCAGCCGCTGAGCAGTTTGATAGATCGACCAACAGGACCTGCTTGCCGTGATGGTCGATTAGGCGGATTCGTTCATGCATAAGCGCGAAACCTCGAATCGAGCCCCAACGAACGCGAGCCGCCAGCCGTTTTGAACTTTCCGCTCTTTCGCCCTCAGCGATCTCGCCTTTGCCGCAGCTTCTTGGTTTGCTGGTCCAGCAATTGGGTAAGTTCTTTGGTCAGAGCTAGAACCTTTTCGCGGTCGCATCTGTGATGCCGCACTGCTCCGCCATGTGGTGATAGCACTCCCGTTCCGTGGGAGTCATTGTCGCACCCGGAAGGACACAAGCCATGGCCGGCGTGATCGCCCATAACAAGGCGATCGTCAGCAGCGCGAATGCTCGGGTTCTAGTCAACCTCATAAGTGTACTGCTGTCGTTGACTCCGATGAACAAAGTTCTAACTTCCAACAGTGATAATAGTCCGCCTTGGACACCAACCGCTGTGACGGCGATCACAGCCTCTAAAGCCGATGGGCCGAGCACCAACCCCGGTCATTGAAACTTGCCGAAGCTTTTTGGCCTTGGCGTTCCACAGCTTGCACATATCACGGTATACATATAACATTTCAGGAATGACCGTACCTCGTTCACAAACGATTCCATGGTTGCTACTCGTCTTCAGCCTCCCGGCTAGGAGCGCCAGTCAGCGTGTCCAGATCTGGCGAAAGCTCCAACGTTACGGAATGCTTCCCCTCCGAAACTCTGGTTATGTCCTTCCCAATACCGCCCCAAATCAGGAGCGCATGGAGTGGCTCGCCACCGCGATTCGCACCTATAAAGGGCAAGCGTCGGTCGTTCAAGTACAAGGCTTCGATGATCTGCCTCCAGAACACTTAAAACAGCTTTTCGTTGAGGGACGATCGCGTGATTATCAGAGGCTTCTGCACGATGCGAAGAAGGTTCTTGCACGTTCTCCATCACGAAGACCTGGCGGGCGGCTGAATCGGATTCGTCGCCGGTTCCTGGAACTGCAAGATATCGACTTCTTCGGGAGCCCATTGCGATCCAAAGTTGAGAATCTTCTGTCTCAAGCCGACAAAGCTGACACCCAAACGTCCGGCCGTAAGGCGAGCGGAAAGTCTGGCGAGTACCTCAACCGCTTGTGGATGACCCGCCCTCGGCCGGGCATCGATCGGGTTTCATCGGCGTGGCTGATCCGTCGTTTTATCGACCCGAAAGCGCGCTTCGTCTTTGGCAATGAGCCCAGCGCTCACGCCGATTCAATCCCATTCGACATGTTTTGCCCACAGGGCTTTGGTCATCGGGGAGAGGACTGCACATTCGAGACATTACGGAAGGAGTTCTTGATCAGGGATAGCAGGGTCAAACGCATCGCGCAGATCATTCACGATGCTGATCTCGGTGACGAGAAATTCGGCCGGATGGAAGGACAGGGTTTGGACAAGGTGCTGAACGGCTGGGCCAAGCAAGAGTTGCCGGATGATGAACTCTTGCGGCGAGGGATGAACTTGATTGAAGGCCTATATGAGTCCAATGCGTGACGTATCGGAGGCGCAATGGCAACCATTGATGCTGTCAAGAAACTGCGCTCATCAGCAACTCAACCCTGCACGGGCGGGGTTATCTAGCGCAGAAAAAGAGATCCGCGATTTTATCGGAGGCGCGACGAGCGTCTTATTCGTTCCCTATGCAGTTCATGACCGCCGAGCCTGCGCCGCGAAGGCCCAAGAACGCTTTCGCGAAATGGGACTCTCACTCTCATCAATCCATGATGTGTCCAACATGCCGCGAGCTGTCGAAGAAGCTGGAGTGATCTTCGTCGGCGGTGGGAATACATTTCGGCTGCTGAAGGGACTCCACGATCACGACTTGTTGGACCCGATCCGGCGGAGACTAGCAGCGGGCGTCCGTACATCGGGTCAACCGCGGGTTCCATCGCGGCGTGTCCGAATCTAAGCACCACTAAGGACATGCCCGTCGTGCAGCCCCCGTCATTCGAAGCTTTGGGTTTGGTTCCATTCCAGATTAGTCCGCACTATCTGGACCCCGATCCGTCCTCCACTCATATGGGGGAAACGCAGGAAAAACGCCTCATGCAGTTCCTCGAAGAAAACGAAGAGACTGTGGTCGGCTTGCGAGAGGGCTCGATTCTGCGGGTGCGGGACGGTGCGGTGGTGTTGAAAGGACCGAACACTGCACGCATATTTCGGCGCGGGGAGAACGCTGTCGAAGCTCCTTCAGGTTCCAATCTCTGTCCGGTGTTAGAGAAAGTGGCCGGTCCAGTAGGAATGGTTGCATGAAATCGGGCGAAATCCTGTTGCTGACCTCACGAGAGATTCAAACCTTGCTCACCCTCGACGAGTGTATCGGGGCGGTAGAGCATGCTTTTCGTGAATACGGAGAGGGCAGGGCTGTCCCGCCAGCAGTCTTGAGCATGCACACAAGGGATGGTGGGTTTCATCTCAAGGCCGGATTGCTAAAACTTGATCGTTCGTATTTTGCGGCGAAGGTAAGCGGCAACTTTCCGGAGAATAGTTCGCGATTCGGGTTGCCCACGATTCAGGGCGTCATCGTTCTCTGCGACGCAGGAGATGGGACTCCCCTTGCGGTGATGGACTCCCGTGACATCACTTCGCTTCGCACCGCTGCGGCAACCGCCGTCGCAGCGAAATTTCTGGCACGCGCGGACTCGCGGGCGATTACTATTTGCGGCTGCGGAAATCAAGGACATATTCAGCTCAAAGCGCTGTCACGTGTGTTCAGATTCGAGACGGTCTTCGCTCACGACACGAACGACGAGCAGGCGTCGCGGTTTTCGCAAGACCTCACATCGGACCTGAGGATCTCCGTAGCGCCTGTGTCTGATCTCACTGCGGCAGTTCGACAGAGTGATATTTGTGTGACCTGCACTACGTCACGGCATCCGTTGCTGGGCGCCGACGATGTCTCACCTGGAACGTTCATCGCTGCTGTTGGTGCCGACAACCCTCAGAAACAAGAACTTCACCCAGGCCTGATGGCCCAAAGCAAGATCGTATGCGACATGCTCGAACAATGTGCGGTGATGGGAGACTTACATCATGCGTTGGAGGCGAGTGTCGTGACCCGAGAATATGTACACGCAGAACTGGGTGAGGTCGTAGCTGGTAAAAAGCCAGGCCGTGAATCACAAGAAGAAATCACCATCTTCGACAGCACGGGAATGGCGTTGCAAGACGTGGCCGCTGCCGCCTTTCTATACGAAAAGGCCCCACGGGACGGCTCCGGCGTTCGATTAGATTTCGCAGCCTAACGAAAAAGGGAGAGTCTGATCATGCATGCAATCGTTCGTAAAAACCTATCAATCCGAATCTCACCAATCCTTGTGATGGTTTGCCTGTCCTGCGGGTCTTTGGCTTCGGCGCAAGGATCCGGCTCCACGACTGCAAGTACTCCGACGAATAGCTGGAAGCAGGTCGAGGATGCGATGGGCCGTTCTGGCCAATCGCAGCCTGGTCACGTGATCAAGTTCGGCATGCCGCGAAAAGACCTTCATATCGTGCTCGATGGTGTCGATATCAAGCCCGGCCTCGCGTTGGGTTCATAGGCAGCTTTCAAGCGAGACGGGGGCGGAGCGATGGTTATGGGCAACCCGGTTCTCACAGAAGACGAGGTCGAACCCGTCATGATGAAGCTGCAGGAGGGCGGAATCCACGAATCCGCCGTCCATAATCATCTGATCGGGGAATCGCCACATGTGATGTACATGCACACTGCCAGTCACGGTGACGCCGTGCAGATGGCGAAGGCCATCCACGATGCGGTGGCCCTGACTAAGACTCCCGGCACAGATACCACTCCCGCACCTCAACCGGGAGCCGAGCTCGGTTTTGACCAGAAGCAGGTTAATCAGATTCTCGGGCACACTGGGAAGGTTAATGGTGGAGTTCTTCAGATTGGCGTGCCGAGAGCCGAAACAATTACTGACTCGGGCATGGCTGTTCCTTCGTCGCTGGGCGTGGCGACTGCCCTGAACTTCCAGCCCACGGGGAGTGGCAAGGCAGCGATCACCGGAGATTTTGTGCTCCTCGGAGGCGAAGTCAATCCTGTCATCAAGGCGTTACGACAGAACGGAATTGCAATAACAGCCCTGCACAGCCACATGCTCATGGAAGAACCCCACCTCTTCTTCATGCACTTTTGGGCAAACGATGACGCGGTGAAATTGGCGAAGGGACTGCGAGCGGCTCTCGATAATACAAACTCGACAAAATGAACCCAGAACCCAACTCGATAGCCGCCGAGCCAAAGAGAGTGTCACTCGCTAAATTTGTTGGATATTTCCTCCGACTGGGAACGGTCGGTTTCGGCGGACCGATTGCGCTAGCGGGACATATGCAGCAGGACCTTGTTGACGAGCGCGGTTGGGTCCGCAAAGAAGACTACCTGGAGGGTCTGGCGCTTGCGCAGCTCGCTCCAGGCCCTCTGGCTGCCCAACTCGCAATTTATCTCGGCTACCTTCGCGCAGGTGTGCTCGGGGCTACTGCGGTTGGCGTGGCGTTCGTGTTGCCATCCTTCCTTATGGTGTTGGGGCTCTCTGCGGCCTATGTTCGCTTCGGTGGGCTGCCATGGATGCAGGGCATGTTCTACGGAATCGGCGCAGCGGTGATCGGGATCATCACCCGGTCTGCGTTCAAACTCACAAAACTCACGCTCGGGAAAGACAAGTTGCTTTGGGGAATATTCGCGCTTCTGGCAGTTTCAACGGCTTGGACCTCGCAGGAGATCATTTGGCTCTTTCTGCTAGGCGGGGTAATGAACCTGTTCGCCAGGGCTTTTCCCAACCGTTTATCGGCCAGAAGCACAGAGCCGATGGTTTTTGCGCCAGGAACCCTAGCGACACTTGGCGCGAGCGGCACTCTGTTGCCGATCTTTGTCTACTTTGCGAAGGCTGGGCTGTTTGTGTTCGGAAGTGGGCTCGCTGTTGTGCCCTTCCTCTATGGTGGAGTGGTGCAAGGCCATCATTGGCTGACCGACAAACAATTTGTGGATGCGGTCGCAGTGGCAATGATTACACCTGGACCGGTGGTCATCACTGTCGCATTTATCGGGTATCTGGTTGCAGGTGTTGCAGGAGCAACAGCGGCAGCCCTCGGAATTTTCTTGCCCGTCTACCTTGTAGTTGTGCTGTTGGCACCCTCCTACAAACGCTGGGCTAAAAACCCTCAGTTGAATGCTTTCGTACGAGGTGTGACTGCGGCGGCGACCGGCGCCATTGCCGGTGCGGCGATCGTTCTTGCTCGTCGCTCGGTCTACGATCTGCCTACCATGTTGATCTCCGCTGTTAGTCTTGCCGTACTATTTCGCTGGAAGGTTCCTGAGCCGGTTCTCATAGCCTGCGCGGCGGCAGCAGGGCTAGTCCTCCGGCATGCCTGAGATGGAGGAAAGCGTTGAGAAAAGTGTGTGGTCGTGGCCTTGTCTTGGTACTGATCGCCGCATTCACCATTCAAATGCATGCTCAGGAGAACTCGCATCCTCCCAGCGAAGCTCCGCTTGTGTTGACTGGAGCGATCCCGTTGCCGAACGTTAAGGGGCGCATTGATCATTTTGGCCTCGATGCTACCCACAACCGGCTTTTTGTCTCTGCGCTGGGAAATGATACGGAAGAGATTATTGGCATCAGTGCGCAGACAGTGATTCACTCCATCTCTGGGGTGCCAACCCCGCAAGGCGTAGTGTATTCGCAGGAGACGAACAAGGTATTTGTGGGAAGCGACGAGGGGAAGCTGTATGTCTACGATGGCACCACTTTCGATCTGATCGGCTCCATCGACTTTGGGGGATGATGTAAATAACCTTCGCTATGATGCGGCGAAGAAGCGAGTATACGTCGGCTACGGGGACGAAAAGACCGGCGCAATCGCGGTGGTTGATGCGGCAACCAATAAGCGAGTCGACGAATTCAAACTGGGAGCGCATCCGGAATCCTTCCAACTGGAAACCTCAGCCCAAACATATATGTGAACTTGCCGGACTTAAAGCAGATTGCTGCCGTCAATCGCAGCACGCACCCCATTGCTCGCTGGCCGTTGACCTTCGAGAGCAATTTTCCAATGGCGTTGGATGCGGCTAACCATAGGCTTTTCGTGGCCACGCGAACTCCGCCGCGATTCTTGGTGTTTGACACCAACTCAGGACGCTTGGTTGCAACGCTTCCGGCTGTCCAGGATGCGGACGACCTGTATTACGATTCCGCCCGCAGGCGCGTGTACATTCCCGGCGGAGAAGGGTACATCAGCGTTTTCAGACAGGACGATGCCGATCATTACGATCTTCTCGCCAAGGTCGATTCCGCTATAGGCGCACGCACTGCCGGGTATTTCGGAAAGGGCCGGAAAGCGTTCGACCGTTTCTATCTGGCTGTACCCGCTCGCGCGGACCATGGAGCCGAAATCTGGATCTATACGGCACAGGACTAGGGGGGAATTTGGAGTTCCATCAGGTCATCGCGTTGCGAAGAATCGCGTCGGAAGAAGGTGAACGCCACTGCCTCTAAAGCAGTGGCGTTCATGGTTGCGGGGGGTGGATTTGAACCACCGACCTTTGGGTTATGAGCATTTCGGTCACCGGTAACTTAGTGAATCTACGGGCACGAGTGGCGCTCCAAGAACCCCTAAAACACGGCCGGAAACGATTAATGGGGGCCTAAAAGGGGTCTGTGTTTTCTTAAGCGAATTCTGTTTTGTGGTGCGTTCGCTGTTCCAAGCACTCTCCGCATCGCTCAGAGAAATGCGGCGAGGATAATTACCCGACCAACGCGTCCTTTTTACAAGTTTCAGGTATTGAAGATGTTTTTGTTCAGATACTCATTCCGAAACTTGCCTTGGGGATCGTACTGCTTACTGAGCTCAACAAATTCGCGCATCTTCTTGTAAATGCGGTTAAGTTCCGCCGGCGAGATGGTGAAAAGCTTTCCCCAGTGTGGGCGGGCATTGAACTGAGCAAGTTCCTTCTCGATCACGGGTAACAGCTTGCTCACGGCGGGCCAGTCTGGTTTCCAGGTGAAGTGGATGGTGACGCAGTCCTGCTGGTAACAAGGGCTCATCCATAAGTTGTCGGCGGCAACCGTGCGGATTTCGGTAATCAGTAGAGACGGGCCCACTTGATCGCGCAGCCGCTCGACCCCCAGGATTGCTTGCACCGCATGCTGCCGCGGCACGAAATATTCGGATTGCAGTTCTTTGCCCGCGCTCGGAGTGAACCCCATGCGAAAGTGGGGCAGGCGCTCATACCAGGGACCCGGCACGCCCATCTGCTCGGTACAATTTTCCGCCGACAGCTCCGCAATTGGGTGGAGATTGCGGGTGGCGAGCTTCGCTCCGAAGAACTCGGGAGTAGCGTGAAATACCTGTCCTTCTTCGACGCGGCTCTTGATCCACAGTTCGTTGATGCGCTGCTTTTGCCAGTCAGTAAACAAGCTCACGCTGTAGCCGCTGGATTCAATGGCGTCAAAGTGCTCTTTCAACTCACTGAGCGGCAGGTTTTCGTAAACATATTGGCGCATCATGAAGCTCGGCTGAATATCCAGTGTGACCTTGGTGATCACGCCCAGAGCGCCCAGTCCAACCACCGCTCCGCTAAATGTCTCGCCGTCTCGTTCCCGGGATAGGTTCACGATCTTGCCGTCCGCCGTGACTATTTCGAGGCCGGATGCCGCCGTGGCAAGGTTGCCGTTTTTCTGGCCGGAGCCGTGGGTTGCAGTGCTGCATGCACCCGCCACGGAGATATGGGGTAACGATGCGAGGTTGTGAAGAGCGAAGCCTTTGCCGTCGAGATAAGGGCACAACTTTCCATAGGTGATGCCCGCACCGACGGTGACGGTGCGCTTCTCCGGATCGATGGCGATCACGCTGTCCATCGGCTTCAGCGACAGGAATTGGTCTTTGCTGTCGGCAATGTTGTTGAAGCAATGGCGGGTGCCGAGCACTTTCAGCTTGTTTTCTTTTTTGACATAGTCCTGCACCTGTTCGAGCGAAGTGGAAGTTTCAACCCTGTCGGTGCTGTACTCGACATTGCCGGCCCAGTTTCGGAGTCGTTCCTGTCCCGCCCAAGCCAGCAGGCGCATTACCGGCGAAGATGCAACCGTGGCGGCGAAGAGCTTGATAAAGGTCCTCTTATTCATAGGCGAGACTCCAGAATGATTTCTGAATAGGATATTCTTCTGACTTACTGTACGGATAGATCGACGATCTTGCCGGGATTCATCCGGTTTTCCGGGCCCAAGGCTCTCTTGATTGTGCGCATGACTTCGAGCGCTTCCCCGTGTCAGCATGCAGGTATTTCATTTTTCCGTAGCCGATCCCGTGCTCGCCAGTGCAAGTGCCGACATCCGCATGACCATGCGTTACGTTCAGGTCACGCAGCAAGACCTGCAACGGGAGTTCCATCGCGCCTGCCACAACACGACTCTGCGTCACCCTGTTCCCAAACTTCCCCCTGTCCTTGACCACCGCTCCACCTCGCCCGGACCTGTTCTCCATTCGCGACTCGATCGCCGCCACTTATCTTCTGCAGACGTTTCGCCTTGGCCTGCAAGACTCCAAAGCCTCGAGCAAATTACATCGACTTGCTCAACGTCTCCGCAAAATTAACCAAGAACTCGAGTACCTTATCGCGCCGGAAAATGGGCGCACATTAGCCGGTCAATGAGCGCTTCTATTGTTTTCATCAACAACCCAAGCGAAAGAGAGTTTATGTCGGGAAATATCAGAGGGCCGCATGATTCACGGCCCTCTCGATTTCTTCGGACTACTGCCTTCTGGCCTCTCCATTGTTAAGGGTATCCGCAGCCGGAGTAGATGGGCTAACGTTCATGATGAAATACCCCTTACCTTGATCAACGATCGCCGACACGTGCGTGCTGTTGATGGGTGGGCCCCATGTGTCCGTGACTGTGCAGTCAGGGCTTACCGAATACGTTCCAGGAAATTCGACAGGCCCAATGTTCGTGCCAGGCACTCTTATGAAGAGTTTTCCGGTGAGACTACCATTTCCATCAAAGACGAAGCGACCGATCGCAACGAACCCCGTTCCGGTAGCGTGGAAACCGTAACTGCCGTGCAAGGTTGCGTTTGAGCAATGCTGAGTGTCCTGCGCCTGCATCCCGACCGTAAGGCTAAGCACAACCAGTGTTAACTGGAGAAGTCGATTTTTGAGGGACATGTTTCCATTCTCCTTTTTCATAGAATTTACAGACATGGGGCGAGAGGGCAGGCAGCGCGCTCGGACAGAAATCGATCCGTGAGGAGTGGCTCAACCTTAGATCTGGGCACACTGATTACGGACCTTCTGGCTGAAATCCGCGTTGGAAGCCCCAAGCCGAGCAGGACGTATTCTTGCGCTGTGAAGGATACGTGTCAAGCAGGCAATTTCTTGCGCACTGGCAACGATCAACCTGACGAGGCGCTTTGATGTTTATCGTTGGCGAAACAGTGCGCCGTGAAAGGCGCTCGACTACAGCGGGTGCAACTCCCGCCCGGGAACTGGTTCGCTCCACCCGGTAGCAATCGAAGCGGCAGCGGAGGCAACAAAGCTGTCGGAGCTTTCGATGGAAAGGGTCGCTTGGCGACTCCGCGAGCGTGCAGGCCGTA
>WNGK01002496.1_pt1 | contig 22594 bp, 24 predicted proteins | sample 5400601 | NCBI WGS metagenome assembly WNGK01 (sample SAMN13153376, study PRJNA577476) | soil metagenome | isolation source: 60 cm soil or saprolite under Garry oak tree replicate 1 | place: USA:California | collected 2016-06-15
CCCAGACCGACGTGCAGGCCACCACCACCCATGCCGCCCCCTTTGGAGCGTTCCATATCCATATCGACCACCGCCAGCAGCACCGACACCAACGGGATAATCGACAGCACCACGTAGGTGGCATCCGTCAAAAACGTGCGTTGCACAATCGGCACGGCTTGCAGCCAGCTTGCGCGCTGGATGACCGCCGCTGCCAGCGCGTAGTTGCAGAAAATCTCGACCACCTCGACCACCACACAGATGGGCGCGTAGGCCCGGATGCGCTCGTGGTTCATCAGCCGGTGGGCTAAGCCACGACTGACAAAGTACCCCAAGAGGCCAAAGCCCAGCGCGATCATCCAGGTAATGGCCGGTTGCAGCGCATCCACCCCATCCAGCGGCGCGAAGAACCAGCGAATGGCATGCGCCGAGGCCATTGAGAAACCCAACGACACCACGCGCAGCACCCCGTGTTCCAGCCGCCGCACCCACACCTGTTGACCACCCATCGCCCGTTGCAGAAACTGCATGACCACCTCCCTCTCTCACTTGCTCACTCACGAAGCGAAGCGCAAGCACACTAGGCCGCTTGCGCCAGCCGACAGACCAGGGTCATGAAGCCGCTCTTGCCCTTGACGCGCAGCACTTCCAGGGCCAGCTGCGTCATCTTAGGCGGCAACTCCTGGCGCAGCTGGTCAGCCACCTGGCGCAGCACATCAGCAGGCTGTCCCTGGCGCTTCAAGTCCTTCAAATGCTCCAGCGTGGGAAAGCCATCGGTCAGTTGGCACTCGTACTTCTCATCCGTGTCAGTATCCAGCACCGTCAATTTCACGGAGTATCCCAGTTTGGGCGCACCCGTTGCCTGGTCATAAAAGGTGCTTTCCAGCACATCACCATTCAAGGTTAAGGCCTGTAAAATCATTGTCGTCACTCCTTTGCGAAAGAACACATGTCTACATCGCTTCCAACCACGTCTCATGCGCTCCAACATCCACGTTTCACCGCGTATGGCTTGCCATTTGAAAGAGCCACACCAACGCATCACACACGATCACCTACCATTCCGCACGACGATACTCGTTAATCCAGGAATCGTCCCCGTACTCATCGCTTCCATCTCCCGACCCATCCAACCAGTACGAGGAGCCTGTCACAAACGCCGAGGACACCACCGGCACTCCATAGGGTCGCACAGGCAAGAGCGCTTCCGGTGCATACCGTCCCACATCCCCCCGACCATACACAAAGTCCGGCTGACGACTCCCACCCATCCACTGCACAAACCCAAGAGAGCGCACCATACCCAATTCCGCACTCACCACCCCAGCACGCCGACGCCCCCAGGCCGGAACACGAGTCGCTACCCCGTGCCCTATCGCCGCCTCGACATACTCCCGAAAGCGCCGCCGTTGCGCTTCAGGCGACAAAGGCCGACCTTGTCCATTGTGGAAATCCTGCGGGGTCAGGTACTGCACATCCATCGAATGCAAGAGCGGCAGCCCTTGATGCGCACGCCAGCGCGCACTAAAGGCCGCCCAACTTGCCAACCCCGCCAGGCGTTGATGTGCCCTCTCGGCATTCCACCCACACACCACCGTCCGTCGATCACACCCACTCATCTGGCCAGCACCTCCCCCACGGCGACCGGATGCACCAGCGCATCGTTGGCAATCCAGTGCAGGTCTTGCACCAGTTCCGCCAGGTCGGTTTCACCCGCCTGCATGGCGAGCGCATACAAGTCCCTGGTGAGACGAGACACCTGCGCCCACTCCCCCGCGAGAAGGGCAGCATTGACCGCATCAATCAGTTCATCCAACGCCATCACCTCCTGATACTCCCTCAAGCCAACCCGCTCGGCAGCGATAGGCGCCCGATGCGACCAGTTGCCGGGCCTGGACACACAACTGCCAGGGCACCCACAACGGCGCATGAGGGACACAATGCCGACATTACCCCTACATACCCACAGCCACAGTAGCAAGTAAACCAGCCAGGAGCCGTCACTGAGGGGATGGAACGGAGACACCATTCCACCAGTGGTACACCGTGCCCATCAGTCATCCCAAACATCAAACTCCCCTTTCTCATCCTCCCACCACTCTCATCCCACTCTATTGCACATGACCAATCGTCACTAAGCGTCTATGCCAGCGTGTGCCAGCATGCGTTGTACTTCTTGCATGTCGTCCTGAATCCGCTCAGGAACGGCAATGCCATACTGCTGACCAAAGGCGACGGCATACCCATAGATCTGTCGAAGCACCTGTTCCGCCTGTTGCAGATGGGCCAAAGCAGCCTGTCGCCAATGAGCATACTCGCACTGCCCATTCCCCACACGCCGCAAGCGCAACAGCACATCCTTCCAATCCCCAGCGGCGTATTTGAGATCATCGGCAAGCAATCCCAACCAGGTCGCTGCCGAGTCTGGCCAGTCTTGCTGCATGGCCCGCTCAAACTTGTGCACCGTTTCATGCAAGCGCAATTCCCAACTCAACGCAAACAGTGCATCGGCCACCACTTGAAACGTCTCTGGCACAGTCGACACCTCGGCAAATTGTGCCCAGAGTTGGAGATCCTCAAGTGGCACCCGCTCCAGCGTCTTCACCGGAAATGCCATCTGCTGATATGGAATCGTTCCTGCCATGTGTTCAACCTCCCTGTTCATACCAACCCCAGAGAATCAAGACTCGAGTACCTTCCTACAAGCCAAACTTCGCCGACAACATACCCAGGATTAGAGGCAAGCCGATCACCACTACTGCTGCCATCCCGGTCAAATGGTACTCACGCATGTACAATTCATGCGCCGTCAATGGGACACTCTGTAGGGTGTGTTTCATTATTTTGCACGAAGGAGGAAGGTGGTAAACTACAGAGAAAAATCAGGAGAGAAGCGAGAGCATGAAAGCCAAGAAGAACAAAAAAGAGCACCCACACGCGACATGGGCCGAGATCGAAGTGGCGGTGGATGAACAGATCAACCAGTTGCGGGCGCAGTTGCTTCAAGACATGGTGCAGATGGGGGAGAGCGAGCAGTGGAAGCAGAAGCCGGAAGCGGAGCGTCCCAGGTGTGCGACCTGTGGCAAGCCGCTGGTGGCGCGAGGGGAACAGACGCGCTATCTGCAAACCACCGGAGGGGAAGCGGTCAAGCTGACGCGCACGTATGGCACCTGCCCTGCTTGTGGGGTGGGTTTTTTTCCCGCCTTTATGAAGAGTTAGGACTGCTCAGTGGAGGATTGACGCCGCGTGGGGAGGAAATGCTGGTGCGACTGTCGACCTGGATGCCCTACGAGTCAGCACGGGAGTTACTGGAGGACCTGCTTGGGATGCCCAGGTGGAGCGGCTCAAGCAGGAAGCTCCCCAGGCGCCTGCGGGAGCGGAGAAACAAGCGCTGAGTGGGGATGGAGCGATGGTGCACCTGGTCAGAGGCGAGTGGGCCGAAGTCAAAACACTGGCGATCGGAGAGGTCACGCGCAATACGCGCGGGGAGGTCTGCACGCAGCAGCTCTCGTACTGCTCGCGCCTGGGTGATGCCGCGAGCTTTGAGCAAGCCACGCTGCTGGAAACGCATCGACGAGGACTGGACCAGGCGGCAGAGGTGTGCGCGGTGCAAGATGGCGCGCAGTGGCTGCAAGGACTGGTGGATTACCACCGTGCGGATGCGGTGCGCATCCTCGATTTTGCGCATGCCGCCGAATATCTCAACGCGATTGGACAGGCGGTGCAGGCAGCAGGAGGCCGCTTGCCCGCTGGCTGGCTGGAGGGAGTGTTACACCGGCTCAAGCACCAGGGACCAGCACGGGTGCTCCGACACTTGAGCTGGTTGGCTGCTCGCTATCCCAGCTCACTGATGCAAGAGCAATTGACCTATTTGCAGAAACGAGAAGCGCACATGCAGTACCCCATCTATCAAGAGGCGGGCTGGCCCATTGGCTCAGGCAGCGTGGAAAGCGCCAACAAACTGGTCGTCGAAGCGCGGTTAAAAGGGGCGGGCATGCGCTGGGAGCGGCAGAACGTCAACCCGATGCTGGTGCTGCGCAACGCGGTCTGCAATCGCCGCTGGAACGAGACCTGGGCGGCAGCCGTGACCCAGCGACAAGCGCTGCGCAGCAGTTGGCGGCAAGCCGGTGCTTTTTGGACCCTGGTCTTCTGGGGAGCACGAGTGTCTCGGCTGTCTCACCCGCCTGTTGCTGCTTCCACCGACCCTGCGGCTGCTTGCAGCCCGGAGCACCCAACTCGTCGTCTTGGCGCTGGCTATTCCTGGCGCCAACCGTTTCTCAGGCGCCCTCCTTCCACCTCTGCCGTCTCAGGGGAGGCGGGTGCAAAAAAATGAAACGCACCCCACTCTGTAACATAGGCCATCCTCTTTCTTAAGAATATGGTATACTGTGTTGGTTCATCTGCTCTAATTATTAGTCAAAGTAGTCCGGTTCTACAGGCCCAAATTGTGGCGATACTGTGTTACCAAAGCACAGGAGGAAACACAAAAAGAGGACAAAACGTGGCGATGCAACAACCAAAACCAACTCCATCATTGGCAGGACAATTCCTCAAAAACTACCGAAAATCAAGAAACCTCTCTCAAGAGCAATTTGCCTATGATCTCAGCATCGAACCTCGCGCCCTTCGTGCGTATGAAAATGGCGAGCGACAACTCAACAACATCAACGAGCTACGACGCATCGCTGATTTGTTAGGTATCGAACCAGAACGTTTAGGAATAGCCTCTTCACTATATATTCCGCGCACTCCTGAACACATCGAAGAAGTTATTACGCATGTCTGGTCTCTTGTCGAAGAATCACGCCTCCAAGAATCACTCACTAGTATCAAGCGGCTTACTCAAAACCTCCAGACACAAATCACGACCGAAGATCCGAGACTCTTAAGAAGCCTTGCTCGCGCTCATCATGCCGCAGGATACGTGATATCTGAAGCGACCCGCGCGAGTGAATCCTATGAAGCCATCCTTCACTATGAACAGATGGAAACGATAGCACGCACGCTGAATGACCACACGTTACTCAATATCGCCCTTACCTATCAAGGCGATATGTACCGCCGTCTTGGAAACCTCACCCAGGCCATTACCTACCTCGAAGCCGCACGCGACACCACGCCTCAAGCTGATACGGCAGCCAAAGGAAACGGCTTTCAACTCCTGGGACGCGCATACCTGCGAATTGTCCTCGCAGGAAACGCCGACCGAATGAAGGATTTTGAACGTGCTATGGCAACAGCTGAAGAACTGGCCTACACGTTTGACCCAACAACGAGCAGTACGCAAGGACACTATGGTCCTGGTATGGTGTACGAAGAATATGGGCGGAGTTACACTGATCTCGGACAGACACAAAAAGCGATGGAGTACCTGGAACTAGCCCAAAGCACACTCCCATCGACAAAGTTTTGGGAACTCTTAGCCATGATCTCCCGGGCCATTGTCCTCATCAAAGACGGTCAACTCCAGACTGGCGTACAGCTTGCCATTGACGCAGCAAGCCAGAGCCGAGCAGCCGGAATAGAACGCTTTGTCGAACGCGTCTATAACATCCAGCAGTACTTGGATGATGAAGAGGAATATCACCTCCGAAAGCAGCGAGAGATTAGGCAAATAGGAGTGTCACTGCGCGAAGCACTCGGCAAAGGGAATCGAGAAATTTAGAGAACATCTCCCGACGAAACGAAGTATCAAACAGAGAATACGAGAGGATATACATGAAAGTACTCGCCAAAACAGACCAAGAAGCTGTCAAGCAAGCAGTACTCGATTATGTAGAAGGGGTATACGAAGCAAACCCCGCAAAGATAGAGCGAAGCGTTCACCCCGACCTGGCGAAGCGCGGTTTCTTCGTGAATGAACAAGAAACGACAGAAAGCACGATGTCTTTTACAGAATTCATTGAACATACGAAAACCTATAATAAAGACGGCCAATTTCCCCTAGATTCACCAAAAGAGATCATCATTTATGAAGTCCTGGACCGGACAGCAAGTGTCAAGCTGATTGCAGCATGGGGCATCGACTATATGCACCTGGCAAAATATGACGACAAGTGGAAGATTATTCATGTTCTCTGGCAAACATCCGCACATCTCCAAGAGGCAAAACATGAGTAAATCTTTTAATGACTTCTATGATCAATCAGATGCCCCATTCTATTATGGACTAGAACCATCTGCAGAACTGAAAGCATTTTTAGACAAAAACCACCCTCCAAAGGGAGAGGCTTTAGACCTTGGCTGTGGAGAGGGCAGAAATAGTCTCCTTTTAGCCAATTATGGTTTTCATGTCCACGCCATTGATATTTCTAGCGTGGGCATCCAGAAACTCGAAACATATGCTCTTTCGCACGAACTGAATTCCATTCAGTGTTCAGTTGAGGATGTCAGAGTAGTTCAACTCGCCCCTCATTTCTATGACGCAATCATAGCAGCAACCATCCTTGACCATCTTACGCGAGAGGAAGGCAGAAAAGTAGCTGAGTCTATAATAGCTGCACTGAAGCCCGGTGGATTCGTTTACGTTGATGTGTTTACCATACATGACCCCGGCGCATCTACATCGACACAGAACGAGACAACTGAGAGTATCAGCGAAACCGCATCGTTCATCAAACACTACTTTGATGATGGGCGAGTTAGCTACATGGTTTTCTGCATTAGAAACGCTCCAGTACGAAGAAAAGATGATATACGATGAATCTCACGGGGATCCTCACTATCATGGAATTGCACGCTTGATTGGTAGAAAACCGTCCAGTTTGGTCGTGTGATCTCGAAGAGAGGGTATAGCCCAGCAAAGTAAATACAACCCTTACCACTATTTTTCTTGCAGGAACGCCGACAACCACCAACTAGTAACAAGCCGGACTGTATCTCTATCTAGTGTCATGCAGCTAATAGCTTGCCAATTGAGGGCTGTTTTTATAGAGAAAAGCCCTGCTATACAGCAAATCTGACAGCAAAGCCGACGATTGACAGCAATCAACAACGAACCAAAGCGGACGATGAAGCCACTATTCAAGCGTAGTATGAACACTTATGAACGCCAGCGAACAAGCCGAACCAAATCCGTCCTTTGGCGCACTCAAGTCAATGGCCTGCTATTCTGAGACAGAATATTCTAACTGCTATTCCTATTTAGGCCAGAGGAAAGTAGAATATTTAATGATTTGATAATTCTTGTTAAGCTCAGGCTCAAGTAGTAAAATAGCAGCAATACGGCGAGCTGTGTTAGACACTTCGTATACCTCATCCTTACTTAACGTTCGACCTAACAAATCACGTTCACGATAACTCAGCCACTTCTTGATAACTTGGTAGCCCCCTATTGTGTAATTCCACACATTAACAGGTATATTCTTCCAATAAGCGATATTATTTAAATATATATCACATGTCTTATCACCTAGACACTGTATGGCCTGCTCGGTTGACAAACCAAACAAATTCACTCCATCACTGATCATACTCAACTCATCCGAAGTAAAGTCTCGTATTTCGACTCTACCCTTACCTGGCATGGTGATACCATCTTTGCCCGGATGACCCCAGCCCACTGTAACGGCTAAATCTCCTATGTCTGGGTTTAAATTTCCGCCACCAACACGTGAGATACGAGCAATAGATCGTAGCTCAGAACGAACCTTTCCCATTGTGACACCAGCAATAGAACGCTCAGTATCAAGTAACATAGCTACTTTGCTACCTAATTCAGCGGAATTCAGTAATAAATCCGCACTATTAGGCAAAGGTAGGCGTGGCCAGTCCTGGCGTATTCCATCACCATTCTCAGCGAGGTACATAGGCGAAAAACCAATAGCTAACGCATGCATCCAGATCAAGTCAGCAGTTTGAACGTCAACATCAGCATCCTCAATGCCAAGTGTTGATAAGTAAGTTCGTGAAGCCGAAGAAAGATTCGCGGTCCAGTTGCTTTCGCGCTCTTTACTCTGATTAAAAAGATTTGCCTGCTTTGCATATGGCAAGCCATTAGTTACCCCCTCGCTTTTAATGCGAATAGGAATAGCCACTGCATTTGGACGTAGGAGATGGTAATCAGGCAATGCAGAAGTAATCATGAAAGGCACCTGTTCATTTGGCCTTTCTGCCACCCTCCGAGTAACAAAATAATAGTTGCCTGGCCAGTGCTGAGTTGCTAAAAGAGGGCGAGGTTCGTTCCAAAGTGGCCGCTTTATACTGTGGTAACACCATCGTAAATCAAAAGGATAAAGAGCATAACGAGTAATGCTATTTGGATCAAATTTTTCCGAGGCCAAGAGCTTCATTCTGGTAGCTTTGGCATTAAAGCGACCTCCATCCTCTGACAATCCCACTTGTAACCCTCTAAAAATGTTCCATTCGACGGATGTGTCAAAATAAACCCGCATCCGATTTTCAAGGTTAACTCGATCAATATTCATGAGAGCGCCTTTGCGCATTTCTTGTAAACCACTGATGGGCAATTCCGCGCATAGGTCTACTACTTTCGGCCAGGCCAGGTATTCTGTGCCGACATTCAAAGGACGAAAAGAGAAACGAGAACTCCGGTCAGGAGTAACCAATGTGTACTGAGCGTTGAAGTTATCAGCCTCAAGGCTATGAAGAAGATCAGATCGTTTACTGGTGCCCCAAAAATCACGGTAATGAACCACCGATTGCTGATCACGATTCGCTCGACGCACTATAAGGCCTACCGTTGTGCCTAACTGTATACCTTCGCGGTTATATTCAGTCGAGAAGACGCTCGGATCAGGCAAGCCTTCTAGTGTAAGTTTCCCTGTTTCCCGACTATCACCGTTCATGCAGTCAAACCATAGCTCATCAAACTCTTTCAGAAAACGTTGCCGCATGACAACAAAGGAAGGGTCATTAAGATAAGAATAGTTGGAGATATAGCATATAATGCCTTTACCTGTCTGCTCAGCAATACGCCGCTCAGCCAGACGAAAAAAGCGCACATACAAATCGTCGAGATTGAACTTTTTAATCCCCCATTCTGAAATAAGACCAGCCTTGTAAGCATCTACCAACCCTTGTTCTTCTTTGGGGCTCACTCCAGCGAAAGCATTATAAGGAGGATTCCCCAAAATTACCAATACTGGCACATTTCGCTTAATCTTTTCAGCAGCATCCCTTTCCTCTTTGAGTTCTGGAATGCCAGCTAGTCGAAGCTGAATGAACTTCTCTTTTGCCGGGTCAGGAGGTTCCCAACCAGTAAGCGAATTCGTGAGAAATATTCCCGCTCGCTCTTGCTTTTCCTCGCTAAAAGGCGTACCTAAATGCTGCAATAAGAGACCCAATTGTAAATGAGCCACGACAAAAGGCGCAGGTAGAAGCTCGAATCCAAATACTCTTTCTATCGCTGCTTTCTTGACATCATAGCTTCTTAAAGCATCTTCACCCTTTTCCTGTAAGGTGGCTGAAATACGTTTGAGCACCTCGACCAGATATGTCCCCGTCCCACAACATGGGTCAAGAACATAAACACGAGGATCAGCAAGGCCATCCTCGATATCGAGTTCATCTCGTAAGGCACTATCCACCCGAGCGACCATGTATTGGACAATGTCTTGAGGGGTATACCAAACCCCTAACTCTTTGCGTAATTCTGGGTCAAAGGCTTGAAGAAAGGGTTCGTAAAAATACTGTACTGCATGCTCTTCTTCAAATCTAGAAAAGAAAGTAGCACGATCTACCCGATTAAGCGCTGAGCCTGTCCAATCCAGTACCTCCACTAATCCTATTGGGCCTAACTTGGTTGGCGTAGCAACCTGCTCATAAAGCGCTTTGATCATTGGAACATGTAGAAACCACACAGCTTCTCGCCAACTAAAATAAGCATCATGGTCAGAGCTAGCACGTTGTTTGCTCCATAAAACCCAGGCAGAAAATATGCCGTAGAAAAGCGTTTGCACGAGTGTTGAACGAAAGAAATGCTCTCCTCTTTCCCCTTCGAACTTGATACCCAGAGCATCTTCTAATGCAGAACGCACCTCGGTCAAGGCAGGCAAATCAACTTGCTCAATCCGAGACTTAGCATCACGTGCATAAGAAGCGAGAAACCAGGCTAAGTCCTCTGGTCTAGTTAAAGGTGCCGCATAAAGCATGACTCTTTTTAGATATTCCGAGAAACGCTCTTCAAGTTCTTGAGCCATTTTATGAGGATTACTAATCGCGCTCCAGAACCGCATCTCGGTTTCAGCTAAGCGAAATGCCTCCAATTTTGCAGGCTTACCATCAAAGCGTCGTCCCACTAATACAAAATCACGGTAGTTTGTCACCAGCACTTGACCATATCTATCCAAATATCGGGTAACTTGCTCGCTGTCAGCAAGATGTAGAATATCTTCACTAGTACCTTTCACCTCGATAACCCCACGAGCAGGCAGTTGACTACCTAGCGATTCGTCATCAAAATCTTTGCGCAGTTGATCAGCAGTATACAAACCACCGTCAGGTATACCGGCTCCTCTATTTTTAGGGTGGATAATACATCGCACTCTTGGTTTTAATACTTTACCAATCTCATTAAGCAGATGAGATAGAGTTGGATAATAAGAAGTTTCTTTCACCGCTTCGCCAGACCTGCGAATATCGAATAGTTCGCGAAAATACGTTTCTACTGGGGTCATATCTCTCGTCTTTCATCAACCAACCAACTGGCAGAATAGAATCATGGAGCAAGTAGAGCCATCTTAGCAAGAAATGAGAGCCGAGTCAATAAAGCTCTTGAAATTAACCACTTAATGGCATGAAGATTTTCAAGAGCAAACAGCAACCATCAGCAAATCTGCGGCAAATTACCACATACTGTACAGCAACCTATACAGCAACGCCGACGAACATCAGCGAAAATAACGATACGCAGCGAACAGAAAATAAACGTTTCAAGCACAACATGAACAAGGGCAAACACCAACGAACAACTCAGGTTGAGTCCCCCCTTCGGGACTCGTTACCAATGGCTTGCCACTATTGCAAAAATAGAACACAGCTAATACCCATGGTCTAGCAAAACAAATTCCTTCCTCTACTACGTGACAAATGCTGCGTTTCTCGGTATAATGCGCATATCTCAAGCACTTCATTTAATCAGGAGAAGAGGATGACACTGGATGTTTTCATGTCCTACTCGCACAAGGACAAAGGATTGCGAGAAGAACTGGCAGCACACCTGAGCAACCTGAGAAGACAAGGGCTGATCAGTGATTGGTACGATGGAGATATCGCCCCAGGTTCAGAAATCAAGGACGAGATTCAGACGCACTTGCACAAAGCCAAGCTCATTCTCCTGCTCATCAGCGCCGACTTCATGGCCTCCGAGTTCTGCTACAGTCTTGAAATGCAGCAGGCCATCGCGCGACACCAGGCCAAGCAGGCCCGCGTCATTCCCATCATCGTCCGTCCAACCGATTGGGAGGGAGCGCCCTTTTCCCATCTCAAAGCCTTGCCGACTGATGGCAAACCCGTCACCGATTGGCCGAGCCACGACAACGCCTTTGCCGATGTGATGAAAGGCCTGCGAACTGCCATCAAGGAGTTGAACGCTGATCCACCGCTAAACCCTTAGCAGGCCCATCGACTAGCAGCACCACCTCGATGGGTACCGATCAGGTGCAGCTTTGGACCCTTCCCTATCGCCGCAATCCGTACTTTACGGGTCGCGAAGCGGTGCTAGCACGCGTCCATGCCTTCTTGCAGACACAACAGGCAGTCTTCGTCTCCCAACCGGCAGCCATTAGCGGCCTGGGAGGGATTGGCAAGACCCAGATCGCCATCGAGTACGCCTACCGCTACGCGAGTGAGTACCAGTTTGTCTTGTGGATGCAAGCCGACACCCACGACACCTTGACCAGCGACTATGTGACCCTGGCCTATCGGCTCAACCTGCCCGAACGGGATACGCAAGACGTGACTCTCACCGTCGAAAGTGTCAAAGAGTGGTTTGGGCAACACACCGGGTGGCTGCTGATCCTGGATAATGCCGATGACCTCTCGCTGGTCGAGACATTCCTGCCCACTCGTGCTCGTGGACACATCCTTTTCACAACACGCACCCAACTGATAGGCGGAAGAGCCATGCGCGTCGAAATGGATGAGATGGATGAGGTGGAAGGAGCATGCTTTCTGCTCCGTCGCATCGGCATGCTGGCTTCCGACGCTCCCCTCTCTACTGTACCAGAAACCCTGCGGACGGTCGCCACTGCTCTAGTGAACGCCCTGGACGGCCTGCCCCTCGCTCTCGATCAGGCGGGAGCCTACATTGAAGAAACCGGCTGCGGGCTACCGCACTATCTGGACCTCTATCAGACGCAGCGAAAGACTCTGCTCGCGCGCAGGAGCAAACGATCGACCAGAGAGCATCCTGAGCCGGTCGCCACCACCTGGTCGCTCTCCTTTGAGCGCATCGAACAGGCCAATCCTGCCGCCGCCGAGTTGCTACGAGGCTGTGCCTTTCTCCATCCCGATGCCATTCCCGAAGAACTGCTCACGGAGGTCGCCTCCCATGTCAGTCCAGCGCTAAAGGAGATGGCAGCTGACCCGCTGCGCTTCGATGAAGCCATCAGTGAACTCCTCACCTACTCCCTGCTGCGCCGTCTCCCTGACACACACGTCTTGAGCATCCACCGTTTGGTCCAGGCCGTGCTCACAGATGCGATGGATCCGTCCACCCGACAGCGATGGGCTGCCTATGTGGTGCAGGCTCTCGCCCACCTCTTCCCCTTTGGGGAAGTAGCTACCTGGGAGGTGTGTCAACGTTACCTGCCTCACGCTATCCTATGCGCCGACTCCATCGAGCAGTGGGGCATCGTCTCCCTTGAGGCTGCAAACCTGCTCCACAACGCAGCATCCTACCTCGATGATCGCGCGCAGTATCCCCAAGCCGAGCCGCTTTTCCAGCGCGCTCTGGCGATCTATGAACGTGTGCTGGGGCCAGAGCATCCCGATACAATACAAACACTTGAAAACTACACTGATCTCCTACGGAAAGAAAAGCGAGATAAGGAGGCGAAAACGCACGAAGCACAAATCGAAGCGAGAAAAGCAAAACAGCAACGTTCAGAAAGTGGCAACGAGTGGCAATCATAATGGAGTTGTAAGCGTCTCCCAATGAACTAATTGAGAACGACGCTACTACCCTAATTGATATTCCATACAATCAGGATATTTTTTATTGCCTATTTGACACCCAATTTGACACCCATTATCGTTGATATGGGCTTACTTTGGTTTACCTGGATGGACAATGAAGGCAATCACTACGCGCTTGAAAGCCCGTATTGGCTGAGCAGTTACGAGGGTACAACCAAATAGGATATTTGGCTATGCCTTACCTTTTGAGAAGAGGGTTTGCTTGCAGTAGAGGCGATGTATGCAAATGGCAAATAGCAATAGCAGCGGCATCCGCGGCATCGTCTGGTCGAGGAATGGCCGAAAGACGGAGAAGTATACGCACCATCTCCCCAACCTGCTCCTTTTTCGCTCCTCCATACCCACTCACAGCCTGCTTGACTTGCATAGGCGTATATTCGGCAACCGAAAGGCCGCCATTGGCCAGCGCCAGCATTGCCACCCCGCGCCCGTGTCCCACCGTTAAAGCCGTACGCGCATTCTTGGCGAAGAACAGCTCTTCCATCGCGGCTTCCTGTGGCTGGTAAGCGACAATAATCTCGCTCAGGCGTGTATAAATCTGCTGCAAGCGTAGCGGCAGCAGCATGCTGGCAGGTGTCGTGATGACATCACAGGCGATCATGCTCAGTTCGATGCCCCTGGCTGCCACAATTGCATACCCGACGATCGCCGTTCCCGGATCAATACCCAGCACAACACGTGTGCCAGGCGCCGAGGTGCGCCGGTCTTGCTGACCCTGTTGGGGGGGTACATCCATAGCGTACCCTATCCCTCGTACGAAGCGGCGAAAGACTCTGGGAAGTCCGCGTTGGTGTACACATTCTGCACATCATCCAGGTCTTCCAGTTTCTCAACCAGGCGCATCACCTGGTGCGCCACCTTCTCTTCATTCAACTCGACCCTCGTCTTGGGTATCAGCGCGCTCTCGGCTTTCACCACCTTGTACTTCTTCTTTTCTAGCGCCTGCCGCACCTTGTCCACCTCGGATGGGTCGGTATAAATGGTGAGAACCTCGTCTTCTGCCCCGACCGGGTCAACATCGTCCGCGCCCATGTCGAGTGCTTCCAGCGACAATTCATCGGGATCATGCCCCTGAAGTTCGACCTCGATAATGCCTTTGGACTCGAAAAGCCAGTCAACGCAGCCGTTTTCACCCATATTCCCACCGTTACGGCTGAAGGCGTTGCGCACCTCGGCAACGGTACGGTTGCGGTTCTCGGTCAAGGCCTGCACCAGCATAGCGGTTCCGCCTGGTCCGTACCCTTCGTAGGTGATCTCCTCCAGCGATGCGCCTTCTGTCCCACCCGAAGCGCGTTTAATCGTACGCTCGATGTTATCCATCGGCATATTGGCATCGCGCGCTCGCTGCACCGCCATACGCAGGCGAAAGTTTGCATTGGGATCACCACCGCCGCCCTCACGCACCGCTACCACAATTTCACGCCCTAAACGCGTGAAGAGTTGTCCTCTGCGCGCATCATTTACGCCCTTGGAACGGCGAATTTGCGCCCATTTTGAATGACCTGACATAGCTCAGCTCCTCGTTCGTTTTCAGCTTGCACACCTATTACGTAAAATAGATTGCCGTACTGCTTGTGTTTGAGAAAAATATGTTCGCTAGCATTTTAACACGAACTCCCGCTACCAGTCGAGGGGCTATGTGGAGCAGGAAAAAGGTCTTCTGCGGGGGATGCATATCTTGGGGGGATACGCTACTTTTTCCTGCATAAAGATTTGACGCTTGGAATTTTTAGCTACCCGGTTTCTCCTGGAACGAATGGATACGCTACGGTAACAATGTAGCCAGGTGTTCGCGCGTCGTGCTTCCTCATGGCATGACGTAGCTGGCTTGTAAACGATGGTACAATAGATGTGCTGAGGATACACCATCCGAATAGGAAGCTCGTCGTCAATCGCTAGCTTGCGCGTCGTGTGGATTACAACTCGACAGGCCGGGCAACGTATACCATAATAGGAGAAGGTAGTGGCTCGTGGAGAAAGAGACAACCGTCGCTAAGGCGGGCAAAGCAACACCTAAAAATACGGCGCGTCAGAAGCTCGGCAGTATAGGCGAGCGATTGGCGGCTGAAACGCTGCGCCAGCGCGGATATCGTATCCTGGAGTACAACTTTCGTTGCCGGCATGGAGAAATCGATCTGATAGCTGAGGATGAACACGACCTGGTCTTTGTAGAGGTGAAAACGCGCCGGGGCACTGCCTTTGGGCGCCCCGAAGAGGCGGTGACGCTCTCCAAACGCCGCAAGCTGGTGGAAGTGGCCTCCTACTACCTCGATCTACACGCTCAACCAGATCGCGCATGGCGGATTGATGTCGTGGCTGTGCAGTTCGGCGTCCGTGGCGCCTTCGAAGAAATAAGAGTCTATCAGCACGCTGTGAGCGCTGAATAGCAAGCATGATATAATTACCACAACAATATATACATACGAACACATAGGAAAGGCAGGCAGGATATGTCAGATTTTGTAGAATCCGCAAAGAATATGGTAAGCTCCGCCGTCAGTCGCACAAGCTGGCAGGCCCAGAAACAACTGCGTGCGCGCGGTAAACAGGGTGAGATCGATCAATTGTTGGAGCAGCGCCAGCAGTTGCTCGATGAACTGGCGCAGGTTGCTATGAACCTTTATCAGCAGGGAAAGCTCACCGATGCCCAGCTCTCGCGTTTATGCGCCAGTATCCAGGAGCTCGATCACGATGTGCAGAATCGAGAGGTTCAGTTACAGGAAATCAAGAGCGAAACCTACAACGCGGGTCAGTTCGCGCCCTCTCCGACCTCCAATTACACACCGCCTCCTGTCTCGCCAACACCGCCGCCAAATCCATCATATACGTCGCCATCATCACAGCCCGGAACGCGCCAGGGGCGTCAGGGAAATCAGGGCCAGGCACCCAAAGCCGGTCCACAATTACAGACGTGTCCCAACTGTGGCAACCCCGTGCGCTCCAATGCGCTCTATTGTCGCAGTTGCGGCGCGAAAGTACGCTAATGCTACAGGGCGACCCTCGCGGTTGCCCTGTAGGCGTCAAGTTGGGGTCAGGGCAATCATTGGGTTGTCGTAGGGACAAGGGGCCGCAGAGTGGAAGGGAGGGGGCCTGGTGCTTGTCCTCGTCCTGGGCTCCCCCATTGAGGACAAGCACCAGGCCCCCTGCCCTCATCCACACTTCCCCCTGTCCCTACACCTGGGAAAACCCCTCCCGGTGTAAGCCCTGGCGGTCGCCCCGGCCATCTTTCACAGACCCTGCCTTTGTCAGTCTCACCCAGGCAGGTCAGCAGCCAGCATTTGCCCCACCAGCTATACTCGTAGTAGAGCCTGCGCGCCCCCTACCCATCCACACTTCTCTTCCAGAAAGGAAGCTCTCCATGACCAGCCACACGCACCCTAACCCGTTTCCAACGCTCCCACCTCCTCACGCTTGCATGGTAAAGCTCAACCATTCAAAAATAATACCGCGCATTTTGCGCGGTATTTGCACACTATTTGAACTTTATCAATGTAGGCTTTCAGTGGATTGCAGAACAGCCCGCGCAAAATGGGCGGGAGTTGCACACGATTTCGACCCCCTTGCTGCCTTCCACGGATAGGTTTTGTTCGCGTGTAGGGACAGGGGGAAGTGTGGATGAGGGCAGGGGGCCTGGTGCGTTAACTTGACGCCTGTGGGGAGTGATCGTGTTTCCCCAAGATGGAAGGGAGAGGAACAGGACGCGGGCGACCCTAAAGGCCCTCCCAGCCCCACGTCCGCTGCCCTCGCCCCTACGGGTCGCCTGGCCTTCTGGTGGGCAACCTTCGCGGTCGTCCTGCGAATCTCTAAATAGCCGCCATCATACTTTTTTCCAGGGAACTATGTTATAATGGTACGTACCTCGATGGTCGATTTTGGCAGAATGGTGCTGTGGGGACGCGACTTACTGCGTCCAGTGTCACACGTAGGAGACGCGCTTTATCGTATCCGCCATCACAGGTAAGGACGCCGTTTATCGCGTCCGCCATCAAACGTGTACCGGGGAGAGTGGATTGGCAATCAGCGCGAAGGATATTCTATTGGTCAACCAGAGCCAGGAAGAGAAAAGTTGTACTCTTGACAGTATCAGCCACAGTGCAGCGCAGACGCAGCGTTTAGGCATGAGGCTGGGTGAATTGGTGCAAGGGGGAGAACTGATCCTGCTCAATGGGCAACTGGGCACGGGAAAAACCACCTTCACACAGGGTCTCGCACAGGGTATGGGTATTACCACACAAATCAATAGCCCCACGTTTACCTTACTAAAGGAATATGCCAGGGTCAGGTCGGAGTATGCTGCACAGAGGAGACCCGCGCTCTATCATTTTGACCTGTATCGACTTGATAATCCCGATGAAATCTTTGATCTTGGTTTTGAAGAGTATTTTTCGAGCGATGGCGTGTGTGTTGTCGAGTGGGCGGAGAAGGCGAATCTGTACTGGCCAACCGACCACCTGGACATCCGCATGAAATTGCTCAGCGAAACCAAGCGTAGCCTGTTATTTACCGCTGTTGGCTCGCGTTATTGCGAACTGCTGCGGCAGTTTCAGAAGAATACCTATGTTACTACTGGCTCTTGACACATCCACTCGCCAGGCGAGCATCGCGCTCTGCACAGAGGAAAGCTTACTCGGCGAATATACCTGGCTGGTCGGCAACAACCACAGCATAGAATTGCTGGAACGCATTCGGCGTCTCATGGCTGAATGTGGCCACACCATGCAAGCCATCGATGTTATTGCCGTTGCCACGGGACCAGGGTCGTTCAACGGGCTGCGTGTAGCCGTAACCGCGGCGAAAACGCTGGCCTTTGCCCTGCAAGTCCCGCTCATCGGAGTCAGTACACTTGATGTCATCGCGGCTCACCAGCAGCAATGGCGCGGTCCCATTTGCGCCGTGCTGGAAGCAGGACGAAGCGAACTGTACGCGGCATGCTACGCCTTTGATGAAACCTACGAAGAGCAAGATGGAGTACTAACCTATACTCTACGGCGATTGAGTGACTATCTGCTGGATGCGCCTGAGGCATTGACACACTACCTCCAGGAGCATCTCAGCGCGCTGGTGGGTGTGCCAGGTGAACGCCAATTGCCTGTCACGCTCTTTTGTGGCGAGATGAGCGAAACATCTCGCGCGGTGCTGCACCAACACCTGCCGGAGAGCAGCCTGTTTCTCGAGTCTTTTCAATCCGCGCGCCATGCATCTGTTCTGGCATACCTGGCGTTTCTGCGTTTCCTCGGTGGCATCATAGATGATCCTTTATCGCTTGAGCCGTTGTACTTGCGGCGGCCTTCAATCACTACCAGCGTTCGTAAGCAGCCACTCCTTGGAAGTAAGACACCTGGGTCGAGCAATCCGACGGAGACAGAAAGGGAAGAAGGTGCGTTACATCATTGATCGTATGACAATGGCAGACGTGCCTCGCGTCGTCGAGATCGAACGTCTGGCTTATCCATCAACCTGGCCTCCCAGCGCCTATCGCAAGGAACTCCAGGACAATCGCTGGGCGCATTACATTGTCCTGCGCGATAAAAAAATCGCCGAAGAGCGTATGACTGTGCCTGCGCAGGAACCCGAAAGGCCCCGGCGCATCTTCCCACTTTCGCTGCTGCCTGGGCGGCCAACGATGACCATGCCCTCGCCTGATCTCGCCTCCATCCTGGGCTTTGCCGGATTGTGGTTGATGGTTGACGAAGCGCATATCACGACGATTGCCATGCATCCCAAATATCGCCGCCGGGGTCTGGGTGAGTTCATGCTCGTCAGCCTGATCGACATCGCCTATAACATCGGCGCAAAATGGGTCACGTTGGAAGTGCGCGTCACCAACCATAACGCGCAGAACCTGTATCGCAAATATGGCTTCCATGAGGCCGGGGTGCGCCATCGCTATTATAGTGATAACAATGAAGATGCACTCATTATGTGGACGGAAGAAATTAATTCTCCCGCCTACAAACGCAAATTTCAGGAATTGAAAACCGCGCTCTTGCGCAAACTTGAAGATCAGTAATATCCTTTACCAGGGCAACCCCGCGGTCGCCCTGGTATACGCCAGGTCAAGTGAAATTATGCTCATACTCGGGATCGAAAGCTCATGTGACGAAACGGGAGCCGCCATTGTCAAAGACGGGCGTTATTTGCTCTCAAACGTCGTCGCCTCACAAATTGAAGTCCATAACCGCTATGGTGGCGTGGTACCGGAGGTCGCGTCGCGACAACAACTCGCCACCATCATTCCGGTGCTTGAAACCGCCATGGAGCAGGCGGGCTGCTCCTGGGAGAACATCGACGCGGTTGCCGCTACTTATGGTCCTGGACTGGCGGGCTCCCTGCTCGTCGGTCTCACCGCGGGCAAAGCCATTGCCCTGGCACATCACCTTCCCTTTCTCGGCGTAAACCACCTGGAAGCGCATATTTACGCCAACTGGCTGCGCAAGGAGACCTATGCAGGGCGAGCACAGGAAACCGATGAAGCCGATTGGGAATACCAGGAAGGCGACCCTACCTTTCCTTTGATTTGCCTCGTCGTTTCGGGTGGGCATAGCGAACTGGTGTTGGTGCGTGGCCATGGACGGTATGAGCTGCTTGGCAGCACGCGCGACGATGCCGCTGGAGAAGCATTCGACAAAGTTGCGCGCATTCTGGGCCTGGGCTATCCCGGCGGCCCCGCCATTCAGCAAGCGGCACAGCAGGTTGAAGAAGAATTCTTGCAACAGGGTAAAACGCTCGCTTTGGCACGAAGCGCCTATCGCCTGCCGCGCGCCTGGTTGCGCGGCACCTATGATTTCAGTTTTAGCGGCCTTAAAACGGCAGTGCTGCATTTAGCGGAAGGCGCGACTGGGCAGCAGGGAAATGCTGAAGGAAAGGCAGGCAAACAGGTCAGCCAGTATACGCGCATGGGTGCGCAGGCAGCCCGGAAGGGTGGCGCAAATGTGGCCCTGCTCGCATCAAGTTTCCAGGATGCGGTGGTAGATGTGCTGGCAGTCAAGACACGTCTCGCGGCCCAGGAGTATCATGTCAAACAGGTGGCTCTGGCTGGTGGAGTCGCGGCCAACGCCAGCCTGCGCGCGCGCCTGGAACAAGAATTGCGACCCCTGCATATTCGCCTGAGCTATCCGCCCATTGCGTTTTGCACCGATAACGCTGCGATGATTGCCGGAGCCGCCTTCTTTCACCTGTTAAGGGGCGAACAGCACAGTCTTGATCTGGATGTTGAACCAGGATTGAGTTTACCGTTTGTAAGGGGCCGATAACTCCCTTCCAGCTAGCCTGACCGCGAGTAGGACGCAGTCCGTCAGGACTGCTGGCAAGCTGGATGAGAAACTATCGCGCCCAAGAAATGAGTGTAGTATGGCAAAACAGAAAGCATATGCTCTTGGTATCGACCTCGGTGGCACCAAAACCCTGGCGGCAGTGGTGGATATCAGCACCGGTGAAGTGGTTGCTTCCGCACGTAAACGCACGCGTGCCGAAAAGGGACAGGAATTTGTCGCGCAGCGCATTCTTGATCTTTCGACGCAAGCTATAGCGGATGCGAAATTGCTTAATGGAGGAATTGTAGCTGTTGGCGTAGGCGCAGCAGGGCAGATTGACCGCAAAGCGGGCGTAGTTGTCGATGCTCCTAACCTCGGCGTGAAGGATATGGATCTTGGCGCATTGCTCGGCAAACAGTTTGGCAAATCAGTTGCAGTTGGCAACGATGTAGAGGTAGCCGCGCTGGGCGAGTATATCTATGGGTCAGGGCAGGGATACCGTACATTTGTCTGTGTATTTGTTGGCACGGGCATTGGTTCCGGCATTGTGCAAAATGGACGTATGTATACCGGGCTGACCGGAACGGCAGGCGAGGTCGGGCATATGACCGTCGATGCGGGTGGACGCATCTGTGGCTGTGGCTCCCGGGGCTGTCTGGAAGCCTATGCCTCGCGCACCGCTATCACCAAAGCCATCATGGCCGAAATTCATCACGGGCGCAGTTCCATCCTGGCCGAGGACGTGCAATTCCAGCTTAAAGAGGGTGAAACTATCATCCGTTCTGGTCTGCTGGCCTCTGCTATTGCACACAATGATGCCCTGGCCATTGAAATTGTCACGGAAGCTGCCGACTATCTTGGCTATGGCCTGGCATCAGTGATGAACTTCTATAACCCTGACTGCATCATCCTGGGTGGGGGCGTCATCGAAGCCATTGATCTGCTATTTGAGCGCGCCGTGCATCGCGCCCGCATCACAGCTCTGTCAGCGCCTGCCAGTAAAACCAAAATTATCCGCGCCAAACTGGGAGACTTTTCAGGCGTTGTTGGTGCCGCTTATATGGGTGGGGAAGCAGCAGGCTATACCTTCCCCACGTAGTAGCTGCCTGCCAACCCGCCAGGCGGGGTTCTTTAGGATGTGGGTGTCCCCGCATGTTCCCAAATCACCCTGAAAAATTGAGAGCTGGAAAAGGGGGAAGCGTACTTATGGCTGGAACACTACCGCGAATAGATGCCCAGGTTGAATTACGCGCGGTCGAGCTGGCAGACGCCCCTGCGTTGCACCAGCTCGACTATAGCTTCGAGACGGACCGTATTTATACCCTGCATGTGCATGATCACCTGGCGCAGGGCGACAGCCATCCAACTATCTCAGGCCAGTCCTCCCTGGCTTTTGAACTGCGCGAGATGCCCGTTGACTTGCCCCTCTACAAGGATTACCGCGAATACGAACATACCCTCGCAGAGGTCGAGGCCAAACTTGCCGGGGTGCGTGGCGGCTATGTCGCCCTGGCTGATGGACAGATTGCCGGGGTGATACTGCTCAACGTCGAGGAATGGCGATCGGTCGCGTGCATCGAGGATATCATCGTTGGGCGTCAATTTCGCCGCTACGGCATCGGTTCCCTGCTGCTCAATTGCGCCTCGGATTGGGCGCGCAATCGCGGCTGCTGGGCTATCCTCTTAGAGACGCAGAATGTCAATTTCCCCGCTATCCAGTTCTACCTGCGCAACGGACTACAAGTGTGGGGCATCAGTCAACACTTCTACCCGCCAGGCCCGGTAGAACATGAAGTCGCGATTTTTATGGGCAAGCTGCTGCGGTAAGCTCACAACTCGCGTAATTGCTTCTGGAACAATCCGAACACTACCGCGATGCCCAGGACCGCGCCGCTTATCGGAAAAATGATAGCCGGTCCCAGGTGTGCCACGATGGTGCCTACAATCGCCACTGAAAGCGGGTAGGAGCCAAACGAGGCGAACATGAACGCACCCATGACACGTCCCAGGAGATGACGGGGAATGATCTGCTGGATGATGGTGATGAAAATGACGTTGGTCACGCTGTTGAAAATGCCCATGGCCGCCATACACACAATTGCGCCCGCCAGTCCTCCATACGGAATGAGCGCTACCGCAATGGCCTGGAGGATCGCCACTCCAAGGGCAAACGTTCCGCGATGGGGTATATTTCCCAGCATGCC
>WNGK01004507.1_pt1 | contig 22566 bp, 15 predicted proteins | sample 5400601 | NCBI WGS metagenome assembly WNGK01 (sample SAMN13153376, study PRJNA577476) | soil metagenome | isolation source: 60 cm soil or saprolite under Garry oak tree replicate 1 | place: USA:California | collected 2016-06-15
GCGATTTGTTGAGCACCATTGCCAGAGTGTATCGCCGGCTCAGAAAATTACGACAGGCGGATAAGGCGTTGCGGAGTTGAGGAGAAACCAGATAGTCACCTGGGATGCCACTGCCAGATCGCGCACACGATGCTCGCGCTGCGCGTTTGTGGCGGGGAGGAGAGGAGCCAGGCCCATCACTGCCAACGGCATTCCTATCCCAATCCTAACAAGTTTCATTAGACAAACTACCTTGAAATCGTCTACGATGCGAATTCGAATAATGGAGTTCGATGAGGGCCCGGGACGAAGCTGAAGGCGATTGGGGCAGGAGTTGGTTATCGTGGTAAGTGCCGGGCGCCAGTTTCAAGATTCGCTATAAGGCAGGTAGGAAATGCAGGCAGAGTCGACCCTTCACGAATTGGCGTTTGGAGCCCTTGATTCCTTTCAAATTGAGATCCCGTCGTGGGGATTCGCCAATACCGGCACGCGCTTTGGGAAATTTCTTCAACCGGGTGCGGCGTCGACTCTGGAGGAGAAATTCAGCGATGCCGGGCAGGTGCATAAGCTGACAGGGGCGACACCGACCATGGCGCTGCATGTGCTGTGGGACCTGCCAAATGGAAGCGCGGATGCCGACGCCGTGCACGGGCTCGAAAGCCGGTATGGGGTGGCCGCGGGATCGATCAATCCCAATCTATTTCAGGATCAGGAGTACAAGTTCGGCTCGTTGTGCAATCCATCGGCGGAAATTCGCGAGCGGGCGGTTGCGCACATGCTGGATTCAGTTGCAATCGCCACCGAACTTGGGTCGCGCGACATCTCCCTGTGGCTGCCCGACGGCTCAAACTATCCAGGCACGCAGAGCATTCGCAAGCGGATCGAGTGGCTTGAAGAGGCGCTGATTCGCACCCACCAGAACCTCGCGCCGGGCCAGCGCCTGCTGGTGGAATACAAGCCTTTCGAACCGGCGTTCTACCACACCGACATCGCCGATTGGGGAATGGCGTCCCACCTCGCTGCGAAGGCCGGTCCACAGGCTCGCGTGCTCGTGGATACAGGTCATCACTACGCCACCCAGAACATCGAGCAGATCGTAGCCTGGCTTCTGCATACCGGGATGCTGGGCGGATTCCATTTCAACGACCGCCGCTATGCCGACGATGACCTGACGCTGGGCTCGATTGACCCCTACCAGATATTCCGGATCTTCCATGAGATTCAGTTGTCCGGACCCGAATTGTTGCGCGATGTAGCCTTCATGATCGACCAGAGCCATAACTTGAAGGGAAAGATGGAGGCGATGGTGCAGACCGTGGCAATGGCCCAGGAACTCTGGCTAAAGGCTGCCCTCGTGAATCGCGACAGATTGGAACACCTGCAGGAGAAGTGCGAATTAGTGAAGGCCGAGGAGTTGTTCCGCGGGACGTTCTGGCAGGACGTGCGACCGATAGTCAAAGAGTGGCGCGCGCTGAGAGGGCTGCCGGAGGATCCCTTGGCCGCCTTGGCCGAAAGCGGCTATGTGCAGCGCATCAGCGCCGAACGAGGCGCAAAGATGGCGCCTGTCACGTCATACGCATAGTATGCTGGGAGCAATCTTTAGAGCCGAATGAATGGAGGAACCGCAGGTTGGCCAAAACCAAGATCAAGCGGCTCTACCTCATTCCGATCCTTTCCAAGGCCCTGGACGTCTTGGAACTGCTGGAGCAGGTCAACGGTCCAATTGCGCTAGAGGACGTATACCAGCAGACCAAAATCTCCAAGACAAGCGTTTATCGGATTCTCAAGACGCTGGTTCACCGTGGCTATGTCGCGCAGGGAGAAAGTGGTCAATACCGGTTGGTTTCGCGCCCGCGCCGGCTGCGATTCGGCGTTGCCGCACAGAGCGGGGAGATGCCCTTCTCGCTGGCAGTGACCTCGAGTGTGACCGCTGCCGCTGCTGCAGCCGGGGTCGAACTGCTGCACCTCGATAATCGATACGATCCCGATCTGGCCATTAAAAATGCTGAAGAATTTGTTCGCCAACGCGTAGACCTCGTGCTCGAGTTTCAGGTGGAGGAGCACGTAGCCCCGCACATTGCCCACATCTTGAAAAAAGCGGAAATCCCGCTGATTGCGATCGACGTTCCCCACCCCAACGCCACCTACTTTGGCGTGGATAACTTCGAGGTGGGCTACGAGGCCGGAGCACTGCTGGGACAGCACGCCTGCAACAAGTGGAAATGCAAGGTCGACTGGGTTCTGGGCGTCGGGTTTTCCGAGGCAGGCAGCTTTGTTCAGAGTCGAATCACCGGCGCGTTCGAGGGAATCCGCGAGCGGCTCGGACAGATACCGTCCGACCGGTTTCTTCGTCTTGAGGGCCGCGGGATGCGCCAACCCAGCTTTGTGGCGGTGAACGAGTTTCTGCGCACGCAACGCAAGGGCCAGCGGATCCTGGTAGCCGCCTCCACTGATTCCAGCGCCTTGGGCGTACTGGATGCCGCCCGCCAGAATGGGCGCGAACAGGATTTTGCCATTGCTGGACAGGATTGCATTCCGGAAGTGTTGGAGGAGATGCGTAAAGGAACAAGCGCCATCATTGGCTCCATCTCCCACGGCGCCGAGAGCTACGGGCCCCGGCTCATTCAACTTGGTATCACCCTGCTCCGCGGGCGTATCGTGCCGCCTTATAACTACGTGCGCCACCATATAGTTACTCCAGAATCTCTGGCAGCTGACGAGCACCCTGCGTAAAGGAGTCTGTTTGCGCGGCACGGTCGAGCCGATTTCGTCGCCTTCGGGCCCAACAGTTCGTTGTAGAAACAGATTCCCTATTGCATTTCGGCTGTGATAATGTGATTTCCGTAGTCAAACGAAGAAGGTGGTTTTTCATGGCCTCCGCAACAGTCGCTTCCCCCTCCCTCAAGTTCCTCGAAGACCGCTGGGATCCAGCCGTAGCGGCCGAGCTGGATGAACCCGAGTTATTGCGCTACCGTTCCAATCTGCTCGGCTCCGACCTGCGCATCACCAACTTCGCGGGAGGCAATACGAGTTCGAAGGTTGATGAGGTTGATCCGCTCACTGGCGAGAAAGTGAAGGTGCTCTGGGTCAAAGGCAGCGGAGGCGATCTGGGAAGCATCAAACGCGGCGGATTTGCGACGCTCTATCAGGAGAAGCTGCTGGCCCTGGAGAAGCTCTATCGCGGTCCGGACACGGAAGACTCCATGGTCGAGATGTACGCGCTGTGTGCCTTCCGGAACAATCCGGTTGCTGCATCCATCGATACTCCTCTGCACGGCTTTCTGCCCTTCGCCCACGTCGATCATCTGCATCCCGATTGGGGGATTGCGCTCGCCGCTTCCGCCAACGGCAAGGCGAAGATGGAGGAGTTCAACCGCGAGTTCCATCACCATCTGGTGTGGGTGCCTTGGCAACGCCCCGGTTTCGAACTCGCGATGATGATGAAGCGTGCCGTAGAAGATAATTCCGGATGCGATGGCATCGTTCTCGGAGGCCACGGGCTTTTCACTTGGGGAGAGACGCAGCGGGAGTGCTACATCAACACGCTCAGCGTCATCGATCAACTCGGACAGTTCATCAATGAACACGGCAGGAAGAAAGGCCCCAGCCGATTCGGCGGAAATGCCATGAAGCCGCGACCAAACCGCCAGGAACTGGCCATTGAGATCCTCCCGTTCCTGCGTGGGCGGGTCAGCGGGCAGCGACGCTGGATTGCCAGCTTCAGCGACGCGGAAGATGTGCTGCAGTTTGTAAACTCGGCGCACGCAAAGGACCTGGCATTTCTCGGCACCAGCTGTCCCGATCATTTTATTCGTACCAAGATTCGGCCCATGTTTGTACCCTGGGCGGAAGATCAGGACGTAGAAGCGCTCAAGGCGCAGATCGACAAGTCACTGGCTGAGTATCGCGAGCAGTATCGAAGCTACTACCAGACGCACGCGCTGCCCGATTCGCCGGCCCTCCGCGATAACAATCCCTCCATCGTGTTGATTCCCGGACTGGGCATGATCAGCTTCGGCAAGAACAAGACCGAAGCGCGCATCGGCAGCGAGTTCTACACCAACGCCATTCACGTGATGGAAGGCGCGAGCCTGCTCCACGAAGACGGCGTTACGGGTTCGAAGGAAACATCTGTTCCGCAGTGCGCCAATGGCATGGAATCTGCCAGTTTCAAGGTCTTCACGAATTACGTTGCATTGCCTCTCAGCGAAGCGTTTCGCATTGAATACTGGGCGCTGGAGGAAGCCAAAATCCGGCGTCAGCCCGCAGAAAAGGAGCTGAGCCGCAGAATCGTCATCGTAGTGGGTGGAGGAAGCGGCATCGGCCGTGAAGTGGCGCTCCTTGCGGCGGCACGAGGCGCTCACGTGATGATCGCCGACCGCGACACCAACGGTGCGGCCAGCGTTGCCGGTGAACTCGCGAAGGTCACATCGAAGGAATTTGTGGCATCGACGCCCGTCGACATTCGCAATCGAGAAGCAATCGGCAAGGCTCTCAAAGCCACCGTTGCGGCCTTCGGCGGAGCCGATATCCTGGTCAACACCGCGGCCATGTTCCCGTCATCGCCGGACGGGGTGATCACGGAAGGTCAGTGGGCCGCTACGCTCGACGTGAATGTCACGGCAAACTATCTGCTTTGCGACGAAGCGGCCAAGATTTTCGCGGCGCAAGGGCTGGATAGCTCAATCGTATTGACGAGTTCGGCCAACGCCGTTGTGCCGAAGCGAGGCAGCGAGGCCTATGACGTGAGCAAGGCTGCGCTGAGCCACCTGGTGCGCGAACTCGCAGTTGGCCTCGCTCCGAGAGTGCGCGTCAACGGCATTTGCCCGGCCACCGTGGTGAAGGGTTCCACGATGTTTCCTCGCGACCGCGTCCGCGCATCGCTGACCAAGTACGGGATCGCGTTCGACGAGGCGATGAGCGATGAGGATCTTCGCGGCTTGCTGGCAACCTTCTACGCCAAGCGCACACTGACCCATCAGCCCATCGATCCGGCGGATTGCGCAGAGGCAATTCTCTTTCTGGCAAGCCCGCGCGCACGCTGCACGACGGGCCATCTGATTCCCGTTGACGGTGGATTACCCGAGGCATTTCTGCGGTGAGGTTGTCCGGCACTCAATTCGCGTCGCGCTCAGAAGATCAGGTCGACACACGCGCCCGCGCTGCCATCGATCTGGGTGCGGAAAGTTGCCGCGTCTCGCTCCTCAGATGGCAGGATGGTCGACCGTCGATCGAGTTGATCCATCGCATCCCGAATGGGCCCGTGCATGTCGATGGCACGCTTCGATGGCCGCTCGATGCAATTCTCGCCGGACTCGAGGAGGGACTGCGGAAGGCTGCACATGCCGCTCCCGAAGGCATCGCATCTATCGCAGTCGATGGCTGGGCGGTGGATTACGTCCGGCTGGACAAGAACGGCGAGCCGGTTGGGCTTCCCTTCTGCTACCGCGACGAACGCACGATCGCGTCGAAGGATGCAGCGGACAGGATCGCGCTTCCTGAATGGATGTTTCACCAAACCGGTGCGCAGCCGTTGCGCATCAACACCGTGTATCAACTGCTCGCAGACTCTGCAGCCGGGATCGATCCGCATGCACCCTGGGTCTGTTTGCCGGAGTATGTGCTGTATCGACTCGGCGGCCGGCGCGTGGCGGAGTATACCAATGCGACACATACCGGCCTCGTTGAGATTGAAACCGGTGACTGGTCCGAGCCCCTGCTGGAGCAACTCAAGCTGAGCAAAGAAGCCCTTCCGCCCATCGTGCCTACGGGAACGGTCGTCGGCAAACTGCAGGGGCCGCTCGCAGTTCTCGACGCATTTCGCGACACTGAACTGATTGTGCCGGCCTGCCATGATACGGCTTCCGCAATAGCTGGAATCTCGACCCCTCTCAACTTCACCGCCTACATTTGTTCCGGCACATGGTCGCTGGTGGGGACGCTGATCGACACTCCGTTTACGAAGGTGGAAGCCATGAAAGCAGGGTTCACCAACCAGGGTGCAGCCGGCGGGGGGTTCTGCTTCCACTCCAACGTGAACGGCATGTGGATTCTGAAGCAGTGCCTGGAAAGCTGGCGGCCGAACGGACGTCCGTGGGACCTGCCGGAGCTGATCGTTCAGGCTGCCGCATGCGACCATTTTCCGGGAATCGTCAACGTCGACTCGCCTTCCCTGCTCCTGGACGGCGATATGCCGGCGCGCTTGAATGAACAGCTTCGCCTCGCCGGTTACGCGGAGATCGCGGACCACGCCGGCAACGAACCCATCTTTGCGCGGGTGATCTTCGAGAGCCTGGCAAGCCGCTACGCCACGGCGATTGAGAGCCTTGAGAATATGCTGAGCTGCAAGCTGAATCGCATTCACATTCTCGGCGGCGGCAGCCTGAATCAATTGCTAACATGCTTGACTGCCGATCGCACCGGCAGACCGGTGGAGCGCGGCAACGTCGAAAGCTCCACTGTGGGGAACTTCGCCGTTCAATTGGCATCAAGCGATGCGCAGGGTGGGCCGCTAAAAAGAGATGCGGTACACCGCTGGGCGCAACGGCTGTCTGAGCCTGCGAACATTGAGGCCCACGTTCGCTGATTAAAAATCCTCAGATTACGTAGGATTCCGGGCTCAGGGGTGGATGGCCAGGTAGTTGCCGTAGCCAACGATCACGGTTGATCCCACAAGCGTAAGCAGCGTCAGAAAGACCAGCATCTTCGTCCGCCTGCTAACGCCCCTCCACTCTTTTAGAGCGATCCCCCACAGCGTGCTGAAGATGATGATGCTCGCCATGTGGAGCGTCCAGCTCGAAAATTTGTAGCGTCCCATCTGCGTTTCGCCCATGGTGTAGAAGAAGAACTGCATGTACCACGTAGCTCCCGCCAGAGCAGAGAAGAGGTAATTCCAGCTGAGGGAGGGCTTGGAGTGGGAGTGCATTGCCGATTCAAGAGCCATTTCGGCGGAGGGGGCGTCTACAGCGTTTTCCAGCCGCGGATGTTCGCCCGACGCCCGGTCGAGGGCGCCGGCGGGAATTCTCAGGTATTCGTCGTAGCTGCGATTGCGCAGATTGAGCGCCGCGCACCACACAAAATTGGTTGTGAAGCCACCTGCAAGCACGACCACGAGCACCGGCAGTCCCTGCCACATCACGCTCGTTCCATGCGCAAGAGTGAGCGCCTTAATGGGATTTCCCGCATCGAGCCCGAAGGCAAAGCAGGAGCTCATGATGCCGCAGAACGTCGCCACACCGAGTCCCAGTTTGAGATCGAATTCGCGAATGCTGGCTAGCTTCTGTTCATGCGATAGTTCGTTCTCCTTGGAAATGCCGGCCGCGCCTGCGAACAGGATTCCGAGAACACAGATTCCAACCCCGACGAGGATGATTAGGCCCGACTTCTGCGTAAGCAATTGAGCGAATTGGTGGTGGAAGATCGGTGGTACCAGGGTGCCGAACACCGCTGTATACCCGAGCGCGACCGCCATTCCCAACGACAGACCCAGGTAGCGCATCGTCAACCCGAAGGTCAATCCCCCGAGCCCCCATAGAACTCCGAAGAAATAAGCCCAGAAGATGGCCGACGACGGCGCGCCGTGGAGGACGGGCAGGAGATCGTGGGTCAACAGGCCCGCCATCACCCATGGCGCCACAATCCAACTTACGACCCCGCCCGCCAACCAATAGGTCTCCCAGGACCAGCCGCGCACCTGGCGATATGGAACGTAAAAACTGGCCGACGCAAGACCTCCCAGCCAATGCAGAAAGACTCCGATTAACGGATTTGCTCCCAAGGCGATCTATCTCCCTCTGTGAGGTGTGCGCGGCCGGCGCAAGAACACTTCGCCCTTGCGAGTCGGCATGCTGGCATGTTGTCACGTTCGCCAAGTCCCGCTTCTTTTCGTCGCCCAGGACAAGGCCATGGACGGGAGGGAAAGATCCTGGGACTCCCAAATGAAACTGTTTCTTGACTGAATCACAATAGGCAATTCAACCCACGAAAGTCAAAGAAGACTTTCGTCGTTTGGACAGGAGCCCTTCTCATCGTCAGCGGCCCCGGACGGCATCCGTGGCTCGACAACGGCTGTTTCCGCCATGAGCGGTTTCCGGGAAGACAGCGCAGTGCATTTTTTAGCCGGGCGTTACCATTGGTGCAATTGACGGGCCGTCCCCGGAGAGGGTTCGTTACTGCGGAAGGCAGAAAAAAAGAGCTTTCGAGAGCGAAATCCTGACTCGAACGTCTATCATCTCGAAAGCTTATCCGTTTCGGCCAACTCCTCCACACTCAGTCCTGAGGTTCTTGAATGGGATCGCACTGCGCGTTATAGTGGGGCAATCACAAAAGGGGAACATTCGAAGGAATCGCCGTAGTATTCACTCTTGTTGAAATGGGCTCATGTGAATAGCGGGATTGAAACTCTTCCGGATCCGACGGAAACATCGACGGCCAAAGTCGCGCAAGCGTCCCGAGCCCTCTGGGTGCGCCTCGGTTTCGGGCTCGTGTTGTTCCTTGCAGGGATTGCCGCATTCGTGGCGATTGATCGCCACCTGCGTAAGCCCAAATCCCAGGTTTCAACCCTCGCGTCCTTTACTGCGGCATCTCCTGGCACTGTGCGCCTCAATGGCAAGACTGAAGCGGTGCGTTCGCGGTCCATCGTTGCCCCCGTCCTCGCCGGACAGCAGGTTGGCACGCTGACGATCGTGAAACTGGTGGCGAGTGGAAGCCGCGTAAAACAGGGCGACTTGCTGGTTGAATTCGATCGCCAGGGTCAGCTGCGCGACTTCATCGATAAGCAGGCGCAAAGCGACGATCAGAACGGAAAGGTAGTGGAAGCCCTAGCTGCGGAAGCCGCGACCCGCGCCAAAGACGAATCCGAATTGGAGCAGGCGCAGAGCGCGCTGAGCAAGGCCGAGCTCGAGATGGAGAAGGTTGAACTGCTCTCCCGCATCGATGCGGAGAAGGCTCGCGAAGATCTCGAGGAAGCGCGCGCCACACTGGCGCAGTTGAAGGAAACTTTCGATCTGAAACGGAAGGCCGCACAGGCTTCCATTCGCATCCTCGAAATTCAGCGCGACCGCACACGCGAGACCATGATGCACGCGCAGTCGAATGCGGCGCTGATGCAAATTCGATCCCCTATCAATGGGATCGTGGTCTTCAATACCATCTGGAAACAGGGCAACATGGGGGAGGTGCAGGAGGGAGACCAGGTTCGGCCCGGCGTTCCCTTCATGCAGGTTGTCGATCCTTCCGTCATGCAGGTTCACGTGCTCGCGAACCAGGAGGATCTGACCACGCTGCAAGCGGGAGAAGCCGCGCGCATCCGTCTGGATGCGTACCCAGACCTGGCGCTTGAGGGCAAGTTGGAGTCGATCGATCCGATGGGCCAGCGCGGCGATTTCTCTGCCAAGCTACGCAGGTTTTCAGCCATATTTTCAATCCGGGGGAACGATCCCCGGCTGATGCCGGATCTCTCTGCTGCCGTCGACGTCCGGCTCGCTAATCAAGGTGGCGATCAGGGCCACAAACCATGATTCGCATCACACGCAAATTATGGGCGCTGCACAGGGCAGCCACAATCGTGGCTCTGCTGGCGGCTGGAAGCCTCGCTGCGTTTGCGTGGATGCACTCGGCAAAAAAGACGCCGAAGGCTCCAACATTTCAGGTAGAACGTTCTGAGTTTCTCGATGTGCTGCAATTCCGCGGTGAGATTAAGGCAACGAAATCGGTCACTATTTCGGCTCCGCCGGACGCGGGTAGCCTGCAGATCTTGAAGATCGCGGCCGACGGAAACCAGGTGAAGCAAGGCGACGTCGTGGTGGAATTCGATCCCTCGAAGACCACGCAGGATCTGGCGCAGGACAGGTCGGTGCTCAAGTCGGCGCAAGCGGAGACCGAGCAGGCACGCGCCCAGGGAAAACTGACTGAAGAAGAGGACACCACCGCGGTCATGAAGGCTCGTTACGATGTTGACGTCGCAAAACTGGATGCCGGCAAGGGCGAGATCGAATCGCGGATCGAGGGAGCCGAAGCGAATCTGAAGGTACTGGACGCCGGCCAGTCTCTTAGCGAATCAGAAGAGAAACTGAAAGCCGACCGCGCCAAGAACCAGGCTACCGTCGAGAGCCATCAGCACGCGAGCAGGAAAGCCCAGTTCGATGAAGAACGGGCCACGCACGTGCTCGCATCGATGGTGTTGAAGGCGCCGTCCGACGGGACAATCAGCCTGATTCCGGTTTGGCACGACGGCGGCGTGGCGCCCTTCAAGGCTGGCGAGCGAGCGTGGTCCGGCTCGCCCATCGCGGAGCTGCCCGATGCTTCGTCATTACGCGTGACCGCGCATGTAGACGAAACCGAGCGCGGGCGCCTCGCAATCGCGCAGCGCGTGACGGTTCAACTCGACGCCATTTCAGATCGCCAGTTCACGGGCACGGTGGAGAAGATTGGAACGATCGCGACAATGGATTTTTCGGCGGGCTGGCCGATTCCGCGCAACTTCACCCTTGACATCTCCATCGACCAGAAGGACCCGCGGCTAAAACCCGGCATGACCGCACAGATCACTGTCATCGTTGAACGAATTCCCAATGCTATTTCGATTCCAGCGCAGGCCTCATTCCTTAAGTCAGAACGTACGGTAGCCTACGTGTGGAACGGGTCTGCGTTTGAAGAGCGGGCTATCCAGGTCGAACGAAGGAGCCGCGATCGCGCCTTGATTGCGAGCGGATTGCAACCCGGCGATCGGATCGCGCTCGAAGATCCTTCATTGAAACCGTGAGGCTGCGCGTATGAAACGACCTCGGCTAGGGCTATGGGCGATTGTCGGAGTGCTTCTGGCACTCGGCGTCGGCGCTGTGATCGCGATGAGCCGAACACGGCCCGCAGCGGATGCCGACTCCATTCCCATGGCGCAGGTCAAACGAGGCGAGATGAATCTGCAAGTACACGCCACGGGTGAGTTGAGCGCCAGCCACGTCTCGGTAATCGTCGCCCCCACCATCGGCGGAGACGCCCTGCAGATCACCAGTCTTGCGCGCACCGGGGAGTCCGTCAAAAAGGGCGATCTCATTGTAGAATTCGATCCCAGCGAGCAGCACTACAAACTCGAACAGAGCCACTTTGAGCTTCTGCAAGCGGAACAGGAGATCACCAAGGCAAATGCCGACGCCGCGGTCCTCGCCGCCGAAGACAAGGTCGCCCTCCTGAAGGATCGCCATGGCGTCCGCCGCGCGGAGCTGGACGTGGAGAAGAACGAGTTAGTAAGCAAAATCGATGCGGAGAAGAACAATCTTGCCCTGCAGCACGCGAAGCGCGTTTTAGCGGAACTCGAAAACGACATTGAATCGCATCACGCGTCCGGGCAGGCGTCCATCTTTCTCGCGCAGGAAAAGCACAACAAGGCCAAGCTCGCCATGGACCAGGCACAGCAGAACCTCGATCGTATGCGCATCACTGCCCCCATGGATGGCTTGGTTTCAATCCAGAAAAACATGAACGCCTCGGGAGGATTCTTCTTCACCGGAATGTCCCTTCCTGACTATCGCCCCGGGGATCAAGTGCAGGCTGGCAGCCCGATCGTGCAGATCCTCGACCCGGCGGGCATGAACCTGACCTCCAAAGTGCAGGAGAGCGAACACGACAACGTGAAACCCGGCGAGAATGTGGAGGTGCGGTTCGATGCATTGCCCGATTTTGCATTCCAAGGCAGTGTGAAGACAGTTGGCGGCATGGCGATGCAATCGTGGTTCAATTCAGATTCGTCGCACGGATTCGACGTCACCATTCAACTTGCCAACATGGACGCCCGCCTGCGTCCCGGCCTGACAGCGCAGATTGTGTTCCAGGGAAGCCGCAAATCAAGTGTCCTTTACATTCCGCGCCAGGCCCTATTCATGCGCGAAGGAAAGCGAATCGTCTACATTCGGAAAGCCGGCAGCTATCAGCAGCGTGAAGTCAAGGTCCTCAGTGAAAGCGAGAGCCGCGCGGCCATCGATGATTTGAGTGAGGGAACCCAAGTCGCGCTGCTCGATCCTACTGTCCCGCGTAAGCAAGCCGGCGGCGCTTCCGCACCCGGCAGCGCTGAAGGAGCGCCGTGATGAGTGGCATCCTCTCTGAAAAGCGAGCTCGCCTGATCTCGGTCTCGCAACAGTGGACGCGTGACGCGGAACTCGGCCTGAAGAACCTCCTCCTTCACGGCCTTCGTTCGCTGCTCACCATGCTGGGCATGATCTTCGGCGTCGCCGCCGTCGTGGCAATGCTCTCCATTGGGGCAGGGGCACGCCAAAAAGTCATGGCGCTCATCGAGCAGATGGGTGTACGCAATGTGATTGTGGAAGCCAAGGAGACCGTGGAGTGGCAAGCCCACAGCAAGATGCGCAAGATATCTCCAGGGCTTACCCTGCAGGACTATCGCTTCGTCATCGATGATATCGACGGCATCGTGGCTTCTACTCCCCGCAAACGGCTGACTCCATCCAAGATCATTCCGAAGTCGCAGCAGGATATACCCACCATCTACGGAGTGAATCCGTCTTACCGCGAGATAGCCGGACTGCAGTTAATCAGTGGCCGGTTCTTCGACCAGAAGGACGAAGATGCAGGCTCGCCTGTTTGTGTGCTTGGTGCCTCGGCGAAGTGGAGCCTCTTTGGATCGTCGGATCCTCTCGGCGAATACGTGAAGGTCAACGAGCAGTGGTTCCGCGTCATCGGGGTCGTCAGCCCGCAGCTCAGTTCGGAGACCGGCATCGCCGGAACGCCTGCAGTCGATGTGAACAACAACATCTACGTCCCGCTTCAGTCCGCATTCATGCGCCTTGAAGACAGCTACAGCGATGTGCGCGATGAGATCGACGGCGTCTATCTCGAGTTCGCCGATGCCGGCCGCATTCCCGAGGCCGCGCAGGTGGTGCGTGCCATCCTCGATTCATCGCATCACGGCGGTGACGACTTCAGTATCATCGTTCCCGCCGAACTGCTGGCCGAACAGCGCCGTACCGAACGCCTCTTCAACACTGTCATGGTCGCCATCGCCTCCATCTCCCTTCTCGTCGGCGGCATCGGGATTATGAACATCATGTTAGCTAGCATTCTCGAGCGAACTCGCGAAATCGGGCTGCGCCGTGCGGTCGGAGCCAAGCGTGCCGACATCGTGCGCCAATTCGTGGTGGAAGCAACCATGATCTCCTTCGCCGGCGGAACCATCGGAGTCGTGCTGGGCGTTGTCATCTCACGCGCCATCGCCTGGCTCGCGGGATGGTCCACGGTGGTGACATTCAGCTCCATTGCGCTGGCCTTCCTCGTTTCAATCTCCGTGGGACTGGTGTTCGGCATCTATCCCGCAACTAAAGCCTCCCGGCTCGATCCTGTGGAGGCCATTCGATACGAGTGACGCTTCGGACAAGCCTCCGGAACAGTTGGTTCAAAGTGGCTGGCGGTCATGGAATGGGACAGAACAATTGGGAGACGGAATGAAGTGTACGCGTATTGCAGTTTTTCTCGCCCTGGTAAATCTGATTTGTCTTGAGGCAGGCGCACAAAGTGCGGAAACCTATGGCCGCCTTCTCACGACCCGTGTTCGCGAGGGTAGGCTGGCTGCTCCGTCGCATCTCAAGGCTTACGCTGACGGCTACAAACTCCGCCTCAGTCTCCGCGATGCGATTCTTCTCACGCTTGAGAACAATAGCGACATTCAAATCGAAGAGACGCAGATTGAGTCGCAGAAGTTTTTACTGCTCGCCGCACATGCGCCCTTCGACCCGCTCCTTCAAAGCAGCCTTAACATCAACCGCAGTTCCTCTTCCGGCTTCAGCCAGCTGCAGGGTGTGGGCGTATCAGGCAACGCTATCTTGAATACGTTGAGCCAAACCGGCCAGGTCACTTACACTCAGACATTCAATGCCGGCACGACTATCAGCCTTGGCCTTTCCAGTGGTAAGTCCTCCACTAACAGCTTCTTTTATTATCTGAATCCCTACTTCAGCTCCAGCCTTAATCTCCAGTTCACGCAGCCGTTGCGTCGTAATGCGGGCAAGTTCGCCAATACCGCGCCCATTCTTATCGCGCGTCGCGGGCTGGCTCAGTCGCGCGCCAGCTTTGAAGCCGAAGTAAATGACGCCATTCTGCAGATTGTCAGCCAGTATTGGGCGGCCATACAGGCGCGCGGTGCGCTTGAGGTCCAGCAGCGAGCGCAGCAGCTCGCCGAAGTCAGTTATCAGCGCGACAAGCGGGCTCTGGAGCTTGGCGCATTACCACCGCTCGACATCAGCCGCTCGGAGTCAGAAGTGGCGTCGCGCAAAGTGCAGGCAATCCAGGCGGCGTATGTCCTCACGCAGGCTGAGGAAGCGCTGCGCATCACGATTGGCGCCGACCAGGATGCGCAGTTTCGCTCGCTGCCGTTCGATCTCACGGAAAGCCCTCAGCCCGCGGGCGATCTCGCGGCCATCGATGTCGAGACCCTGTTAGCGGAGTCGCTCGCAGCGCGTCCCGAGGTTGAGGCGGCAACGGACGCAGTGGCCAACGACGACACCAGCATTCGGCTCGCGCACAATCAGCTCCGGCCCGACCTCTCGTTGACCGGCTTCTATCAAAGCAATGGCGTCGGCGGCAACCAATATGATCTGTTCACTGGCAAGCTGATCGCGTCCGGCGGACTTGGCACGTCGTACAGCCAGATGTTCGGGTTCGGCTATCCCGGTTACGGCGGAACGTTGACCCTCAATCTTCCCATTACGAATCGCACCGCGCAGGCGCGCCTTGGGAACGCGCTGGTCTCTAGAACTCGCGACCTCTACAGCCAGCGGCGCACAGCGGAGCAGATCACGCACGAGGTAAGGAACTCATCCCAGCAGTTGGAAGAGACCAAGCTTGCGCTGGCCGCCGCTGAGGTCTCGCTCGATCTGGCACGAACAAACTTCTTCGTGCTCGATTCGCAGGAGAGACTCGCGCAGGCGGAGCTCATCCTTCTGCAGAGCCAGGTAAACTATCAGGTCGCGCTCGCTGCCGTCGAGCACGCAAGCGGCCGTCTCCTGGCTCCTTACACGCTTCAAATCGATGCGGCGTCGAAATGAGCGTCTGCAACTGTTCGCTTCCAACATCTTGGCAAAAGAGGCCCGGTGCAATGCCGGGCCTCTTTGCCGAAATGAAATGGTGTTCCGCCGGCGCTCAACAATCGCTAATCTTCGCAACCCATCCCGTCCGTGACCGATGTCAACTGCTTCGCCGCCGCGGTGAGAGTACGAGCGTAGCAAGCGTCTCCCGTCCTGCGGGAATACGACTGTGTTGTGCTGTTACCGGTCGGCCCCAGGAAATTCCCGCTGGCGTCCCAATTGAGCGTGCTCGTCGCATTCACCTCATTGTGAATCGATAGCGCGGGATCTCTGCTGCTTGCCACGCGAACAAGATCCTGCTGGTTCACGGTCGTCGTCTGGCTAAAGCTCCCGTCCGCGTTCACAAGGAATGAATAGTTGATTGCCAGCGGATAAGAGAAGTGTTTCTCAGTGGTCTCGGAATCGCCACCCGCACGAACGGTCGTCCGCGCGTCCAGGGTACTCGACTGCTGCGCATTCTGCACATCTGTATTGGCATTCACATCGAAATCTTGCGTGCTCAGGAAGTGCACATGCTGATCGAGCGTGGTCTCCGCCCGCCCGTGCGACGTATTGACGTATCCACTGATTTCGAACTGTCGATCCGATCCCACGGACACTGTCCCCGTATCGGTTGGCCCGGCGCCAGTGGCAATGTTCTCCGTCACTACCGGATTCGGTGCAGCCGTGAGGGTGTTCCGCAGAATTCCGCCTGTGACCTTTTGCCGGCCGTGATCTTGATAGACGAGCAGATTCGCGGTGGCCAGGAAGTAACTGTTCGCATTGAACACGCTCACTCCCACGGTATGCGCATTCCCATCTGACAGAACTCCCGCGAACGGGGTCAGGTCCACCCGATACGGCCTAAAGTCGAGCGTCTGAATGCCGGGGATTGGCTCCCATAAATACGGGTCGATGCCGCCAGTATAGATCCATGGGTACACCGGCGCCACGCCCGCAGGCTGGCCGTCGATGGTCACTTCGGTCTCGCGGAACGCCGTATTTCCGCAGCTCAGCAGGTTGTTTGCCTGGTCGTTGGGCACGCAGAAATACCAGAACTCATCGTTCGATTGGCTCTGCGCGATCACATCCAGGTACGCGCGCTCCACGTTAGTAGGCAGATTCAATACCTGCGTAATTTGCGACGACGTGGTGCTCAGCGTTCCCGCATCGCCGCCCGCACCATTTACGGGAACCACGATGTCCGGGACGACTGGCGCTCTCTGTTGCCGTGAAGCCGGATAGAACTCAAGCGCAGCATTCGCGTAGATCACGCCGTTATACGTAACACCGCCGGACACGCCCACAAAGTTGCCGATGTTCGCCTCCCCGGTCTGGCTGGAGAGAAAGATCGGCGTCAGATCGGTAACATCTCGCTCCACGTGCCATGAGGGGCTCAGGATGCTCCGCGGTTCTGCCGTGGTGCCGTAGTAGATGCTCGCGTGACCAAGGTAGAAGGCTGCCGTACGGTCAAATTGGCGTCCCGCGCTCACCGTGAAATCTGCCGTGAACACCACCCTCTCCCAAGGGCCGGCGCACGCACTCGGAGGAGCGTAGCTGAAGGTCTTCGGAGTGAAATCCGCAAAGGCGAGGTTGTTGAACAGACTCACCACGCAGGGCTGCGTGGGCGGCCGCGAGACCGGAGGTTCAGCCGTAACGGGGTTGGAAGATCCAATCTGCGGGGTGGAGGGCGCCAACACCACCTGCCCTGGTGCAGCGGTCGCACACAACAACGAGAGAGCGACGGCCAGAGTGGCCCGCTGCATCCCGGGGGAAGTCACTGTTTTCATGATCGAGGTTTCCTTTCGGCCTTCAAAGATGCCGCTCAATATAGCACGAGAATAGAGACACTTTTGCACAAAAATTGGCATCAACCCCCGAAAGGTGAAGAATACGTAAAGATTTGTGATCAATTTTCTGGAAAAAGTGATCACTTTTGCTGTAGAGTAATTTCACTTTGAGGTCATGGTTTGGATTCGCCCTTCCCCCGTGCGTTCCCGGCACATCGGGACGAATCAAGAAGCGAGGAACAGTATGAAGAAGAATCTCCTGCGCAATGTTCTGGGATACGCGCTCACCGCAATAGCGTGTGTCTCGTTGGCATGGACACAAAATTCAACCGGTTCCATAGCTGGAGAGGCGCAAGATGCCAGCGGCGCCGCGGTTCCTAACGCGCGCGTGGTCGCGCACGATGTCGACACGGGCGTCGACACGCCCACCACCACCAATCAAGCGGGCGCTTACCGCATTGAGTTCCTGCCCATCGGCCATTACACCGTGACGGTCGAAGCTCCGAACTTCGCAAAACAGACCATTCCGGCATTCTCCCTGGAAGTGCTGCAGACCGCAAATTTCAATGTGCGCCTGCAGGTGGGGAGCAACGAGACCACGGTGAACGTCTCGGCCGCGGCTCCCATCCTCAATACGGAAAACCCCACCATCGGCAGCACCTTCACGGCAAACACCATCCAGAACATTCCCCTGAACGGGCTCGACTTCTCCGCGCTTACCCTCTACCTGCCGGGTTCTGTGGACACCGCTGGCACCTCCGGGACAACCTTCATCGAGCGCAGCACGTATTTTACCGACACGCCGAATATGAACGGCAACCGTGCCCAGGCCAATAACTACACGCTCGATGGCATTGACATGAACGAATCCTTCAACAACCTCATCTCCTACAGCCCGGCACCCGAAGCCTTGCAGGAGATCAAAGTCGTCACCGCCAATGCGCCGGCCGAGTACGGCAACGTGAATGGCGGCGACGTCATAAACGTGCTCAAGAGCGGCGCCAATCAATGGCATGGATCCGCGTACGGTTACGTGCAGGATTACCGTCTGAATGCCAACTCCTGGACCAACAATCAGTCCGTGCCAATCATCCCGGTCAATCCCTATTCGCAGGCGCAGTTTGGCGGCACGTTTGGCGGCCCCATCAAGCGCGACAAGCTGTTCTTCTTCGTCGACTATCTCGGCTCCCGCTACCACCGGGGAGGTACCGGGACAGCCAGCGTGTTCACGCCTGCCATGCGCACCGGAGACTTTTCGGTGCTTCTTACTGGCTCCAATCCCATCCAGCTCTACGACTCGGAGAACAATTTTGCGCCCTACGCGAACAATACGGGCGTACCGATCGTGAACCCGGTAGCGAAGTTCCTCTTCGCCAACCCCAAGTTGTATCCGGCCCCCAATGCCACGCCGACCGACGGCATCGCTGCCAACAACTACCAGGGCCCCGTGCGGAATTACAAGGCCAATAACCAGGGGGACATCAAGCTCGAGTACGATCCGAGCACGGCCGACAAGATCAGCGGCTTCTACTCCATGTCCACCGCCTACGACGGCTCCACCGCTCTGCTGGACATCAGCTTCCCTTCGGTGAACATTTTCCCCACCAAGCTCTTCGGCACCAATTGGGTGCACACCTTCTCGCCCTCCCTCATCAACTCCGCCCGCGTGGGCTTCACGCGCACTATCTGGAACACGGGCTTGCCCACCGATCCAAGCGGCCAGTTCGGCACCAGCGGAAACTCGAAAGTCGGTATCACCTTCCCCCACCAGGCCTACGACGGGTTTTCATACCAGAACATCGGCGGTCTCACCGGCGTAGGTACTCCGGCGTTCGACGGCGGCCTCATCGACAATACCTACAGCTACATCGACAACGTAACCTGGGCGCGCGGGCTCCATTTGTTTAGCTTTGGCGTGGAAGCCCTCCGCTACCAGAACAACTACCCAACCAGCAACAACAATGGGTTTCTGGGGTCGCTCACCTATAACGGAGCATTTACCAGCGATCCGTCGGCGGCGAACGCGGGTGGTTATGGCGGAGCAGACTTCCTGCTTGACCGCGTCAACTCCGCAGCAGCCACGCTCAGCAGCGTCAACGTGGGCCAGCGCCAATGGCGGATCGCCGGGTTCGCGCAGGACGACTTCAAGATCCGTCCGCGGCTCACGCTGAATCTTGGCATTCGATATGAAATCGACCAGCCCTGGGTGGAGCAGAACAACAAAACCGGAAACATCAACATCGCCACGGGCCAGGTGATCTACGCAGCCCACGTTCCGACGGGTGCCCCTGCCGGCTCCGGCGTGTGCAGCAATCGCGCCTGTTACGATACCAACTTCCGCCAGATCATGCCTCGCCTCGGATTCGCTTACCAACACGGCGACCGTGCCGTGGTGCGGGGCGGCTATGGAGCAACGAGTTTCTTTGAGGGTAATTCTTCCAACCAGCGCCTCACCTCCATCACTCCGTTCATCCAGGCCGTGAACGTCACCACCATCGCGCCTACTGCCGGAAACGGCGGCACGCCGCGCACTGCCGAGCAGGGCTTCACCGGCGACGTTACTTTTGGCGGCACGTTCAACGTCTACCCGAAGGACATCCAGCCTGCTTACATCCAGGAGTGGAACCTCACTGTCGAGTACGCGCTCACCCGTTCCACTTCGCTCCAGGTGGGCTACATCGGCGAATCGGGCGCACACGTCGAGGATTACGGCAATCTCAATCAGTACACGGTCAACGGCGATCCAACATCGGCTCCGTACTACAACAACCAGTACATCGGGGCGAACGGCGTGGACGCATCGCTCGGCATTGGTTCGGGCTCGCTGCTCATTACCGAGTCGCGGGCCAAGATGGACTTCAATGCGATGGAGTCGACGCTTCGCCAGCGCTTGAGCCACGGCCTCGAGTTCACCTTCAATTACACCTACGGCAAGGCCATGACCAACAGCCTCGGCAACTACGCGCTCAACGTCAACGGGTTCAGCGGGGCGTTCCAGGACTATTACCACCCCGACGCGGATTGGGGTCCCGCGGGCTACGACGTGACCCACAACGTATCCGCCCTCGGCGTGTACGCTCTCCCGGTCGGCCGTGGCAACGAGTTCCTCCCCAACGCGAATCGCTTTGTCAATGAAGCAATCGGCGGCTGGAAACTCTCCACCGCTGTCGTTGCCTACTCCGGCTTTCCTGAGACCATCTCCGGACCCGGCAATAACTCCAACAGCTACGGAACCTCGCGCGCCAATCAGTACCGCAAACTGAAAGTCGTTCATCGTAGCCTCAGCAACTGGTTCGGCACCGATCCATCCGCGACGCCCTGCACTACGCCAGGTGTAGACAACGGAACCTGCGCATTCGGCGTTCCGGCGTCCAACGCCTTCGGCACCTCGCGGAATGGCGCGGTACGCGGCCCCGGATACTTGAATGCCGACCTTTCCGCGTTCAAGGACTTCACCGTGATCGAGGGACACACCCTGGGCTTCCGCTTCGATGCCTTCAACGCGTTCAACCACGTCAGCTATGGCAACCCGGATACCGGCATCACCGATGAGACGTTTGGAGGCGTCGCCAATCTTGGGCAAATCCGCTCCTCGGAGCGCCATTTACAATTCTCACTTAAGTACATCTTCTAGCGCGGAGTGCCTGGCCTCTGGCAAGCGGTTAGCTTTCCAGAGGCTAGGACACGGCCGTGGCTTATTTCCGCCGGATTTCCTGCTCGCCGGCGACGGTAAACGATTGGACATGGGATCATGGACCTCGAAATCTGCGTCGATTCAGTAGAATCAGCAATTGCAGCAGAACGCGGCGGAGCACAGCGCATAGAACTGTGCAGCGCCCTCAGTGAGGGCGGCATAACGCCGAGCTCAGGGCTCATTCGCTGCGTCCGACAGGCGGTTACGCTCGACATATTCGTAATGATTCGTCCCCGCGGGGGTGACTTTATTTACACACGTACTGAATTTGACGTCATGCGTCAGGACATACGCGACGCGCAGGCCTTGGGAGCCACCGGGATTGTGCTTGGCCTGCTCACGGAGGACGACCGCGTCGATCTGGAGAGGACGCGCATGCTGGTGGAACTTGCCCGTCCGCTGGCTATCACCTTCCATCGCGCGTTCGACCTGTGCGAGGACCTGGACCGAGCCCTCGACGACGTAATTGCATGCGGCGCCGATCGCCTACTCACCTCCGGTGGCCGTCCTGATGCGGTTCGCGGGACGCGCCGGATCGCACGCCTGCACGAAGCAGCCGGCGGCCGCATCCGCATCATGGCCGGGGGGGGAATCCGCGCCGCCAACGTGGCTCAGTTGGTGCAGCGCACTGGAATCCGCGATGTGCACAGCTCTCTCAATGGCAATCGAGATTCAGGCGAACGCGAGACAGTAAGCGCTGCAGCCTACCTGCAACCGGATGCGACCCCACACTTCATGGTGTTGGAAGATGACGTGCGCTCTTTCAAAGCAGCCCTCGATGCGGTCTCAGCCAATGCGGACGCATGATTTCGTACAATAGCGAAGCAGGCACCCAATATACTCGAGCCGCGGAGTCAATCAGTCTCATGTCAGTCAATACCGACAAGCGCGCGAAGGAGATCCTTCATCTTCTTCTCCGCGATGGCAAAGCTTCTGTAGACGATCTAACCGCAAACCTGGGAACTTCTCCGGCCAGCATCCGCCGCGACCTCATTCGCCTTGAAAAACAAGGTTTGGTGCATCGCACCCACGGCGGTGCCATGCTTGCGGATGGGGGACAGCCCGTCTACGAGCCGTTCCGTTTCGACGCATCGTTCCAGGTGCGTGAAGATCGCTTTGCCGCAGAGAAACAGCGCATTGCCCGCGCGGCTGCCGCCATGGTCCAGGAAAATGAAACCATCGGTCTCGCCGCCGGCACGACCACCACGATGCTCGCCCGTCAGCTTCTGCATCGAAAAAACCTGCACATCATTACCAACGCCGTAAATATCGGAATGGCTCTCAGCTCCAGCGCCCGCCTGCAGACGACGTTGACGGGCGGCAGCATGCGCTGGGCCGGCGCATTCTCCCTGGTGGGGCCCGCCGCCATTGAGGCACTCACGCTTGTCGTCATGGACCGCCTGTTTCTCGGCGCCACCGGCGTTCATCCGGAACGCGGAGTGACCGTCATCCAGCAGGAAGAAGCAGCCGTGTTTCGCGTCATGGCCCGGCAGTCCCGCCAGGTGATCGTCGTTGCCGACTCCAGCAAACTCGGCCTCGTAAGCCCGGCGGTAGTTTGCCCGCCGCAGGAGATCGACCTGCTCATTACCGATGACGGGATCTCCAGCGAAGTAGCGCAGGCGTTTGCCGCGAACGGCGTCAAGGTGCTTACGGCGTAGTGCCTTTGGTCTCCGTGGGCGACGGCGGCGTCCAGTCATACAACTGAAATTCGCGGATATTCGCCTCGGATGAGCTGGACAGAATGTTGAGACGCACACGGCTTGCGGTCACAGCCGGGAAGGCGTCGATCTTGTTGTGCCCGATTGCCTGTCCTTCCGCAATGATTTCCCACAATTGCCTGGTGTCATCCCATGTCTCGATCGTGTACTTCTGCACATGCTGGCCATCGGCGAGCCACTCCATTGTGACCGCATGATCGAACCGGACGGGATGATCAAACGACAGTTCCAACACCGCGTGATGCGAGCCTGGGGGCGCGGACCAGAATGTATCTGGATCGTTGTCGACCGCCGCAGTCTCTTCCGATGAGGCCGGC
>WNGK01001879.1_pt1 | contig 22564 bp, 24 predicted proteins | sample 5400601 | NCBI WGS metagenome assembly WNGK01 (sample SAMN13153376, study PRJNA577476) | soil metagenome | isolation source: 60 cm soil or saprolite under Garry oak tree replicate 1 | place: USA:California | collected 2016-06-15
GTTATCAGATACCTCGAGAAAGGCCTGGAGAAGTCGGGTACAATCTTGTGGGTATGTGCGCCAAGGGATCTAGGGAATAGATACATTGGCATCACCTACATTGTGACACCTCAGGACAGCGGCCAGCCCGTTGTGGTCTCCCCTGCGGATGTATTAATGTCTGAGTAGGGGCGCTGGCTACTTCGGATATCCGTCCGCAAGAGAACCATGCCCCTCTCCCTCGTCACTCCCAGAAAAGGACAATATCGCGCGTCGCTCGCCCCGACAATCTCAGCATTGCTTCACTCGTCTATAGAAAAGCGCCAGAAGACTGGCCGCCTTCAGGCGACAGATGCATGGCGCGAAATGCTGACATGCTACACAGTATGTGCTATGATATAGCACATGAACCAGAAACGAGCCTACCAGTATAGAGTGTATCCAACTGATGAGCAAAAAAAGATCCTTGCTCGCACTTTTGGCTGTGCTCGTTTCGTCTACAACTGGGCTCTCTCGCTGAGAACGGATGCCTACTACCAGGAGCAGAAGCGCCTCTCCTCTAGCAATACCTCTGCTCTGCTCACCCAACTCAAGAAACAGCCTGAGTGCTCCTGGTTGAATGAGGTTGCCAGTGTGCCCCTGCAACAAGCCTTGCGGCATCTCGACAAGGCATTCCTCAACTTCTTTGAAGGCAGGGCTTCCTATCCCAAGTTCCATAAGAAGGGGAGCGATCAGGCGGCTACCTACATCGGGACGGCCTTTCATTGGAACGGGAAAACGCTCACGCTGGCCAAGTAAGACCTGGAAGAGCTTTGGCTCGTCTAGGCAAGGCTCGGTGAAACAGGAAACCTCACTCGTGAGAGTGGGAGTCCGCCGTCTTTAGGCGGCGGAGGATGTCAAGCTATACTCATCATATCATGGATAGTGGTAATACGAGGGTGCATGCTGAGGATGAGAGTAGAAAATGCGCATACCTGAAGTCCCGATGCCCGATCACGGGAGACCTCGTTCCCTGCGCTTACGCCTGGTGCTCTGGTATGGTGCGCTGCTGGCTGTTGCACTAGGACTTTTCGTTGTACTCGTTCTGGTGCTGGCGATGAATGCGATTAGCCAGAGCGTGGATGGAGATGTACAGGCGGAGGCGCGAATAGCCTCCCTGGATATAAGCAACAGCTTGTCCGCGATACCTCCATACTGGCCACCTGAATTGTCCCTCAATGTTATCGATACCTATGGGGATCCCGGCATTGTGGTCGAGGTGCTGGATACACAGGGACACATACACTATTACTCGGCCAACGGCAAGGACGCGCACGTGCCGATCAGCGCCAGTACAACCAGAGCTGTGCTTGCCGGTCAGATCACCTGGTTCACGGCGACTACCAGTAATGAACGTGTGCGCGTGGAAGTCCTGCCAGTTCGTGCACCCATAATAGGGGCAAATAGCAAGGGAGACGAGGCGAGAAGGGGGCAGACAGGCATCATTGGCATGCTCGTGGTTGCGAAATCCATGGACGATGTGGATGACACCTTTTTCCTGTTGCGGACATTGTTGTTCATTGCGGGCCTGGTGATCCTGCTGGGGGCGCTGGTGGGAGGGTGGGCTATTGCCACGAGAGTGCTGCATCCCCTGACGGAAATAGTGTTGACCGCGCGCACCATAGCTGCGAACGCGCGAGGAACGCGCATTGCTGGCTTGAGCCGGCGGGTGCGGCGGCCTCCGGGCCATGATGAGATGACCCAGGTCGTGGATACCTTTAACGAAATGCTGGCGGCCCTGGAGAAGGTGGCGAGCGCACAAAGGCGCTTTGTCGCTGATGCCTCGCACGAGTTGCGGGCGCCTCTCACTACTATACAAGGGAACCTGGCTTTCTTTCTGCGTCACGTGGATGAATTGCCGACAGAGGAACGCCGTACCATGCTCACCGATGCGTACGAGGAGACTCTGCAGCTGGCACGGCTGGTAGAGGATCTTTTGCTGCTGGCTCGCACTGATGCCAGCGCAGAGATGCCAATTGCCGTGCGCGAGAGGACTGATCAGGCGGTCGCAGACAATACACAACAGCAGTCGTTGCTGGAGCTAGACCATATTGTACTCCATCTTGTACGCCAGTTGTCCAGGCGATTGAGTATCGAAGGATCGAGATTGAAGCTGGAGGTGGGACGTATTGAGCCAGTAAGGGTGCGGGGAGATGAGGAGAGCCTGCGCCGGATCATGTTAATTCTGCTTGACAACGCTATCAAATATACATCGACCATTGATGAGGCAGGTGCCGGTCATGTAAAGGTCTCACTGGAACGAGTAGGCAAGGAGGCGGTATTGCAGATTCGCGATAATGGCATCGGTATTGACGCCGCTGATTTACCGCACATCTTCGAGCGCTTCTACCGCGCTGACCGGGCCCGCTCACGCCAGGGGACTGGCCTGGGGCTCTCTATTGCGCAAACGCTGATGGAGCGACTCGGCGGCTCTATCACTGCCGAGAGCACACCAGGCCAGGGCAGTACGTTCAGTGTCTGGCTTCCTCTGGCCGAGTAGGAGGTTCCTGACACATTCCTCATGGTGTATACTAAAGACGATTATGACACCATCGTAACGATTGCCACGCGCAAACGCCGCAAATGGATAAGGAGCCTGTGTGGAACCGGTTAATGTGAGCGAATACGAGGCACTTGCCCGGGCGCGTATGGAGCCCGTGGAATGGGATTTCTACGCTGGAGGCAGTAATGACGAGGTGACGCTGCGCTCCACTCGCGCGGCCTTCGAACGCATCCGGCTGCGGCCACGCGTGCTGGTGGACATTAGCAAGTGTGATCTACACACTACTGTGCTGGGCACCGGGGTGAGTATGCCTATCCTGGTAGCGCCGATGGCGTTTCATGGCCTCGCGCATCCCGAAGGTGAGTGCGAGACCGCCAGGGCTTCCGGAGAGGCCGGTACGTTGATGGTGGCCAGCACAACCTCGAATCGCAGCCTCGAGGAGATTGCGGCAGTGGCAAGTGGTCCGCTATGGTTCCAGCTCTACACCTATGGCGGCTTCGAGATAGCGGAGTCATTGGTGAAGCGCGCCGAGGCGGCCGGTTACCGCGCGATTGTGTTAACAGTCGATCTGCCACGGCTGGGGCGTAGGGAGAGAGACATCCGCAATAGCTTCAATTTGCCGTCCCGCCTGTTCGAAGGGAATTTCGTGGGGATGGATATACCTGATGACACGTTCGTGCCGATCACCTGGGAGTCAATAGCCTGGCTGCGTGGAGTGACATCGTTGCCTATCGTGATCAAAGGTATTCTGACTGCTGAGGATGCGCAACTGGCGGTGGAACATGGAGTGGATGGCATTGTGGTCTCCAACCACGGAGGCAGGCAGCTTGACACAACGCTGCCTGCAATCGAGGCATTGCCGGAAGTAGTCGAGGCTGCTGCCGGGCGTTGTGAGGTCTACATGGATGGCGGGATACGTCGCGGAACAGATGTGCTGAAGGCGCTGGCCCTGGGAGCGCGAGCAGTGCTGCTGGGCCGGCCAGTGCTGTGGGGGCTGGCGGTGAACGGAGAAGCGGGCGTGCGGCACGTGCTGGCGATGCTGCGCGATGAGCTGGAACTGGCGATGGCGCTTTCTGGGCGTCCCACCCTGGCGAGCATTGATCGTTCGCTGGTTCACCTTCCCAATTAACACGAAATGTACAAAATGAAAGTCATCTTTCGCAGCTACGTGGTTGCGGCTGAGCAGGACGAAGGAACATGACTACAGAATTTGTAAATGGCCATGAGCAGCAGCGAGTACTGCTGCTGATGTCCCCTGCCACCTACCGGGTGGGGGCATTTTTGAGCGCGGCGCGGAACCTGAACCTGGAAGTGGTGGTGGGGATTGACCTGCCGGAGAAGCTCAGCGAATACTGGCACGTGTCCCTGGGCCTGGATTTCCTGGACCCGGAGGCGTCGGTACGAACGATTGTTGAGTATGCCCGGCAGCACCCTATAGCAGCGATTATCTCTGTTGATGATAGCGCCAGCGAGATCGCGGCCCGCGCGAGTGGGGCGTTAGGCCTGGCGCACAATTCTCCACGGGCTGCCGAGGCGGCACGAGATAAGCTGCTGATGCGGAGGTTAATGACGGCGGGCGGCGCACCATGCCCAGTTTTTCGTCCCTTCTTGCTCAGCGACGATCCAGCCTGGGTTGCTGCACAGGTAACTTATCCATGCGTGGTGAAGCCGCTGCGCTTCTCCGGAAGCAGAGGGGTTATAAGGGCCAATAACGTTGAGGAGTTCGTTGTAGCCTTCAACCGACTGAAACGGCTGTTGCTTGCCGAGGGCTACGCGGAAGAGGAGACTTCTATCCTGGTCGAGGATTTCATCCCCGGCTTCGAAGTGGCACTGGAGGGTATCCTGACGCGTGGGCAGTTGAAGGTGCTGGCACTCTTCGACAAGCCCGACCCGCTGGATGGCCCCTTTTTTGAGGAGACGATCTATGTGACACCCTCGCGACTGCCTGAAAGGGTACAGCAAGATATTGCTGACTGTGTAGCGGTTGCTGCTGCGTCACTCGACCTGTACGAGGGTCCTGTGCATGCAGAATTGCGGGTCAACGAGCAGGGGCCGTGGATGCTGGAAATCGCAGGGCGCTCCATTGGCGGACTGTGTTCGACGATTCTAGAGTTCGGCTCCGGTATGTGCCTGGAAGAGTTGATCTTGCGCAATGCGCTCGGGCTTGCAATCAAGTCTATCGAGCGCGAGCGGCGGGCAGCCGCTGTGATGATGATCCCCATTCCGGCGGGCGGTATGCTCAGGGCAGTACGCGGGGTAGAAGAGGCGGAGAAGGTGCCACTGATTACAGGAGTGGAGATTACAGTCAAGTTACATCATTTGCTAGTACCTTTGCCGGAGGGTGCGAGTTACCTGGGATTTATCTTTGCGCGTGGTAATACTCCTGTCGAGGTAGAAGAGGCGATACGCAAGGCGCACAGTTTGCTGCACTTTGAGATCCGGCGGGAGATCCCTGTGATCGGTACACCGGTGCTGAGGAGCTGATCTTTCAGGGAAGACTTGACAGAGTATCATTGAGAAATTACAATGCAGAAAACGATCGTGAAAAATGAGCAAGCAAGGAGCGTAGTGAGTATATGGCCCGGGTAGGTTTGCTAGAGGATAACTTCCGTATAGCCAGGTTATGTGCTACAATGCTGCACTACGCCGGTCATGAGGTCATAGTGTATGAACGCGCCCGGGAATGCCTGTGCGCATTGATGCCGGACGAAATGGTGGATGGAGATAGCAAGTCTGTCCATATGCCAGAGTCGATCAAACCTTCCCCTTTACCGGTTGAAATACTTATCCTCGATCTCTATCTTCCCGATATCTCCGGGCTGCAGGTACTGCGCCGCCTGCAGTCCTGTCCATATACTCAGTCTTTGCCGCTCATTCTTTGCACTGCGGCCCCCAATCATGACGTGATACAGGCTCTACGTATCGTACCACACGCGACTTTGCTGGAGAAGCCTTTTAAGATTCAGGCTCTCAATTTAGCGGTCACAAATGCATTGAGCTCTTTAACTTCATAGATATATTTCTGGAGTAACTCCTCAGGACTCTTCACCACCTTCGGTGGTTCGCAAAAGGTCGCGAGCCGCCGCAGGCGGCGATGAATCAGGCACCTGAGGAGTTACATTCTGGAGTAGTCGAGGGCGTAGTTCCTACACGAAATACACTACTTGTCTTTAGAAGTGGCGTCCCCATGATAGCCAGGGACGTGCGGGACCAGGCCTTCGCGCCAGGCGAAGACAGCGGCCTGGGTGCGATCCATCAGTTGCAGCTTGCTCAAGATATTGCTGACATGGCTTTTCACGGCTTTCTCACTGATAACGAGCCGCCTGGCAATTTCCCCGTTGGGGAATCCTTCGGCGATGAGTCGCAAGACCTCGCGTTCGCGTTCACTCAGCATCGAATATTGCGCTCCACCGGCATAAGGGATATCCTCAAATTCTTGTGCAATGCGCGCCGCTACATGCGGATGCATGACCGCCTCGCCGCGAGCAACCTTGCGTATGGCGTCGGCCAGCTCCGGCAAGAGGACATCCTTTAAGAGGTAGGAGAGTGCACCGGCTTGAATAGCCGGGAAGATGTGCTCATCATCGTGATAGGATGTAAGCACGATCACCTGGGAGCGGGGACTGCGCTGTTTGAGGCGGCGCGTGGCCTCGACGCCATCCATACCGGGCATGACGAGGTCCATCAACACGACATCCGGCGCAAGGTCAGCCGCTACCAGCACAGCCTCCCCACCAGAACCGTTGCAACGGTCGCAAGCACACCCAGGCACCAGGAAGTGAGCAGGCTCTGCCGGTTCACCCACAGGTGCAGCGCGCCGGATTCCAGCACCGGGACAGGCACACTGTTGGCGGCCTCGCCCACGCCTAGCTTTGGCAGTAGTGTGAGCATAGCCAGTTCCAGGGCCGTTGTTCCCACTCCCAGCAGCACGCCGGGCAAAGCTGCGAGCATGCCATAGCCGCAGCCCTCGAAGAGCAGCAATTGCACGAGGTGCGAACGGCGCAAGCCCAGGGCGCGGCTCATCCCCAGTTCCGTGCGCCGTTCAGCCGCTAGCAGGATCATCAGCAGGGCCAGCAGCAGCATCCCGGCGCCCACCAGCAGGCAGGTGAAGAGCGGCGGCAGCCAGGTAAATTGTTGGCCAGCCGGCGATAGGAACACCAACTTGTTGATATCCAGCCCGATGGTCTCCTCCACCACATCCGGCTTGAGTGGGTGAATTCTGAACACGTCGAAGCTGGTCTGGCCAAGGGCGTGAGGTGCATCCAGACGAGCTGAATCGCCAGGAAAAAGCTGCTGCAAGAGACTGGGCACTGCCTGGCTACGACTGCCACCAGGACCAGTATCGACCAGGCCGCCCGCGCCGGTATTCTTGATGCAGATGGTATTGGGTGGCTCCGGGTCGATCTGCTGTGCTGCGGACTGCGGCAGAATGATCTCGGGCCTCGCAGCCGCTATTGCCTCGCCTGTCGTGACCCCGATATCGTTGGAGAGGAGCGCACGTACCGTGGCAGTCACTGTCTTCTCTCCGAACGCCAGCTGCACCCGGTCGCCAGGCCGAGCGCCGAGTCCCTGCACCAGCGAAGCGCTCACCAGTGCTTCGCTGGTGCAGGTTCGCGATATGGACCGCACGTCCCAGCGCATCGGTGAGCGAACCATAAACCTGCTCGAAATCGGGCGGCAGGGCATAGAAATCCACATCATGAACCGCGAGGCCAGTGCGCAGCGAGGTTACGGTTGGACTTTGTGGGTAAAGCCCGATGGCACTGGCCGCCTGCACCTGTGGAAAGGCACGAATGCGCACCAGGTCGCGGTCGATTTGGCCCTGGGTGAACGGGCCAGTCACACTCTCATCAACATTGCCTATGCGCGCTACACGCTGCGCCGCTGCTGAACTGGTGAAGCTGTCCTGCAAACCGAACGAGGCGGTCATCACCGCCGAGGCCAGCGCGAGGCCGAAGAGCAGCAGAAACGTTTTGCCTGGCCGGCGCACCATGTTGCGCAGCCCCATGCGCAGCAGCAGTGGATTGTTTAGCGCCAGCCCCAGCAGCAAGAGCAGGATGCCCCCGGTGACCACAGCCAGGGTCAGCGCCAGCAGTGTCGGAGAGATGTCTGGAAAAAGGCTCAGGTTCATCGCTTGCCTCCGTTCTCTGTCTCTTGAGGAAGACCGGAGGACTGTTTGCTGGCGAGAGCGGAATCGCGTTCGATCAGTCCGTCGCGCATCTCGATCAAGCGCGCGGCTGGCGGGCGACCTCCGGGGCATGCGTGACCCAGACAAAGGTCAACTCTTGCTCCTGGTTGAGCAAGAGCATCAGGTCGATAATCTCCTGGCTGGTTTTGCTATCAAGCGCTCCGGTGGGCTCATCTGCCCACACAATAGAAGGAGCGGTAGCCAGGGCGCGAGCAATGGCAAAACGCTGGCGCTGGCCCCCACTCATTTCGGCAGGACGGTGCCTGGCCCAGTCGAGCAGTCCGACTTGCTCGATACTGGCTATGGCTCGCTCGCGAGCTTCCCTGGGGCGTACCCCGCTTACCAATAAAGGAAGTTCGACATTCTCCACTCCATTGAGCACGGGCAGCAGGTTATAGGTCTGGAAGATGAAGCCCATCTCGCAGGCACGAAAGGTGGTAAGTTCGCGATCGGACAGGCCGCGGATGTCCTGTCCTGCGATCTTGATGATACCAGAGGTGACGCTATCGAGACCGCTCAGGCAGTTGAGCAGGGTGGTTTTGCCACAGCCGCTTGGACCTATGATGGCGACCACTTCCCCACGCCGGATGCGCAGGTTCACGCCTTTGAGGGCCTGGACTTTGAGTTTGCCGGTATCGTAGTCCTTGTGGACATCGATGGCTTCAATGATGGAATCACTGTTCTTAGCTGGCTGCGCCAGGTGGAGTGGTAATGATTGTTGCATACGAGAGGTTCGCTCCTTTCAGAAGCTGTCGTTGTGAAGGCTCTTGTTCTCTCGGGTAATACTGCTTCATGAGTAGTATGTCTTGAAAATGGGCAAAGGTCATCGGCCTGGGGTAGGATTGTGCAGTAGGTCTGGAGTCTGATTTATGGAGGGTTCTTGATTGAGCAGATGCGCTGCTTCTTGTAATATACTATTAGCGATAGCGAATACTGCGCGATTCCTTGGGAGAGGGAGGGGAAAGAAGCGATGTGTTCGTGGGGCATTCAGAACTGGGGGTCTGCGAGTATCGCAATAGTGTTTTCTGTACAACGGCTGTGTAGAAAGGAAATTCAGGAAGCCAATGACAATTACCAAGCGAAGGACATTTGTAGCCTCCCTTCATAAACCAGCATCGATGCGACCCGATCTCACCGAACGCAGGATCCGCCAGGTATGTGCCTGGATTGTGCTCTTCCTGCTTCTGGAAGCAGAACTCGGCCTGGCATGGGACAGGCGTTGGCATGACTACGTGGGACGCGATCAATTCTGGATTCCACCGCATATCATGATGTATGTAGGCATCGCTGGTACCGGGCTGATCTCCCTGTTTGTCGTGCTGCTCGATACGCTGCGCTATCGCCAGAAGAAAGCTGGGGTGGATGATAGCTCGACAGTCAGTATACTAGGATTCTTCCATGCGCCGCTTGGCTTCATCCTTCTGGGTGTTGGCACGCTCATCGACTTGATAGCCGCACCTTTCGATAATTACTGGCATGAATTGTATGGCATCGATGTCACATTATGGACTCCCTTCCATCTCATGGGAGTTTTTGGGGGAGTTATGGCAGGGTTGGGAATTATTTATATCTTCGCTTCGGAAGCAGTGCATGAACGGCAAGTGGAGTATCCATCGCGCCGCCTTCTCGGCCTCAATGGACCTGAATGGGGCATCATTCTGTTAATTGCAGGGTTCCTGGAACTCGTTCCACCGGCATTGACGGCGTTTATTCCTATTGTGCTTGGTCCGGTACAGCTTTTAACATATCCGCTCATCCTGACTTTCGTAGCAAGCAGTTGCCTCATAAGCATATACCTGTGCATTCGCAGGCCAGGAATAACTCTGCTTATGATTCTAATTCTCTGGCCTCTATCGGTGGCTACAGAAGTCTATGTCCTATTTGCACTGGATTTCATGGCAGCCAGGTTCGGGCTCACATACCGTTTTGGGCGCGAGCCTGTTTTCAATGCAACACTTGCCTTGTTGCCGCTCCTCTACCTGGTTTGCGCATTGATTGTGGAAGCTGTAGCCTACTGGCAGCGTCGCCACGGTGGGGAGAAGGATGAGGACCTGCGAGGCGCGTGGCTGCTGGGTGTTGTTATGGCGGTGCCTGCAGTGGCGGTTCCTCCTGTTATTACACATGCCCTGGCTCCCGTTATATGGCTGCCGCCAGATGTGATTAAGGTGCTTGAGCCTGGCTGGTTAGATATGCTGGTCTCACTGCCGTTAGCAATGCTGGTGGGGACGATAACGGCCTCTCTGGGCAGTGTTCTCGGGGATATCTGGAGTTGGAATAAACGGTAAATGGAAACTCGATTGCTGGCGTTTATCGGCATCGCGATGGTCATCACTGTGACCCCCGGTCCCGATATGGCCCTGGTGACACGCGTCGTCTTTGGACGGGGCGAGTGGCGGCATGGCTCACATCGCTGGGGGTCATCTCGGGGCACCTGCTCTGGGGCCTGGCTTCAGCGCTAGGAGTCACTGCCGTGCTCAGCGCCTCGGCGATTCTCTACACAACCTTGCGGTTCGCCGGCGCAGCCTACCTCATCTGGCTGGGCGCGCAGGCGCTCTTTTCTCGCCCGCCCGCTCAGCAAGCAAAAACGATGTCACCAGTGACTAACACCGCCGGGGCATACCGGCAGGGACTGATCAACGACCTGCTCAATCCCAAAATCGGCGTCTTCTACACAACCTTTCTGCCACAGTTCATTGGCCCAGGGCAACCCGTCTTCCTGACCTCGATCATGCTGGCCGCAATTTTCGCCGTGATTGTCGCCATCTGGCTCGCCATCTATGTCGAGATACTAGCCAAAGCTGGCGAGGTTTTTCATCGCCCTGGGGTGCGGTGGGCGATGGAGCGCATTACTGGAGTAGTGCTGGTCGGCCTGGGCATTCGCCTGGTGATGGAACAGCGCTGAGCAGGATGTTGTTTTCCTTGCCTACTTGTATGCCGCCAGGACCGCCAGGTATCCCGCATGGTCCGGCTCCCCGAGCTCGGCTAGCAGGCCCGCGAAGTCGAGCGGCTTCCGACTGAACACAACCGCCCCATCCCTGCGCGGCCACTCGCTGGGGTGCCGGTCCCAGGCCAGCTCGATCCCGTTGAAATCGGGATCGTGCAGGTAGATGGCCTCGTGGGTGCCGTGATCGGATGCCCCGTCGATCGACCAGCCATGATCGAGCAGGCGTTTAAGCGCGACGGCCAGATCTTTGCGCATCGGATAGTTGATGGCAAAGTGGTACAGGCCCGTCGTGCCGGGTACTGGGGGCGACCCGTCCTTGCTCTCCCAGGTGTTGAGGCCGATGTGGTGGTGGTAACCGCCGGCGGAGAGGAAGGCCGCGCTCCCGAGGTTGAAGAGCAGGTCGAAGCCCAGGTAGTCGTGATAGAAGCCGATGGCGCGCTCCAGGTCGGCGACCTTGAGGTGGACGTGTCCGATGCGCGTCTCGGCCGGGATGGATGTGTCGGTCATGGATGACTCCTTCTTTCTTATGGTTGCAATGCTCTTTCTTAGTTATATGGTAATCAAATTTTTTCGTCAAGATCAACCTGCTGACATCCACTCATACTGCTTCTGGCGGGCCTGCGGCCCACTGTGAGAGGTGGGGAGAGCGCGAGGGAGGACACCTCGCGCTCCGGCAAGGGACTTCGTCCCCTGCACCCCTATTGAGGCAGGGACCTTCAAACTCGTTCCGTATATTCCCCGTTCGCGGTATTGACGCGAATCCAATCGCCTGGGGAGATAAATTGAGGGACCAGCACGACCAGACCGGTCTCAATTCGTGCTGGCCCCTCAACTGTGGCAGGCTTGTAGTGGCTCCCAGCTGCGGCCTTGGGCATCTCGGTCTGCTTGACGCGCATCACCACCGATTCGGGTAAATCTACTGCAACCGGCTCGTCATTGAGCAGGAGCAGGTCGAGTTGCAGATTATCGACGATGTACTTGCGCGCCTCGCCAAGCACCTCAGCAGGGAGCATAATTTCATCCTGGGTGTCGTTATCCATGAAGTGGTAGAACTCACCATCCCAGTACAGAAAGGTCACCGGGCGGCGATCAACCGGGACTACTCTGAACTTGTGGCCCGCGTCCAGCGTCCGCTCAATCGTCGCGCCGGTACGCAGGTGACGAAGTTTCATACGTATATTCGCACTGCTGCGCGCCTCCCCGACGTGCTGCCACTCGAGCACAGTATAAGGCTCTCCCTCTATATTGAGCGTGAGACCTTTTTTCATGTCGTTCGACGAAATCATGAAGCACTCCTTCCCTTATGCGTTACACAACATCTCTGCTACATCTGTTTTGTAGGGAGCATAACTTCTTCATGGAGAACACGTCTGATGATGGGTGAAAGTATAAGAACGTGTTAAGGTTTACAGGCCACAAGAAAAAAGTGAGCGCACTTCTTATAGTACAAGTGAATTTTGAGTTACTGCAAAAGAAGGTCATACTCCATCACGCAACGATTGGATCTCGTGGTAGGCTTCCAGGGCCCGGTTGATGAATGCATCAGCACTGCCCAGGTATGCGCCGGGGTCGAGGGCCCGATCAATAGCTTCGGGGGAGAGGATAGCGCGCACCTGTTCATCTGCCAGGGCCGCCTGGCGAACGTTCATGCCTGACCTGACGGCAGAATCACAGGCCGCATGGACAATACGTTGAGCCTCGGGTCTTCCCACGTGTGGGGCGAGTGCCATCGCGAGCGACTCGGCCATGATCAGCCCACTGGTCAGATCGAGGTTCGCTCGCATGCGAGCGGGATCGACCTGTAGGCCGCCGACTGCGCCCCGAACCCGTTCGACCGCACCTGCAGTGAAGCGGAACAGGTCGGGGACTGCCACCCATTCCGCCTGCCATCCCCCGGCAGCGCGCTCGTGCTCTTGTGCCATGGCAGACAGGATCACCGGCACTACTCCGACCGCCAAGCGCGCCGACGCGATCGCGCTGGTCACGTCGACGGGATTGTGCTTCTGTGGCATGGCGGATGACCCTCCCTTTCCCGGTGCGTAGCCCTCCGAGGCCTCGCCGACCTCGGTTTGCGCAAGGTGTGCCACATCGCCAGCAATCTTCGCCATCGCACCGGCTATCACACCGAGTGTCGCGGCGATCACAGCGATGCGGTCGCGCTCGGTGTGCCAGGGTAGATCCGGGACTGGAAGGCCTAGCTCTTCGGCCAGGAGTTTTACCACCTGGAGTCCTCGAACTCCGAGGGAGGCAAGTGTCCCGGCGGCACCACCCAGTTGCACGGCCAGCGTTCGCTCCCGGTGCCCGCGAAGCGCATGCACCTGCCGTACCGCGAGGGCCAGCCACCGCGCAGACTTGAGGCCGAAAGTGATTGGCAACGCTTGCTGGAGGAGCGTTCGCCCGGCCATCAGTGTGTGCCGGTGCTGCTCGGCGAGCATCGCGCACGCTGCGCAAACCCCTTGCAATCCATCCACGAGGAGGTCAAGTCCCTCCCGCATCTGAAGCATCAGAGCGGTGTCGATCGCATCCTGGCTCGTGGCTCCCCAGTGGACGAACTTCTGCGCATCGCCCTCGACGCGTGCCGCCAGCATACGTACCAGGGGAATCGCGGGGGTGCCAGCCACTGCGGCTTCACGGTAGAGAGCCGTGACATCGAACAGTTCCTCTTTGCAATTGGCTGTGATGACGGTCGCAGCCTCCTGTGGGATGATCCCGGCGCGAGCTTCCGCGCGGGCGAGCGCGGCCTCAAATGCGAGCATTCCCCGCACATGCGCCTCGGGGGAGAAGGTCGTGGACATGTCCGGTGTGCTGAATAATAAGAGGTCAATTGGCTCCGGCATGTGGCCTTGCTCCATCACACGTTGAAAAATGCGGTTTCGTCTGCGCCTTGCAGGACGATGTCAAAGCGGTAGACGACCATTGCGCCATTTGTAGCTCCCCGATTTATCGAGGGAGCGCGACCGGCCAGCAGCGTTGCTCGACGATCGTTGGGAATACATTGCAGTACCGGGTCAAGAGCGTTGGCCGGCTCATCTTCGAAGTACAGGCGCGTCACCAGGTGGTTGAGCAGCCCGCGGGAAAACACGGTGACGCAGATGTGCGGAGCCTGGAGCCGCTCCTCATCAAATGCCACAGAACCTGGCTTGACCGTCTCGAACCAGTAGCTTCCGTCCTCTGCTGTACCGGCGCGGCCAAACCCCAGGAAGGACGGGTCCAGCGGCGCGGAACCCTGATCTGCCGGATGGTTGTAGCGGCCATGCGCATTGGCCTGCCAGATCTCGACCATTGCATCTGGGACAGGTACGCCGTCGCCGTCGAGGACGCGCCCCTCGATGCGAATGCGCTCACCGACCGTCTCTGGCCGGGTCAGCACATTACGGCGAGCGTCCTCACGTAAGAGAGCTGGCGCGAAGAATGGGCCCACCGTCTGCGAACCGGTCAAGGGGAATGTACTCATTGTCTTGCCCCTCCTGCGTCTTCCGGCTCAAATGGCGTGGCATAGGGTCCGCGCACAACGATGTCCCAGCGATAGCCGAGTGCCCACTCCGGCTCGGTCACAGTATGGTCATAGGCGGCGATCAGACGCTTGCGTGCGGCCTCTGCCGGCAGCGAGTTCATGATGGGATCGAGATGGTGGAGGGGGTCGTCGGGAAAGTACATCTGTGTCACCAGGCGCGACAGCATGGAAAGGCCGAACACCGAGAAATGGATGTGGGCCGGACGCCAGGCATTGGGGTGGTTCTTCCAGGGATACGCACCCGGGCGAATGGTCAGGAAGCGGTAGACACCGTCTGCATTCGTCAAACAGCGGCCCATGCCCAGGAAGTTCGGATCGAGCGGCCCCGGCCATTGATCCCGTTTGTGAAGGTAACGGCCAGCGGCATTGGCCTGCCAAATCTCCAGGAGCGTGTTGGGCGCTGGATTTCCAAGGTCGTCAAGCACGCGTCCGGTCACAATGATGCGCTGGCCGATTGCCTCGCCGCCGGTCCCGGCGTTGCGTGTGAGGTCGGCGTCTTCCGGTGTAACAGCACTGATGGCGGGGCCAGGACCGGTCAATTCCGAGAGTGTCAGTGGCACTTCGATGAGCGGAAATGCCGGAGCCCGGCGCCGCGTGGATTGATAGGCCTCGTACAGGTAGGGTGGGAAAACCTCCCGATCCCCACGCACGATTTCACCGATAGTGATATGCTTCATGCATCCTCCTGACTTGCCTTCGTCGAGTCTCCCTCTTCTGAGGCGGGTGAGAGTTGATCGAACTCTTTCTTTGCTAGCGAGAATGCGCTGTTCGCCGCGGGAATGCCTGCGTAGACGGCCACGTGGAGGAGCACCTCTGCGATTTCGTGCGGATCGACACCCGTATTACGACTGGCTCGCAGGTGCAAAGCCAGTTCTTCGCGTCCCAGCGCCGCCAGAATGGCGATCGTGACCAGGCTTCTCGTCCGGCGGTCCAGGTCCGGTCGGGCCCAGATGGAGCCCCAGGCTGTTTCTGTGATGAAGCGCTGGAAGTCGGCATCGAACCCGGTGGTGCGAGCCTGCACTTGCTCGACGTGCTCGCTTCCGAGTACCTCCTTGCGCACTTTCATGCCAATGTCGAAGCGTGATTCCATCGTGATGGCTCCTGATAGGTTCAGCATAGTACTGCTCCAACGCGGTGGCGATCGGGAACCGCCTGGTAGCAGCAGTCCTCGACTCTTATCATATAGTATAGCAGGTTGTAGCACGCAAAATCACGCAGGGGATATCAAACGCGAAATCACTCGCTATCCAAGATCATAGGCATGTGAATCCCTATGCATGTCCCCTGACCTGGTGCGCTCTCGATCGTGAAGGTGCCACCCAGCTTCGTGACGCGTTCCTGTATGGAGCGCACACCGAAATGCCCGGGGAAGGGGCCAGTCGGGTCAAAGCCTCTCCCATTATCGCGCACCTGGAGGAAAATCTCCTTTTCCTGCCTTGCGAGTCGTAGTGTGACGGCGCTGGCACGAGCATGCTTGACGATGTTGTGGAGTGCTTCTTGTGCAATACGGTATAGGGCGTGCTTCATCTCGATCGGGAGATCAGGTTCATCATCCAGGACAGCATCAACCACCAGCTTGTAGCGGGTCTGCAGGACCGCTACCTGCTTGGTGAAGGCTGCCACCAGTCCTTCTGTTTCCAGAGACTCGGGGCGCAGTTCGAAGATGAGCGCACGCATCTCGGCGAGTCCTGCTTCGGCGAGTGCGATGACGTACTCGATTGATGCCGCTGCCTGTTCAGGATCACTGCTCTCCAGGGCTTCCCGGGCAGTATGAGCCCCGAGACCGATGCCGTAGAGAGCCTGTGAGACCGAGTCATGGAGCTCTCGGGCAAGATGCTGCCGCTCCTGTAGCGCAGCCAGTTCTTGTGCCTGTCCGTAGAGGAGACGTAGGTCGCGCTCGCGACCTCGTGCTCGCTCAGCACGTTGGCGCAGTGCCGAGGCCAACTGACTTGTCATAACTGCTGTCGCCATGAAGACACAGAGCGTGAGCAGGTCTTCAAATTTGACGACGACGAAGGTATCAGGTGGAGGAAAGAAAAAGAAGTCAAAGGCGAGCAAGGCGAGCAGCGAAGCAAAGATTGCGGCATACAGTCCACGTGTACCTGCTAATGTCAAGACCACGAGCAGATAGGCAAACGAGATGGTTGGAATCTTTGGATAGAGCTGAGCGGCAGCGATCACGCTGGTGACCAGGGCTACTCCTGCTATAGCCAGTGCGCTGTCGCTCGCATAGCGTCTCCAATGTGACTTCCTGTTCGCTTCTGATGAAGAGACGCGTTCAACATGTCTCATCGTCTGTCCCTTTGCTCATCTCACGCGAGATATGGTCCAGGTGGAGAAGGCACAAGCAGTATACGAGATGGCTCATGGCATGTACTTCAGCTTCTTCTCTTGTGCGGCAGCAACCAGACCAAGACGTATTGCGCACAGGACTGCCTGGGTGCGGCTCTGCACGCCAAGCTTCGATAAGATATGCTTGACATGAATTTTGACGGTGTCCTCGACAATCTGGAGATTCCCCGCGAGTTCCTTATTCGATTGTCCCTGAGCGAGGAGACGCAGTACCTCCGTTTCACGTTCGGTCAGTGCTACTGGTATTTCTGGCACTTGTAGCTTGCGCACGAGGTAGGCGGAGGCCTGGGGAGAGAGCTGGACCTGTCCAGCGGCAGCAGCTTTGATCGCTCTACGCAGTTCAGGAGCCTGTGTGTCTTTGAGCAGGTAGCCGATGGCACCTGCCCTCATCGCGCTAATCACCAGATCGCTTTCTAACACGCTCGTCAGAGCGATGATCTCGGTTTCTGGCAATTCGTTGCGGATGACCGAGGTGGCCGCAATCCCATCCATTCCTGGCATCAGTAAGTCCATCAGCACCACATCAGGGCGCAGTTGCCGCGCCAGGTAGACGGCTTCCTCTCCATCAGCTGCCTCGCCTACCAATGCTAATTCCGGGTCGCGACCCAGGAACATATGCAGTCCCTCACGCACAACACTGTGATCGTCAGCGATCAATACACGAATCGCCACCGGCTCTCCTCCTTTCGAGTAAGACGACTCTACCACTAAAGGGGTAAGCCACATGTACTCCTTTGGGTGATGTTATGAGGAACCCTCGACCCTATACTTGTCTCAGCAGGCAGTACGAAAGGAACTGGTCTCTTATTTGACCTGTCCCGAGCGCTTCACCGACTACCAGTGTATCACATACGAGAGGAGGTCAAACAGGAGGTGGGTTTTAAAGGCCTGCTGCTGCTGAACGAACGCGCGACCGGGAGAGGCATCTCGATCACGCTGTGGGAGACACCAGTTGACTTGAAGGCCAGTGAGACCAGCGGGTACTTGCAGCAGCAGCTGAGCAAGGTTGCTTCCCTCCTGACCGAACCACCTGAGATAGGGGTCTACGAGGTGAGTATCAAGCTGTAGACCTCGTAAATATCTTCCCGAAGAAAGATAGTTGAGCATAGAGTATGGAACAGGAAGCATCACTGCTGCCTAAAAGCAACGGGCAGCATCAGAGTATAGGCCAGCTCGGCCCTCTGCTCTGCTGGGCCGTCGTCTTTGCGGACATTGGCTCTTCCATCTACTACGTTCCCGGCATTCTCTACGGCCGTGTCGGTGCCCTCGCTGGCTTCTTTGTACTCCTGACGATGTCAGTCTTTGTGCTCCTCACCCTCAAGTATGCCGAGGTGAGCGCGCGTTTCCCCGAGGGTGGTGGGGTCGTGACGGTGGCAGCGCAGGCGATGAACTCCTGGGTGGGAGCACTGGGCGGTATGTTTATCCTGGTCAGTTACTTTCTCACTGCTGCCATCAGTTGCCTATCAGCGATCCAGTATTTCAGCGTCATTCTGCCTGCCATTGGCCCCGTTGTGTTAGAGATTACCATCGTCGTCCTGGTGCTCCTGGGCCTACTCAACTGGGTCGGGATCAGTGAGAGCGCCAAAGTGAGCCTGGTTGGAGCACTCATTGCCTTTGGGAGTGACCTGGTCATCATCTGGACCGTCTTTAGCCACATCCCCATCTCCGAACTCCCCCTGCTGTTTAGCCAGATGTTCAGGCATACGACCCTCACCCCGACTGCGATCCTGGTGGGTTTTGCCGGGGCATTTCTGGCCTTTTCAGGCCTGGAGAGCATCTCGCAGCTCTCGCCTGTCATGAAAGCACCGCGCAAAAAGATTATTGGCATCGCTCTGTTCCTGGTCGCCATCACGATTGGGATCACCAGTCCCCTGCTGACGATGCTCTCGACCATCTTGCAACAAGACAAGGCAAGCGATCCCGTCCTTGCGACGCAGTTGATCTCGTTACTGGGTGGGCATTGGGGCAATGTCATCTTACAGACGGAGGTAGCGGTCAGCGCCAGCCTGATCCTGGTGTTTGCCAGCAATACGGCCGTGATAGGTGCTTACCATGTCTTTATGGCCCTCTCGCGCATGGAGTTTTTCCCTGAATTTATTCTGCATCGCAACAGGTTCCGTGGCACCCCTCATTGGTCGATTGCTTTAGCCACCGGCATTCCCATTGCCGTGCTCGTGTTGGTACGAGGCAATATCAACATTCTGGGCGATATGTATGCCTTTGGGCTCCTGGGAGCCTTCACCGTAACGTGCGTCGGGCTGGACATCATCCGCTATCGTGAGCGCAGGGTGACACGAGACGCACCCTGGCAGCGAGTGGGTGAGCACGAGGAGAATGGGTACCAGTTCACTACAGCGGGCAACAAGTTCCAGCATTTCTATGCTGCCGACCGGGCGTCTCACCTTTCTAATGGGATCTTCTCGGCAGATGCACTCCCGAGAGAGGTGCTGTTGACTATTACTTCGTCTGTGCGAGAGAGGATCAGTGGCCTGTGGCAGGAGCTCGATTTCTGGTTGGGTATGCTCACGACACTGCTGGTGATGCTGGCGTGGTCGATCGGTATTGTCTCGCAGCCGCTGGCAACTGCTTTTGGCTGTTCGGTTGCAGGTGTGGGCATGGCCGTTGCCTACGTGAACTATATCCGCGGGCGCTCGCCCGTGGTGATTCCCTACCTGGAAGGACGTGTGCCAGATTCGCTGCTCGCTGTGCTAGCAGCTGGCGACGAACACAATGACGCGATTATCGATGCAGCCGTCAACAGTGCTCGTGGGAATCCGGTCGTGTTTCTCTATCTCGCCGAGCCGCGTGCTGGCCGCGTGCCACGCCTGTGGGAGGTGGTTGATCCCTATCTGGAGGATCAGCCCGCCAAAGACACCTTGAAACTGGCGGCAGTGCGGGCGCGCAAGGCCAGGGTGACCTCCAGGTTTGTGTACCGGCAGCAAGGCTCCGAGGCAGCAGCTCGCCTCTGGCACATTGTGCATCCGCGTGATGTGGTCCTCTCTGCCAGGTACGCTGCGCAGTTCGAAGAGATCAACCCCGATCGCATCCGTTACGAGTTTACGCCACAGGGGAAAATCGCGCACCTGCTCAAGCGCTGGTGAGGTGCTGGTGGGTGAAAGAATAAGACGAGTGCGGGTATGTTCGCACTCGTCGCCTGCATTACCTGCAGTTGCTGCTATCCAGATTCATATTCGTGGGCTCATATCAACATCATCAGCACCTAGTGCGATTCATCCCTCGCCTCCTCTATGCTAACATGTTCCCGCTGAACATATTCAATATGGTTAGCAATCTTCACCAGCAGGCTCAAGCGGCGCTCAAGCTCCTGGGTCTCCTGGTACAGAGTACGCAGTTCCACCGCAAGCTCCTGAAATTGTCCATTGAGCGAGGCAAGCTGCGTTTCTTCTTGTGGAACGGGTAGATTCTGCCCCGTCGCAACATCTTTCGCTGCTGCCTCCGGCCCCGGTCCACCATTTTCTGCTGGCTCCGGCGCAGGCGCAGCAGCGGGCTTTTTTGCTGTCCCTGCAGCACCTTTTTCACCGCGTGCCAGGAAAGCAGCGCCAAGCATTGCCAGCAGCCCGAAGACCAGCAGGCCTACAACAATCAAGAGATTCATCACTCGACTCCTTCCACTATAAGGATACCATGTCCTTTTGTGACATGGTATCCCGCGCAGCTAGTGAATATGGATCGTCACACTCACGCTCATACCCGGCAGCAACGCCTTGCCGCCAGCTCCATCGAGCGAAATGACGACCGGGATGCGCTGTCCCACCTTCGTAAAGTTCCCGCTCGCGTTGTCCTGGGTCGGCAGCAGCGAGAACTCGCCGGCGGTCGCCATCACGATACGCTGCACCTTGCCGGTAAAGCTGGTATCGCTGTATGCATCGACATGGATATCCACATCCTGCCCGACCGAAACGTTACGGATGGCCCCTTCATCTACGTAGGCCGTCACCGTCTCGGCGCCCAGGTCTGTCACTTGAAGAATCGGTAGTCCAGGGGCAACGGTCTGACCCGGCACCGCGGCAGTCATCAGAATAGTACCATTAATAGGACTGGTTACATCCACCGTACTCACAGTGCCTTTCCCGTTCGCGCTCGCCGCAGTGACAGTCGCTAGCGTCTGGCCGGATGTCACCCTATCGCCTTGCTTGACGCTCAGCGTGGCGAGGAGACCCGCCGCTGGCGCGCTTACGTTGACAATCGGGCTGGTGATTTGCGCATCATCGGTGCCGTAATACATGTAATTGTTGTACACCACGTACGCGATGCCGCCTCCGATGGCGAGCAAGGCAAGAAACATCAGTAGTGGAACGAAAATCATGCGGCGCATGGTATCACTCTCCTTTAGTTAAGTTTAGTTGAATTGAAAACGAATGGTTATCCGACGAGCACCGGCTCTGCTGGCGCTTGCTGTTCAGCATCTTCAGCGGATGGCTCCGCAACGCTGGGCCGTGGTCTCTCTTTGACGAACAGTGTGGCCACGAGCGCCAGCAGAGCTATAGCGATGGACAGGAAGAAAGCATCGCGTATGGCCAGCATATAGGCCTGCCTCTGCACGAGTCGAGCGATCAACAGGACAGCCGTACTTACAGCCGACTGCACGTCCGCTCCTCGCAGCACAAACAATGCTTCAAAGCGCGGCAGCAACTGCCCCAGCGGGGAAGCAGCTGTGACCTGCTCCGCCAGGTGAGTATAATGCCCCATCGTTTGCGTCTGCACAAGCGTTGCCAGGGCAGAGATGCCCAGCGAGGCTCCTACCGAGCGCACGACCGTCGTCACGGTTGAGGCATTGGTGACCTGCTGCCCCTCCCGGATCTCCACCATGGTGGCAACGAACAGCGGCTGACCCACCAGCCCAACAGCAAAGCCGAGCAGCACCAGGATAGCCTGCACCCACCAGAAAGGGGAATTCAGGGTCAGAAACGTCAGTTGCCAGCTGCTGATTGCCAGCAGTACCAGCCCTGGTATCACGACCGCTCGCACACCAATGCGGTCCACTAACCGTCCCCCCAGCGCGATGCTCACCAACATAGCCAGCGACTGCGGCAGCAGGATCAAACCTGCATGGAAAGCGCTCTGCCCGCGCAGGACTTGCAGGTAGATCGGTACCAGGAAGAGCGCGCCAAACATACAGAAAATGGTCAGCAGCAAGGCGAGCGTGCCAACGCTAAATGAACGTTTGGCAAAGAGCCGCAGATCCAGCAGCGGCGTCCCTCCAGCACGCGCTATCACCAGTTCGACAATCACAAAGACGATCAAGGAAAGCGCCCCGGAGAGCAAGAAACCCAGCACGTTCGCCGATCCCCAGCCGTACTGACTCGTCTGCGAGAGGCCGTAGAGCAGCGCCGCCAGGCCGTAGGAAGCGGTAATGAAACCCGCCACGTCGAAGCGCATCCGTCCCTCGGTGCGGGACTCGCGCAGGAGCAGCGTGGCAAGAATGAAGGCGATCACGCCGATAGGAACGTTGATGAAGAAAATCGTCCGCCAGTCGGCATAGGTCACCAGGTAGCCGCCCACGATCGGTCCCAGCGCCGGGGCCAGCAGCGTCGGTACACCAATCGTTGCCATCGCCACCCCGCGCTCCTGAGGCGGAAATTCGCGGAGGAGCATCGTGATAGACAGCGGGAGCAAAACGGCTCCCCCCAGCCCCTGCACGATACGGAAAAAGATGAGCATAGGCAGGCTCCACGACAGTCCGCAAGCTACCGAGCCAAGCGTAAACGCCACTAAGGAAAGGATGTAGGAGCGTTTGATGCCAATCCTATTTGCCAGGAAGGGCGTCGTAGGGGTCATTGCCCCCTGTGTGAGCAGATATGCTGTGATCACCCACTGCACACTGTGAATGTCTGTCCCGAAGGCACTTTGTAGACGTGGAATGGCGATGTTGACCACCGTCTGGTCGAGGATGCTCATAAACGCTCCAAAGACCAGCACGATCGCCATCACCCATTTGTACTGCAAGCCGCCTGCTTGCCGGGTTACCTGTGCATTGACTGCCATGGGTAACCTCCTTTCTACGGCTTCGTCTCCGGGGGATCG
>WNGK01003394.1_pt1 | contig 22558 bp, 17 predicted proteins | sample 5400601 | NCBI WGS metagenome assembly WNGK01 (sample SAMN13153376, study PRJNA577476) | soil metagenome | isolation source: 60 cm soil or saprolite under Garry oak tree replicate 1 | place: USA:California | collected 2016-06-15
TTATGACTGATTCTGCTCTAGATCAGGATGAGGGGCAAATGGGACTCCTCGGGAATATGTAGGGATTACGAGCCGCGAAGAGAACAATTTGTCTGATGGGGAGAGCATTCCCGGGTTTGCAAAGATCCTCCTCCTCGTTCAAACCCTGATCATACTGTTCATGTCCTTCTGGATCTATCAGGAATACCAGAACAACACCTACCTCCAAGCGTATGTTAACGGGAACCTTCAAGCAGGCTCCTTCACCACCCTAGTCTTCATCTCCATAGGACTGTTCACAATCGTCGCTATCGGGTTGTTTCTGAAGCTGCGGAGTACTAGGAAAGAGCTTGAAGGTGTTCTTTCAACTGGAACGATCGGATCTGATGGAACGCGTCGTGGTCAAGCCGGGGATGCGCGAGCGGAAGAGCATCTCATCGAGATGATCCGGAAAACCACGCCGATTATGAACTCTGGGACGGGTGGCCCGATGCCTATGCTTAGACGTAGAGACTCGCAATACTCCCGGGAAGAACAAGGCTCCAGCCAATAGAAAGATCGAGTTAAAGGTGCTTTCATCTGGGTCTGACGAGCGCCGCTCTCGCACATGGGGGTCTTGCAAAAGTTATACGAACTTATTTTCGAGATCCTCTTTCTGTCCGAACCCTGTTTTGGGTTTGTTTTCTTGAGACGGGCTTGTTATCGGCGAGTCTTGCAGTCTTCGATCCCCCGTGCGTTCCCCATTGGGATCGGCGTGGAATATCCTGTTCTAGAAATCATATGCTTGGATCTGGAATCAGGGCTGACAATGGGCGATTTTGCTGTCGGGAAATTCCTTCCACGAAGGAAGACGGGCTATGCGAGGACGGTTGAACGCGGGTTTCTCAGCGTTTTCATGAAAGGCGATTTTGGAATATCGACAGTGTCCTTGCAACATGATGGACAACTGTTCTGCGTCTCGAAAGAGCCGCGCTGCCATCATACTATTGGATCCGCTTGACCAACTACCGTTGCTGTCCATTCTCTTAAGGAGGAGCCCAAAGACCTGCCTAAGGGGCAAACTTGATCCGCGGAATTCTTTTCGACTACGGAAACACTCTCGTTCGTGTCAGAGATGGGGCGACCGTCCTGAAAGAGGTGCTAGCAGACCTTGGCCACGAAATAGACGCCGGCGATGCGTTGAAGGGAATGGAAGCATTTACCCAGCATTGGCACAAGCACTACTCAGGGCTTCCAAGGGGCGAGCGGTGGACCGAGAAGATCAGGCTTGATTGCGACAAGGCCATCCTGCAGGCGATTGGACTAGGCAGAGACCAAGATGCGCTTGCGAGAGAAGTCGCCCAGCGATGGGATCTGTGCGAGAGGCAGGGACCCTATGAGGACGTGAAACCAACGTTGGAGATTCTGGAGAAGATGGGGCTTAAGCTAGGCGTCCTAAGCCAGAATCCAATGACTGGACGCCAGCTCAACGAAGACCTCAAGACCCGCCTTATCGCAACATTCTTCTCAGTTGTCCTTACTTCGGAAGATGCTGGATACGACAAGCCAGATCCACGATTTTTCGAAATCGGGTGTAAGATGATCAAGTTGAAGAATACGGAATTATGGTACGTTGGCAATAGATATCACGAAGATGTTGTAGGCGCCCGAAATGCTGGAATCACGCCTGTGTTGGTTGAGAGGGGACGAAGACACAGGCCGAGGGATTGTCTCGCGGTGACGGGCTTACTTTCTCTCCCGTCACTATTGAAAGAATGACGGATCCCGCTCAAGAAGGACAGGAATGGTCATAGTCAAACGCGCTTCAAACAAGATTTAGCAAGCACTCCTCAGATACGTTTGGGGGATGACACAGATCTGCTTTACGTGGCAAACCAAGGCGACAACAGCGTTTCTGTGATCGACGCCTCAACTAACACCGTCATAGCCGCCATACCCAACGTCGCGACGGGTCCGCCCACAACAGGCAATGTCTATGGCCTCCTGGGCGTGACTCTGGACCAGCGTCGAAACCTAGTGTACACCTCGAATTCTGCTAATTCACAAGTAACCGTCATATCCGGCGCATAAAACAGTCCAAAAACATAGTCGACCCGCGAACGCCTCTCCCTTTTTTTGAGAGCCACTACCCAGGGCCCATATTGGAATACGCCAAGTATACAAATCGGGACGAATATTGTACATTCGTCTTGACGATCGTCTCTTGGCTCGAAAGGATCCCTCGGTTCGCGAAGATCATCATATTGCTGCAGACTCTGCTCAACATGCTACTCTCGCTATGGATCTATGAGGAGTATCTCCACAACCGATTCTTCCAGATATACCTTAGCAGTTCGCTTCAAGGAGGCTCGCTCGCCGCGACAGTCCTTGTCTCTACGGGAGCGTTAACTGTCGTCTCAATTGTTCTCTTCGTGAAATGGTTCAGTTATAGGAGGGAACTTGATCGAATCCTTTCAGTAGGGAAGATCAGACCTCAGCGAGAACTATTGGTTAACCGGTTGAAGAACGCGTTGTCGACATTGTCCCGAAAGATACGCCGACCCCGATAGCCTCATTCACAATATCGCGGCAGGCCCAGATCCGAGAACAGGGCTGAAAACGGGCGAATCTCCCTTTTCTTCCCTTGCTGCGTTTGTGCTGATGATATGCGTGTGTGTTTTCGAGATTCTATCTGCGATCTCTTTCGCAAATGAATTATATGCGAACGTATCTGAGCGCACGCTTCAAGGCGCCCTGGAAAGTTATGCGGATAGTAGGTTCTACTGGAGACCGAGACGCGGTTCTGGGTTTTCCTTCAAAAAAACTGTGTGAGGGGCCTATTACACGGGAGGTTTTGATCGGACTGAAGACTCGCGGGCTGAGGAAGCGTGTCTGGTACTGGGCGTTGGATCGGATGGAGAGAGGATTGGTGGACCTGACCATACGATGGGTGGACAAAGTGCGAAGCGGACGGATGACGGAGACTTTGATGCGGATACTAGCGAAGCTGGCGCAGGCACTGGAGACAGGTATGGGAAGGGTCCTGGGCAGGGGAAGAGTGCTCGCTCTTAGAGCGAGTGAGCTGGCTGTGGAATGGGGTAATGGTGCCGCGTTCTACTGGCGTTTCGAAAGGGAGTTCGCGAACGCGCTTGGCCACGGGATTCTCGGATAGACCAGTCTCGCACACAAGGGCTCTGCAAAAGTTACAGAAAATTGTTTTCCAAGTGCTCTTTCTGTCCGAGCCCGACTTTAGGCTTGTTTCTTCCAGACGAGCACGTTATCGGCTTGTCTCGTCTTCTTCGACCCCCGCGTATTCCCCTAGGGATAAGCGTGGAAAATCGTGTTCTAGAAATCGCATGCTTGGAATCAGGATCAGGGCTGATAACGGGCGATTTCCACCGATGGGCGGACCACGAAGGAAGACGGGTCTGGCAAGGAGCGCTGAACGTGAAATCCTCGGCGTTTCACGAAGGGCGCGGCGCGGGAAATTTGACCACCCCGGGGGGTCACATAATAGTTAACGGAAAAAAAATGTTTCAGGAAAAGGAAGAGTTACACGAAACGGGAACGGATAAGCTCAGAGCACTACCTCGATGGTCTTCGGCTTCTTCTCTGAAGCCATGACAGTGTAATCGGATTCATCCAGATGATAGAACTCGTAGACTCTAGCCGGAACCTCGACAGCAAAGTTCCCATTCTGGAGAATGGCCCTTGCCCGTTCCTTGAAGAGTGCGATCTTCTCATACTCCGGGACCCTTTCCGGAGCGAGCGCCAAGTGACCGACATCTAGAGCGTACGCTATGAAGCTAGAGGGTCTCGAACCGGTCCAAATCCTACGGTCGAACCGGAGCGCCGTAACTGTCTCAGTCTTCGCCTTCAACTTGCTCGACGTGTCCCTTGTAGATCACAAGCTCTACAATACCGTTATGAGACCGCTTCCACAAGAGCCGGCCAGCTAGACAAATGTTTCCCTCGGTCGGATCATCGTACAAAAGCAAGCTTAAGTTAGCCAGACGACACGGTACGTAATGGTGAAGCCTCTGTCAACAACTCAAGATTTCAACTGGATAACTCATCGGTATCCCGAACTCCAGAAGAAATATCCTAGCCGGTATATCGCGGTAAAGAATGGCAAGGTAGTCGCATCAGGCCGCGAATTCGGAAAGGTATACGACGCCGCCGTTCGAAAAGTCAAGAAAGACTTCGTTACAGGATACATTCTCTCAGGTGAACCCTTTGTCCTCAAAGGTGTCCTACGAGTGAACCTCTGATTTGGGAATGACGGACGTAGATGACGTGCTCAACAGTAGCTCTACAAGCGGCAGTCCATCTGGACAAACTGTTTTTCAATCAGCTACAACACTAAGAGAGTGATCCCAGTTGGAGAAGAACGGGTCTTCATTCAACGAATGGACCAGGAATCATGTCTGGTTCAGATCACACTACCAACGTCTAGCACGCAGCTACGACCGGCAAAACATCGCCGTCTACCAAGCCAAAGTCGTCGACCACGACAAGAACCTCACCAGGCTCCTCAACAGGGTCAAGAAAAACTACCCTGAAGACAGAGTCGTTGTCGAGTACGTTTCCCGCGGAAAACGAGAACTAATACTGTGAGACTCCCCGCGTATCTTGACGAGAGATTCACCCCACCCGCGCCTCAATCTATTCGCAGATCGAGAGCAAAGCTATCGTCGGAAGACAGAACCTCTCATTTCTCATCGACACAGGCGCCTCTGCGACGACCATCCTAGATCCTGACCTGAAAAGATTGGGAATAGATTGGAACAGCCTCACCAAGGCTCCCAGACCACTCGGTGGTATCGGTGGAACAGTGGAGACACGCCTCATCAACGACGGGCGACTATTCTTCAGAACCGGGTCCGGCGAAACTGTTGCGGAGAAACTCACAATATACGCTGCAAAACATGACCAAGACCGCCTGGACAAACACGGTAAGCAACTCGTCATGCAACTTCCCTGCCTACTAGGAAGAGACATCCTCCAAAGATACAGATTCGTATACGACAAACCCCGCCAACAAGTCTACCTCGAGAAATGAACCCAGTGCAGAACAAGGGCATACGTTTCTAGAGAAAAAGAATGCTTGGTTTTGACTTGAGGAAGATCGGAGAGATCCCTCTGGTTCTGGGGAGGGCGATAAGATCGAAAAGATTCGCGCTCGCAGCGTTTCTGGTACCGCTCTTCATACGATCGATACCAGAGATCCTCGTCGGACCCTTCCCCATAGGATGGGACACCATCGCATTCTATGTCCCAACTACACTAGACTGGGCGGCGGGAAAGACAGGATGGGTAACAGTGCTAGGGACAGCACCACTGATGTACATGTTATCGATCCCCGCCTATCTCTTGACGCGAGTCAATCCTGTTTGGATTTTCAAGATAATGGGTCCAATTCTCTACGGAAGCATGATCTGGGCTTTGTTCAGATTCATACGAATCCAATTCTCTACGGAAGCATGATCTGGGCTTTGTTCAGATTCATACGAACAGGGCTCAAATGGCCCGAAAAACAGGCGCTCGGAGGTGCTCTGCTGACTTCTCTCTACTTCGTCACCTTGCGGATCAGCTGGGACCTTTATCGAAACATGCTCGGACTAACGTTCATTCTCCTAAGTCTACCACTTCTTGACGATTGGAAAACGCCTCGGAAACAGGCACTGTTGTCTATACTCACAGTTCTAGCAGTCGCCTCGGACCAGTTGACCGGAGTGATCGCGTTGGTTTTAATCGGGTCCAGAACGTTGATGGCTCTAACGAAGAGGCAAAGAACCGAGTTCCATGAAATGCTCAAGATCGGTTTACCCGGTGGTATCCTTTTCTTCTCAATCGCCTATGCGAGTCTTGCAGTCCTTGGAAACGGACCAGTACGGATACAGTCACCTTTCCCTGCCTTCTCTAGCTTGGCTTCCAGCGTTGGATTCCTAGGGTTCGCCTATCTCGCGTTGATACCACTAATACTTCTCGGGCTCAGGAGTGTCCCGAACTTCGACCTGAAAACCTGGTCAGTCTTCTGCGTGGGAATTGTAAGCTTGGCCCTTCTGCCGTTCTTCGGACCGATCGTGGAGAGTTATCGATGGTCCCTACTCCTAGACATACCACTTTGTATCTACGCGGCAGCAGGGCTCGCCAAGTTAGCCACAATGACCCGACCATCGATTCAGTGGGTCGGTAGGGGACAACGAATATTGCCAATCTTCTCCACGATTCTCATCGTCTCAGCAGCCCTCTACATCGCACTCCCCGCGGAACGCGCAATGGTGTACTATACCGCCTTTCCGGGCCTGCTACCTACGTCAATGACGCAGGATACGGTGCCAATGTCTGACCTCGGTAATCTGAAAGCGCTACTTGAGTCTGCGGCCTCCAGAATGGGTCCACAGACAGTATTGATTACTCATCAGGCCATCTACGGCTGGGCCCGAGCATATCTACCGACAGGTGCGCATTTGATTGATTATGGATACTCCAATCCTCTGGTGGGAGTGGAGAAGGCGAAATCGGCCGGGTATTCCAATGTTCTGTTGATATGGTGGGTCAATGGGTCTGGATGGCACGACCAGCCCTACGTGCCTAATGGTTTCGCTCCGGAATCCCAACTAGGAGATTTGGCATTGTACATCTTTCGAAACTAGTGAGTATGCTTTATCCAGCTTTCTGAGAATGATTTCACAAAGATGATTGAAGGAACGCGGTTACTAGAGCGAATCTCACGGAAACCTAGAACTCTTCCAGAGGGGGCTCTCGTGGACGGATTCGCAGAGGGCAAAATCTCAGTAATAATGCCGGCATACAACGAAGCCGGCTGTATTGGCGCTAGCGTAAGTGACATGAAAAGGCAGTTCGAGACTGCCTACCAAGACATAGAGATTATCGTCGTAGATGATGGAAGCCTAGACGGGACCGGAAAGGTCGCGCGAAACTTCTCAGGAGAAAGAGTGAAAGTGGTTGGCTACGACCGGAATCAGGGCAAAGGATACGCTCTAAAGGAGGGATTTCTTCATGCGCGAGGTGAAATAACATTCCTAGTGGACAGCGACTCTGAGATCCATGCTAAGGATCTTAGAGCATATGTTCAAGCCCTCGATGGGGCCGACATCGTGATAGGATCCAAGCGCCATCCATCGTCTTCAGTTCGTACTCCTCCTATTCGGAGGTTCTTGAGCCTGGGCTACAATATCTTGGAAAGATTGTTGACAGGAGTTAGGGCTAGTGACACACAAGCTGGGTTCAAGGCAGCAAGGAGCACTGTACTATACAGAGTACTTCCGCTTCTATCAGTAAAGAGGTACGCTTTCGATGCTGAGTTCCTCGCCGTCGCTTCACTGCTCAGCTTGCGAATAAGAGAACTTCCTGTCGACATTGAACTCACAGCAACATTTAGTGCGAAGCAGGTTTTCCGAATGTTAATCGATCTTCTCGGGATTTGCTACCGATTGAGGATAACGCGTTGGTACCAGCGTAATATGCGCATACTTGAGGAATCTTACCAACCAATCATCCGATGGTGACGGCACTTCCACCACCTGTTCGTCCACAAAAAGTACTCTGACACATAGCCAGAAAAGACTGAATATCTTTAATATCCCCAGCCAGAAGCTGAGAAAAACTTACTCGGTGGAAAGCTGATCAAGTCATGAAGGTAGTTCTTGCAAACCCGCCAGCCTACTACGACGACCCCCACAGGCATTTCATTCAGGCGGGGAGCAGGTGGAGCTTCAGCATCTTCGTTTCTCCTGGCATGAAGGAACATTATCTTCCATATCCGTTTCTTGAAGGCTACGCCCTTTCAGTTCTTAGACAGAACGGAATAGAATCGGTCGGAATCGACGCATGCGCATTTGACATGGACAAGAAAGAGTTCGTGTCCAAAATAGTCTCGTCGAAACCTGACCTTCTTGTCGTCGACATCCCTACAATTTCGTTCCCTCTAACAATTCCCCTTCTCGGGGAAATCCGTCGGCACGTTGATTGCAAAATTGCAGTCGCCGGAGGCCACATCACATCGCTGGCCTCAGAGACACTGAAACAAAACGGAGTCATAGACTACGCATTGTTGGGAGAATATGAGTTCTCACTTCTCGCTCTTGCCAAGGAATTGGAAAAGAGTTCGCCGACGTCGATGGACGACCTCGATGGCTTAGCATTTCGCAAAGGAGATGAAATAATAGTCAAGCGACCTCCTGTGCAGAAATTTAACCTAGACGAAATGCCCTATCCGGACCGGAAGGATTATCCAATTGAGCTGTATCATGATTTCGAAATAGCAGGGCGCCCTTGCGTTCAAATGCTCACGTCCCTTGGCTGCCCTTACAAGTGCTCATTCTGCATGCCGATTCGTGTGATGAATCAGGATTCTCCAATGTACCGTAGGCGGGACCCGCAAAAAATAGTCGACGAAATGTCCTATGCCAAGCACAAGCTAGGAGCAAAGCAGGTGTATTTCGATGATGACACATTCTCAGTGGACAAGAGTCGACTTCGAGAAATGAGCCGCGTGATCAGAGAAAGCCAGCTTGACTTACCTTGGACCGCAATGGGCGACATAACAATAGACGAAGAAACTATCAGACTCATGTCGAATAGCGGATGTGCGGGTATAAAGTTTGGAGTCGAGACTGCGAGCATTTCCACTCTCGACGGAATTCATAAGAATTTCATGAAGATAGAAAAAGTGAAGCAGTTCGTCAAATGGCTCCGAAAGTATGGAATATGGTCTCATGCCACCTTCATCATTGGACTTCCAGGGGACAAAAGAGAGGACATTTTGAAAACCATAGAGTTCTCGAAGAAACTTGATACTGACAGCGTTCAGTTTTCAATTGCGACTCCGTTCCCTGGAACACCGTTCTACGAACAGGCCAAGCAGAACGGATGGCTTGCAACAGACGATTGGACTCAGTACGACGGCGCGAATTATGCTGTATTAGACTACCCAGACCTTTCGAAGGGAGAGATTGAGGATTTGCACCGCTTAGCGCTGAAGGAATGGTACCGGAACGCGGTGTTCAAAGAAATTAGAAACCCACGCAGGATCGGGAGGATAATAAAAGCAGGAAGCGTCAGATACTCAATTCGCAAGACTCTGAGTCATCTCCGCGGTACCCTCTGACCTCTCAGGTCCTACATTCTGGTTAGGCATTGAGGGTGGTACGAAACGTGAGAGATGCGTTTCTGGTGGTCGAAGGAGAGTTTCCACCACCTGCCAGAGCGAACCTTAGACTCTACAGGTTGGGGCTCGCACTGCGAAAGGAAGGCGTCCGGGCCAATCTGTTAACTCCAAGTGACGTTCCTCGTCCGTTTAGAACCTTCACGTACAATGGAATTAGGGTTCGAAGATTCCCGGGCCTTGCCCTGCTTCTGTACTCAAGAATCAGAATAGTTGTGAGAGCTATGCACGTCGCAATTGGCTCCCTCTACCTTGCCAATCTCTGCAAGAAGAATCGTCGATCAGCCATTCATTGTTGGAATGTGGTCGCGGGCCTTACCGGTGTACTTGCGGGAGCGATCACAAAGACTCCAGTTTTTGTTGACTTCACGGATCTTTATTCTGACATTGCGCGATACGACTCGCCTACCATGGCTCGGTTGCTTGGCAGCCTCGAGGGAATTGTGGCTCGCCGGGCGACAAAGGTGGTAGCGGTGACGGATAGAATGAGAGACGTTCTCCTTTCAATGGGAGTGGAGTTCTCGAAGACTGTCGTCATTCCAGATGGAACGGATGATAAGTTGTTTCATCCTGGTATAGATGGCTCTCGGATCCGGAGTCGATACGGACTGGGGAATTCTCCGGTGCTAATATTCCATGGAGACATAAAGTACTCTGATGGAGTCGACATCCTGCTATCAGCATTCAGAGACGTTCTCCGAGACGTGCCTTCGGCCAAACTGCTAATAGTTGGTGGAGGACCAGCTGTTTCAAGCCTTCAAAGAGAAATTGACAATCTTGGAATCTCTTCCTCGGTGATATTCACCGGATGGGTGCTGCACAGCGATGTGCCCGAGTTCATCGCAGCTGCAGACATAGGAGTAATGCCCTTGCGCGCAACTCTTCAAACGAACTGCTATCTCTCGTTCAAGCTGTTCGAATATTGGGGGATGGCGAAACCCGTTATTGTATCGGGAGTAGAATCTATCTCAAGTGTCGCACGCGACAATGAAAGCGCGCTCATTGTGAAACCAGGAGATGCTGGAACCCTTAGAGATGCGCTAATCAAAGCCTTGCGCGACCCAATTGCACTGCGATTTATTGGGGAGAACGGAAGAAAGTTGGTGGAAACAAGTTACAATTGGGACAAGCTGATGCGTGATGAATGCTCACTCTACATCAAGTGATCGTATCCGAATTTCAATGGTCATTCCGACCTACAACAATCGTAAAATCATCGGGGAGTGCCTTACAAGCATATTCAAACAGGAGATAGCTCCAGATGAATTTGAAGTCATTGTGGCGGATGGGGGCTCAAGCGATGACACCCGAAAAATCGCCGCCACGTTGGGCGCGAGGATTGTACATAACCCACTTCGGAGCGGTGAAGCTGGCAAGGCTGCCGGGCTGAGAGAGTCTATTGGGGAACTTGTTGCATTTGTCGACTCTGATAACATCCTACCGACCAAGAATTGGCTTAATCAGATGATCAAGCCTTTTGAGCACGAGAATATCCTCGGGGCAGAGCCTATCGAGTTCACATACAGACGCCAAGATCCAATTATCGCGCGTTATATCGCTCTAATTGGAGCCTGTGACCCGTTACAGCTCTACGTAGGTAACAGGGATCGGTGGAGTTGGATGAAAGGTAACTGGACTGAAAATAATCACCTTCTTTGCGAGGACCGAGGATCCTACTACTTGGTGACGCTTCCAAGGAATTCTCCGATTCCCACGATTGGGGCCAACGGATTCGTGGGACGCAGGTCTCTGTTGAAAGATTTCAACTCAGAATACTATTTTGACATCGATGTGGTATATGACTTGGTGCAGACGGGGATGAACAAGGTTGCGATGGTGAAGACAGGAATCGTTCACTTGCATGCCAATTCATCTGGGGATTTCGTTAGAAAAGCATACCGTAGGATCAGAGACTATTACATGTTCAGGAAGGTGCGCAAGTATCCTTGGTTGACGACTAGGAGGGGGATTCTCAAGTTCTGCTTGTCAGCAATCATTCTGCTTCCGACGGTCCGAGAGTCTCTCCTAGGTTACCGGAAGAAGCCCGACAGAGCCTGGCTCTTCCATCCACTAGCATCGATTTTGGTTCTCCTAACTTATGGATTGGCGTTCCTCCGAGTTAGGAGGCTCAAAGAGCCCTTCTGAGCCTGGTGGAATTGAACGAAGCCACCAAATTGCACAATAGAAAGAGACTTTGCGCGTCCTACCTAAAACTTCAGTCCGAAGACGCGTTTCTCGATCTGGGTTCAGGTGAATCGGGAGAACTACTCAACCACGCTCTTTCGGCAGACTGTAGGTTTGTGCTAGCGATCGACATAGACTCTACCAAATTAATGCGCGCCCGCAATCGAAGCGGGCCAGATGCTCACTTTGTTCGAGCAAGCGGAACGAACCTGCCGCTCAGAGAGCGGACATTCGACAAGATTGCGATGATCGAAGTTTTAGAACATCTTCCGAAAGGGAAAGAGGTTGAGTCGCTGAGAGAAATCAGCAGAGTCCTCAACGACAGGGGAAAGCTGTTTGTCTCCACACCAAACAGGTTCCTTCCATTCACAATGCTCGATCCGGCATTCGTTTTCGGGCACAGACATTACTCAGCGCCGGTTGTCGCCGCCGCCCTTGTCGCTGGCGGCCTGAGGCCAGTCTACATTGGAACCTACGGCGGAACCGCAGAGGCTATTCTGACGCCAGCATTTTATCTGATGAGAAGGCTTCGATCTAACCTATACCAGATGCCTCAGTCAATGCTAAGGAAGGTTGACCAAGAATACGGGTCTCCTCGAGCACGTGGATATACGCTTGTAGCAGACTGCGTCAAATGACAAGTCACACTAGAAGCCTCGCGGTAGTTAGAGCTGAGTTCACGGCTGTCATCCCAGAATTGCTCATATTCTCTGGTTTACCCAAGTTCCGAACACGCTTCATCGGTTACACAGAAAATGGCAGCGAATGGAACTCGTTTTCAAATTTCGAGCACGTGGGTGTTGACTTTCAGATACCCAAAAGGCTCATGTCACTGACAATTCGTAGACCGCACAGTCCTGCCAGTTTGGTCACCTTGACTTCCTTACAACCACTACTAGATACCGAAATGATTGAAACCGCGGAACTCTACTCCTCGATAAGCAGCCAATGCGCAAAATTTGCCAAACGTAAGAACAAGAAGTTGGTCGTCACCGTATTCGAAACGCTTACGGGCCCATCGATCTGGCGAATGCCCCCATACGCTTTCAATGTCGCGAGGGTCAAGCAAGCGGCCCAACTTTTTCTTGCCCACAGCAAAAGAGCGGCTAGCTATCTCAGGAGCATGGGTGTACCGGGGGAGAAAATCTCCATGGTTTACCCAGGAATCGACCTCCAAGAATTTTCGCCGAGTACCGAACGGCCCCATGATGGTTTCAGAATTCTCTTCGTTGGCCGATTTGATCGGGAAAAGGGTTTGGCCTACCTTTTGGAAGCCTTTTCGAAACTTTATCGAGCGAGAAACGACGCCGAACTGTGGATCCTGACCAAGCCTAGCCGGGGAAACGTAGAGCTATTGGCAAAAGAGTATGCCCAACGCCTTCCGGTTAAGCTCATCCCAAGGCGTAATCGCGTGAATCTCCCTCGACTTTATCAAGAGTGCGACGTGTTATGCTTGCCAAGCATCGACCGTAACTGGCACGGCCTAAGGATCTGGGAAGAGCAATTTGGGTTCGTCCTCATCGAAGCTATGGCTTGCGGACTCCCAGTAATCGGAACCGATTGCGGCGCAATACCCGAGGTAATTGGCAAAGACAATCCAATTGTCCCCCAGGGCTCTTCTCTTGCCATACTGAGAGAGTTGCAGCGGCTATCCGAGGACCGAGAGCTAAGACAGCTATTATCTCAGAGAAACAGATGCCGGGCTGAGGAACTCTTTGATCTGAATAAGCAGCGAATGTTAACGGAGCGATTGCTATCTGAGGTATTCTGATCCGGTTCCTCCTAGCAGTGGGCTTCACGTCATACAAAGACGATGTTCTTCAAGTGATTGGGATCAAAGGCATCTTTCCCGGGGGCCTTATTCACTCCAATCACAGAGGTCATTCCAGATCTAATGTGGAACATTAGGCGAGTGTTCATTCTCGCTCTTGCGATTCGGCTAGGTCTCGCCCCGTTTGCCACGTTAAGCGCCACCTTTGAGAACATAACAGCGGTTGACACAATTTTCGTACAGGGCTTCGATCCTCTGTCGTGGATTACCAGTTACGGTCCGGGATTCTATCTATTCTACGCCCCACTGTACGTCCCCTACCTTTTCCTCAATTCTCTGGGGGTGCACAGTTTGTTCGTCCTAGAGTTCCTCTTCAAATTTCCGTCTATTGTTGGAGACATGTTGTCAGGATACGCTCTTTTCAACCTAGCCTCACGAGTACTTCAGAACAGTCGGAGAGCTATGCTGTTATCAACAGTGTACTTGCTCAACCCGTACAGCATTTTCATTTCAGCAGTTGTCGGGCATCTAGAACCACTCATGATTGGGCTAGTTCTAATGTCGATATACTCTACCTTCGAACAAAGTCCTCGGAAAAGTTCTATTTTCCTATCTCTTGCATCGACTCTAAGATTTCTTCCCGGACTGCTTCTCCCATTCTTCCTACTCTATCTAAGAGGTCGCGCTCCCCCTCAGGCCAGAACCTACCTGTACTACTTCGCAGCTTTCTCGGCGATTCTATTCAGCCCATACCTTCTGGTTATTATTCCCTTAAGGCTCGCAAGCCAAGCGTTGCTATTTGGCTACTTACAGTCCTTTGCTGGGCCAGTTAGCACCCTAGGGCAATCGAATCCATCGACATTCAGGTATAACCTCACAGGATTCCTCGCCTCAACAGGACTCTGGGGTTACGCCTCCAATTTCAGCAACGTCTGGACGTTCATAATTCTCTACGTTGGCCTGATAGCGGCCTTCTGGCGTTTCACGAGATCTGACTTGAAAGCCCTGACAAGCTTCGCTGGAGTTTTTTTTTCGATGTTCATGCTTGTAGTTCCTCTGAGTCAGTCCCACTACCTGAGTTGGTTTCTGCCCTTCGGACTCATTGGTTCATTCATCTATTCTTCCATTCCTCGTAAATACATTGGACTTCTTCTAGGAGTCAACATGACGATATGGCCTCTAATAGATCCCGGTTTTCTCGTCGTTTTGGATGCAACATTTCCTTGGATCACGGGTTATGGTTATTTGTACAATCATTGGCCCTTCACCAACCTGGATTTTCTACTTTCACTCTCAGTTCTCTACGCCGTAATTCTGACTCTTTGTCTTATCCTTCTTCTAGTAAGTGCAACAAGGCCTCATGAGTTCAATTCTGCGAAGCAACCGAATCCGCGTTTATTAACGATCTTGGTAGTCGCCCAGATTGCAGTGCTAGTTTTTGAGATGTTGAGACTAGCTTACCTCCAAACACAAGCCTATCTCTCGCTAGTAGCCATCATCGTGGCCATCTCAATTCTAGCTGCATTTACCGCCAAATCGAGACGTGATTTCGCTTTCGAAGAGAACTTTCGTATAAAGAACATTCGAACAAATAGTGTGATTCTCTTAGGGCTGTCCGGTCTAATGCTTGCATTGAGCCTCAACTCTAACTCCGTCTTCCTTCTGATCCAAGCAGGTCTCACGGCTCTTTTCGCCTTTATCCGACAGTCGAAAACAAAGTCGATGTTAGGTCAGGCCACAATAGTTTGGTGTAGCGGGTACATAGCTTACCTATCTTTAACGTCCACGAATTCATTGGAAGCAGTATTGACCATTCCAACGCTTTTCGTCATTATTGCTGCATTGCTGAGCCAGTTCTACGTGAGTACTCCCCTGCCAAATATGGGACCACTGCCACAGGAGGGTCGGTGACGAAGCTCGCAGATGAGAAGATACTTGCCTTGTTCCTAATGGGTCTGATATCCTCGATGGGACTGGCTTCCTTAAGGATACCAAACGTGAGAAGTTATTGGCCAGCCGACTTTCAATTCTCGGGAAGCATTGAAGAAGCGAATGGTACTCCGTTGGTTTCACCCTTCCAATTCAACAACTCCACATCAGACTCAATGATCACAGCGAAGTTCAACCCGTATGTATTGCCGTTCATGTCCTCCCAGATGGTGAGAGCAGCTCGGTCGTTTATTTCGGTAACTGGAACGATTCCTACAAGCAGTGCTGGATCTTTTGTTGCTGAATGGTCTGGCAACTCATCAGGGACCCAAAACTATCCGACTCCCTTCGGTTGGGACATTGGAGATGGAACAGGCAACCTCACGATGACCAACGGCACAATTTGGGTCTCACCTCAAACGGGATTCGTTACAATCTACAACCTGCAGAATCAATCGTACTCATCCGATACCTCCGACATGATCTTGGTCGGACTTTCACAGGTCCAAAATGCAGAATGGGAGCTAAATATCCTAGCCAACGGCACATGGGCCGGTCTTTCGGACTTACAAGGCGTTCGAGTTCACCAAGGCACTGGAATCTTTGCGTTTCAACTCGGGCCAAGTTTGAGATTCAAAGAACCATCTATCACCGTAACTCTCTCGAATCCTAGTTCACCGGGGCACATCGAACTCTCAAAGATCGAGTTTGGGCACATTGAGAACGGCGGAAGTATTCTGTTGACCGTAAATGCGAATAACATTGGAAGAGTAGTTGTGTTCCCCGCGAATCTTACGACCAGTTTGCCCTTAGGGAAGTTCGAGACCGACTTCCAATTCCCGTACCCGTTCTTGTTAGACGGTACAAATACTATGGTAATCTTTGCTACAGGTGGAATATCTTGGACCCTCGTCGCTATCACATTACATGTCTATGTTGACACCTACAAGGAGGTCCCCCAAGCATGGTCCGGATTGCCTTATCCTCTCTTCATTTACGGAATCTTGACGACTCTGCTGCTCGTTGTGTCCATATGGTTGCTGCGTAGGCTTCTCGGCTGGCTTCAGGTGGCCACGTTAGTGGTTCAACAGGAGACTGCATCAGGCGTAAATGGAATCGTCCGTATCGAGCAAGGAGTTGGCAAGTGAGAGTTCTCTTCGTAAACAGATGGGTCGGCGTTCAAAAGGGAGGAACCGAAACTCACATCAAAGAGCTAGCAATTCGGCTATCAGCGAGAGGACATTATGTAAGCATCCTAACTACGTCAGGTCCTGAGCTAAACAAAATCAGTCCAAGAATCAGGAAGTGGTACATCCGACGGAACCTAGGAGAACACCCCTTCTCAGGTGGTTCTGGAATCGGGACTTTCATCTATGCATCCATGTTTGCAACCGCAGCATTTGTGTATCTTCTGAGACTTGCCGCGCGCGGCTACCGATTTGACGTGGTTTCGGTTCACTTCGCTCTTGAAGCGTTTCTAATGCGTTTGGTTCGTCCTGTATTAGGCCTGCCGTTTGTATTTGTATTCGAAGGCTACACCGATATTGAAGCGCGCCAGGCGCTTCACGCAAACACACAAGTTGCCATATCAAAGCACATAGCCGAAGAATGCTGGTCAAAATTCTCCTACAGACCCAAGGTGATCCCAATTGGGATCGATTTCGAGCGGTTCAAGCGAGACGACTCCCGAATCTCAAAAGAACTCGCAAGGACGTCATTGGGACTGTCTGCACAATCTCGGATAGTGCTTTCGGTGGGGCGCCTAGCTCCGCACAAGGGACTTGATACACTCGTGAATGCTACTATCGCCGTTTCTGCGAAGTACCCAGAAACAGTAGTGGTCGTGGTTGGAGATGGATCTTACAGAAAACAGTTGGAGAACCTCATTCAATCACGTAGATTGAAGAACCTTGTACTTGTTGGAGAGGTAACGGATCAAAACTTGCCGCTCTATTATTGGGCTGCTGATATGTTTGTCCTTGGGGAAACGAATGAAGGGTTTTCCGGAGGATTAGTCCTTCTCGAAGCGATGAGTGCAGGGTTGCCGCTAATCGCAACAAAAGTTGGTGGGATACCTGAAACCATCGATGGAGCAGGGATTCTAATTCCTCCGAAAGACGAGCATGCCTTGGCAGAAGCGATTGGGAAGTTGATAGCTGATGAGGGGCTCCGCAAAGATCTTTCAGCCAGAGGATTGGAGACAGCTCGACAGCGAGATTGGGTCAATGTGATGAAGAGTTATGAGTCGTTGTATTCTGAGACATTTGAATCCTGACCAGCGAATACTTGATGAGGCTCTGATATTACTTAGGAAGCAGCGGCATACGAAAGACCGGAGACTGGGCCATTAACGGTTTCGCGCAGGAGTCGGGAATAATGTTGGGGAGGGCGATATTTAGCTCCCCGCGTTATTGACAACTTTCGTCAACCTCGCCCTTCCTTTTGAAAGGGCAATCGGGGATCGGATGGGGATCCCGATAGAATCGTGGCTTAGGATTTGCGAAACCTTATCCCAGCGAAGTCTGGTCATCCGGATTCCGAGAGACGATTCTAGTTGGCGCGAGGTTTTCCCGATGAATCTTTCTGGAAGGGCAAGACCGTCCTTGTTACTGGCTCGAGTGGATTTGCAGGACGAAACCTATCCTACCTACTTTCTCGAATCGGTTCGAAGGTCCGATGCTTTGTTAGATCAAGGAACGACTTCTCCTTGATCGAACCTAGCGCAACCATGGTTCTGGGGGATGTGCAAGACTACCAGAGCCTCCTAGAGGCCCTGAAAGGAGTTGACGTAGCCTTTCATCTTGCAGCTATCACTCTTATACCTGAGACCAGAGCCAAGACCTTCAATACGTTTACCACTAACGCCATTGGAACCCTTAATTTTCTGATGGCCGCCAAAGCGCAAGATGTCCCGAAGTCAGTTTACGTCAGCACGTGCCACGTGTATGGTAAACAGGAGAAGTTGCCGATAATCGAAGACACTGCTCCTAAACCGATAGACATCTACTCAGCAAGCAAACTCTCGGGTGAAAGCCTAGCTCTCTCGTTTGCTGAAATGCATGGCATGAACATTTCCATCTCTCGGGCGTTCAATCACTATGGACCCTATCAGCGACCTGACTTTCTGGTTCCGTCCATAATCCTCAGACTTCTAAAAGGTGAGAAGCTAGCAATGGGCAACCCCACACCAACGAGAGACTTCAGCTACATCGACGACATTGTCCGAGGCTACGTCCTCCTAGCTGAAAGGGGCCGGTCATCTGAGATATACCACTTCAGCAGCGAGATTGAGCGAACGGTGCAGGAGATTGTTGAAACTATAATGAAGATCAGCGGCATCAAATCGGACGTCTATTGGAACCCGGATGCGAGGCGAGTCGATATCCCGCGCAGCACAGGTAAGCACTCCAAGGCGAGCAGTGAACTTGGATGGGAGCCAAGGATTGATTTTGAAGACGGAATGAAAAAAACTGTGGCCTGGTATCGGTCCCAGCTCGAATCAAGAAGCCCTGAGATCATCAATGTCCCAAACTCTTGACAGGATAAGGCCCTTTCTCCGGAAACATTTCCAACTCTCCGGCATCGAATTCGTCCCCGGGAAGACCAGAATCCCCCTCACAGTTCCAACTTACGGCTCTGAAGAAGTGGAGGAGGCTATCGACAGCCTACTTTCTACGTGGGTGACTATGGGAGCCAAGGTGAAGAAGTTCGAGGAGGCATTCGCGAAATATAATGGCTCAACCCACGCGGTTATGGTTAACTCGGGCAGCTCCGCAAACCTCCTGGCCCTCTCGGTTCTAACCAACCCACTGATCCCGGACCACATCAAGCAGGGAAGTGAGATTATTACGCCCGCAGTCACGTGGGCGACAACTGTCTACCCCATTGCAAACGTTGGCTGCACTCCTGTTCTGGTCGACGTGGACCCTAGAACCTTCAACATTCTCCCAGAAGAGATAGAGCGCGCAATTACCTCCAACACCGGCGGCATTTTTCCAGTGCACCTTCTAGGAGGGCCTTGCCGCATTGACGAGATTGTGAGAATCGCCGAGAAAACCAACGTCCATCTCGTAGAAGATGCATGCGAGTCTACAGGTGCCGAATTTCAAGGCAGAAAAGTAGGCGGCTTCGGTGATATGGGGACGTTTAGCTTCTTTTTGTCCCACCACATATCAACAATAGAAGGCGGCATGATAGTCACCGATAACGATGCATTACACGAATATCTGAAAGCTATGCGCGCCTTTGGCTGGGTCAGAGACCTTCAGAACAAGGACAAATTCGCGACCGAAAACAAAGCGATCGACCCTCGGTTCCTGTTCGTCACCCATGGATACAATATCCGTCCCACTGAGATCCAAGGGGCGTTCGGCATACATCAGATTGCGAAGCTGGATAGGTTCATCGAGATCCGACGGCGAAATGCCGAGTACTGGTCGAAGAAACTTTCAGGGTATTCTGACATGCTCATTCTCCCCGAGGAACCGCAAGGCACTAAGCACGTCTACTTCGGCTATCACCTGACTATCTCCCCTGAGGCTCCTTTCAACCGAGAACAACTAGTAAATCATCTTGAAACCAAGCTGATTGAGACCCGACCCGTCATGGCGGGGAATATGGCCGAGCAACCCGTAATGAAACATATTCCGCATCGAATTGGTGGCACTTTGGACAACTCTCGCATGATAATGAGAAATTCCTTCTTCTTTGGAAACCACGCAGGAATAGGAGAAGAAGAGAGAGAATACATCGCAAATGCTATTATCGACTTCGTGAACACCGCGTCGAAACAATAGGCGAGGCCCTGGGTTCTTCACGTAATTGGAAGTGCTCGGGTTTTGGCAATTCGACTTAAAAGCGAAATGAAAACGCAGGATGACCCGATTCACGGGTTGGCCCTTACAACAAAACATCGCGTTGTTACCTACGTCCGCTTAATTTTGTATGCGATTCAACACAAAACCTCCTACAATGACCTATCATCCGTGATGATAATCACAATCTCTCCACTCTTACATTTTCTTAGGTTCAAAGGTCGACTACCAACTTCTCTAGGAAGCGTGCGGATCGACAACGACGATGTCCTGCGAGAGTTCATCTACGCGCTTTTCAAGACCAAGTTTCGCTACATGCCGATGTTATCATCCTTCGCCCGCGAGAGCTCGCATCTCTCTACGATTGTAGACGTTGGAGCAAATGTTGGAGACTTCACTTTGGCAGTTTCGAGAAATGCTGGAAGGGTGATATCGATAGAGCCAGGACGAGAGACCTTTGTCACGCTCTGTGCTAATCTTCGTGACAACTCAGTCAACAATGTCACTGCCCTAAACATCGCCGCGCATGACTCTGCGGAGACACTTAGTCTGGACGGACATTACCTCGACCTTAGGGTTTCTGATTACCAAACCCAGCGGCATGCCTCCGGGATGCCACTCGACCTTGTGTTAAGCAACCAGAGAATCGAGCATGTGGATATACTGAAGATTGACGCGCAAGGACACGAAGCCAAGGTGTTGAAGGGCGCAACAGGCTCATTGAAAGCGCACTCTGTCGATCTTGTCATCGTCGAAGTCCATCCTGGTAGAGGAGTGAAAATTGACGACATAATCTCCCTCATGCGATCCTTCGACTACCGCTTATCAGGGAGGGACAATGGTCCCTTTCAGCCCCAGCTGTATTTCACGAATTCTCATGATTCCACTTTCAGGATCCCTCAGGCTTCGGTAATGACTCCTGACCTTTCGTGATCACGGGTTCACATTTGCGCGATGCCACACTGGTGCGATCTGAAAAGATCTTGCGGAGAAATACGACTACTCCCTTACGGAGATGACAAAAGATCGTGTCGTATTTCCGGTCCTTCTGAGGCTCGGACGAGGGACATGTTGGCCTTATGCCGCCTAGGAAGTGACGATTATTCCTCAGGCGTGTTCCGAGCTGCCTTACGACTTCTTCTGGAGAGTATCATTGACCCAATAAGGGGCAACGCCACGCCTATCGCGCAGCTAATCATCAATCCTAGAGGCCTGGGAAAAGTCGCGTTTGTACACCCTTGACATGTCCCGGTTAAACTAGGGTCTGTGTCAATGGAAATAGCCTGGGAAGTTGTGGCAATTTGTCCAGACGCATCAGCAACCGTGAGGCTTGTTGTGTAGCTTCCAATAACCTGATAGATGTAGCCAACAGTTTGTCCAGAGCCTCGATCACCATCACCAAAGGACCACTTGTACACGTAAGGTTGCGTGCCTCCAACCGCGGAAGCTGAGAAATTGACTGACAGGCCCGTGTCCGGATTGGACGGAGCGTACGTGAAATTTGCAATGAGTGGTGCCGGTGGCGACGTTGGTGGCGGTGCTGGGAGAAGGGGAAAGAACTCCGACATTGCAGGTGATCCTCCGTCCTTCGCCGTTAGCGGTTGAAGGCCCCATGCCACCTCGATTGTCCGAGGAAGGGAGTAGTGGGAATATTGGATAGAAGACTGATAGAAGGTCTTTACAGCCGGTCCTGCCCAGATGGTGTAGACGTAGTCGGTGGGGTAGCGTCCGTATCCTTCGTCGAAGGTGATGAAGAGAGCTGCTTTCTGGGTCTTGAAGATGTAGCTGTTCAGGATCAAGGGAACTAGTTTGCTGAGATAGTTGTCTCCTTGGGAGATCGAGCAGTTGTGCATGTTGTTGCACAAGTTCGGAGTAAGCCACATGTAGTTTGAAGCTGTAGTCGCAGAGCCGAGGGCATTGACAAGGATGTCATCTGGCAGTCCTTTTCCTCCAGAGTTCGCAGGAACCACGTGAGTCGCACATCTGGTCGAGTTGCTCCCGATACTAGTGTAGAAAAGAAACGGGTCGGTTAGGAAAGTGTAGTTCCCTGACGCGCTCTTGTAACAGGGGAAAGGCATGTCCTCCATGTAAGCTCTCCAAGATAACCCAGCGCTCTCCACCCTATCAACAATGCTTGAATTCGACGTCGTACATGACCCAGCAGGGCCGCAGTTATTGCCAAAGTAGTCGTAACCGCCTGTTAAACACATGTAGTTGGGTAGGCTAGGATGATCGCACGCCGTATACTTCGTAGCTAGAGAGTAATTAATTGCCAGCTGATTCAGGTAGGGGGCCGAAGGACTCCCATTTATCTGGCTGAAGTTCTTGTTCTCCATCACTATAATCAGAATATAGTCGAAGGGCCTGTTAGTAGGAAGCGCGGCCGTGTGGGGGCCGGTTGAGACGTGGACAATATTCTTCTCAGTCAGGATCTGAGTGGAGAAGAAGATTCCAGGAAGAACTGCTACAGATAGGAGGAGAATTGCTAGGCCTGCGGTTGAGACTTTCGGCTTCATTTCGGACCCTCCTATCGTTGGTCCCTGTTGCCCGGGGTTTTGTTTTAAGAGGCTTTATGATGTCACCGCGGTTCTAAGTCTGTGAGGATAGGGACTGGTGCGGGCATCTTCCTTCCTCTTGATCCTGGGAATAGTCTTACTTATTGCGAATCCGGTTTCTAGTCTAGCTTTCGCGCAGCCTGTTTCCTCCAGC